>Ga0160485_100045_pt1 | contig 119361 bp, 99 predicted proteins | sample DIDnMG_2_FD_108224 | JGI IMG/M metagenome (GOLD analysis project Ga0160485, IMG submission 108224) | Enriched soil microbial communities from UW Madison campus, WI, USA - DID2878_E24_Lignin MG | ecosystem: Environmental > Terrestrial > Soil > Unclassified | place: USA: Madison, Wisconsin...
CCGCGGGCAAGGTGCAGGTGGGCATGGTGCTGCGCGAGCAGCGCAAGCTGATCGACATCGACGCGGCCAACTACGGGAACGTCGGCTACAGCGGCTCTTGGGCCAACTCCTACTGGCTGGTCGATCCGGCGAGCCTGGCGCGCATGAAAGACCTGGGCGCGGCCGGCAAGGGCGTGCAACGCTACGAACTGAAGCAGGGCGAGGGCACGCTTCGCATCGACTGGGACACAGCCGGCCGGTATGCCCGCAAGATCGAGCAGCGCAACGCGCGCGGTACTTCCGTCAACGTGATGACCGCCTCGGCCATCCCGGCGCCGAAGGCTCTGCCGTGGAAGGCCACCGAAGCCTACGAGCGCGGCGACTACTCGGACCTGCTGGACTGACCGGGTTCAACCCGGCTTTCGCGGTGCGCCGCGCATGGCCCCGAGCCCCTGAAAAGGCTGCGGGGCTTTTTCTTTGGTGCTCAGAGAAAGCGCTCTAGCAGCTTGCGCGAGGCCCGGTCGAGCGTCTTCACATCGGGAATGCGGAACTGCACGCCGTGCGCGCTTGCAATGAGCAGCGCGCCGCCTTCGAGCCGGCGGATGTCTTCCTCGGCCTTCAGCACGAAGGAGGTGTCGCCACGGTCGGTGCTGATGGTCCAGGTGCTGGGCACGCCGAAGCTCGACACGCCGTGCAGGCGCAGCAGCGTGGGGGCGAAGTCGCGCACCGCGAGTTCTTCCTCGAGCAGCGCCTTGGCCTGCGCCGGCAGTTGATCGACGCTGTCGATCCAGACCAACTCGCGCCCTTCGCTGCCCACCAGCGACACGCCGTGGCCCGGCGCGCTCAGCGGAAAGGCCCGCACCGGCACGACGCCGGCGTGGCGTTCGCCTTGCGCGTCGGTCAATACGAGGCGGCCGAAGGCGTCGCGCTCCAGCTGGAAGTCGTTGCTGCTGTGGGTATTCATGCGTCCCCCGCCGGATGGGCTGCGTGGGCGATGGGCAAAGGTGCCTGCGCGCTGGCGCGCTCGTCCGCGGCTCCTTCGCTCGCATCGTCGTCGGCCTGGCGCAACTGCGCCTGGTAGAGCCGCCAGTAGGCGCCCTGCTTCGCCATCAAGGCGTCGTGCGGCCCGACCTCGACCACTTCGCCGCGGTCCATGACCACGAGCCGGTCGGCCTTGCGCAGCGTCGACAGGCGGTGCGCGATGGCGATGGTGGTGCGGCCCTGCACGAGGTTGTCGAGCGCCTTCTGGATTTCCTTCTCGGTCTCGGTGTCCACCGCCGAGGTGGCCTCGTCGAGGATCAGGATGCGCGGGTCGATCAGCAGCGCCCGCGCGATGCTGATGCGCTGGCGCTCGCCGCCCGACAGGCCCTGGCCGCGCTCGCCCACCAGCGAGTCGTAGCCGTGCTGCAGCCGCAGGATGAAGTCGTGCGCGTGCGCGGCGCGCGCGGCGGCCACGATCTCTTCGCGCGTGGCGTCGGGCTTGCCGTAGGCGATGTTCTGCGCGATGGTGCCGAAGAAAAGGAACGGCTCCTGCAGCACCAGCCCCACGTGGCGCCGGTAGTCGGCCACGGCGAAGCGCCGGATGTCGGTGCCGTCGACCTTGATGGCGCCGTCGGTCACGTCGTAGAAGCGGCAGATCAGGTTGACCAGCGTGCTCTTGCCCGAGCCGCTGTGGCCCACCAGGCCGATCATCTCGCCGGGCTCGATCACCAGGTCGAGGTCGTGGATGACGGCGCGCGAGCCGTAGCGGAAACCCAGCCCGCTCATCTCGATGCGCCCCTGCACGCGCTCCACCTTCACCGGGTTGGCCGGCTCGGGCACGTTGCTCACGTGGTCGAGGATGTCGAAGATGCGCTTGGCGCCCGCCGCCGCCTTCTGCGTGACCGAGACGATGCGGCTCATGGAGTCGAGCCGCGTATAGAAACGGCCGATGTACGCGATGAAGGCGGTGAGCACACCCACCGTGATGCTGCCGCGCGCCACCTGCCAGATGCCGAAGGCCCAGACCACGAGCAGGCCGATTTCGGTGAGCAGCGACACGGTCGGCGTGAACAGCGACCAGGTGCGGTTGAGCTTGTCGTTGACCTGCAGGTTGTAGGCGTTGGCGACGCGGAAGCGCTCGGCCTCGCGGCGCTCCTGCGCGAAGGCCTTGACCACGCGGATGCCGGGAATGGTGTCGGCCAGCACGTTGGTTACCTCCGACCAGACGCGGTCGATCTTCTCGAAGCCGGTGCGCAGGCGGTCGCGCACGACGTGGATCATCCAGGCGATGAAGGGCAGCGGCACCAGCGTGACCACCGCCAGCAGCGGATTGATGGAGATCAGGATGACGGCGGTCATCACGATCATCAGCACGTCGTTGGCGAAATCCAGTGCGTGCAACGACAGGAAAACGTTGATGCGGTCGGTTTCCGAGCCGATGCGCGCCATCAGGTCGCCGGTGCGCTTGCCGCCGAAATAGTCGAGCGGCAGGGTCAGCAGGTGCTCGTAGGTGGTGGTGCGCAGGTCGGCGCCGATGCGCTCGGACACCAGCGCCAGCAGATAGGTGCGCGCCCAGCCCAGCCCCCAGCCGACCAGCGCCGCGACCAGCAGGCCGCCCAGGTACAGGCCGACGCGCATGGTGTCGATCTTCTGCCCGTTCTGGAACGGAATCAGGATGTCGTCCATCAGCGGGATGGTCAGGTACGGTGGCACCAGGGTGGCGGCGGTGGAAATCAGGGTCAGGACAAACCCCAGGATCAGCTGCTTGCGGTACGGCTTGGCGAAACGGCCCAGTCGCAGCAGCACCCAGGTCGAGGGCGGGGTCTGGAGTTCGGTGTCGGCAACGGCGGCATCGTCGCCGTCGGCGGCCTCGGCCGGCTCGGGTGTCGCCTTTGCGACATCGGACATGCGCTGGCCGAAAAGCTTGAGCAGGCGCAGCGCCGCCACCTGGTGGGCCAGGGTGTAGCGCCAGCGGGCCAACCGGCCCTCGGAGCCCGTCAAATCAAGGGTTCCGACGCCGGAATGGTCGGAAAGCCGCAGCGCCAGGGAGGCGTCCGTCAGTGGCCACTCACGCCATTCGCCGCCCGGATCGAGCGCGATCAGGCGCCGGTCAGTCAGGGCGACTAGGCCGCAAGCGAAGCGAAGTTGGTCGTCGAGGTCAACCGACAGTATTACCAGAACGTTTTCCGCGACTGCGAGCCGGTTTTTCAGCGCGTCTGAAGCCGCCTCTGTTTCGCCCTCCCGGGTGCCGACTGGATCGTGATGTTGCATTGTGTTTCTTTGACTCTTGCCCGTCGCGGGCCGCATGGACCGCGTCATGGCGCCCTTGGTCGGGCGCCGATTCTGACCGATCGCCATGGGCGCGCTTGAAGGCGCCGCGGTGCTCGGCCAAAGCACATCGAACGTTTGCATGACCCGTTTCGACGACATCCAATTGCTGCGCATCAATTATTTGCGCGGTCCCAATCTCTGGACCTACCGTCCGGTGCTCGAAGTCTGGCTCGATCTGGGTCAACTGGAAGACTACCCCTCCAACAAGATAGACGGCTTCACCGACCGCCTGACCGGGCTGCTGCCGGCGCTCATCGAGCACCACTGCGGCGTCGGCGAGCGCGGCGGCTTCATCCAGCGCCTGACCGAAGGCACCTGGTCGGGCCACGTGCTCGAACACGTGGTCATCGAGCTGCTGAACCTGGCCGGCATGCCCACCGGCTTCGGGCAAACCCGCAGTACTTCCGAACACGGCGTATACCGCATGGTGTTCCGGGCGCGCGACGAGCAGGTCGCCCGCGTGGCGCTCGCCGAGGGCCACCGCCTGCTGATGGCTGCCATCAACAACGACCCGTTCACCGCCGCCGACGTGCAGAAGGCCGTCGACGCGGTCAAGGCCAAGGTCGAGGACTGCTACCTCGGCCCGAGCACCGCCGCCATCGTGGCCGCCGCCACCGACCGCGGCATTCCCCACATGCGGCTGAACAGCGGCAACCTGGTGCAACTGGGCTACGGCGCCAACCAGCAGCGCATCTGGACCGCCGAAACCGACTACACCAGCGCCATCGGCGAATCGATCGCCAGCGACAAGGAACTGACCAAGTCCCTGCTCGCGAGCTGCGGCGTGCCCGTGCCCGAGGGCCAGGTGGTCGCCAACGCCGAAGAAGCCTGGGAAGCAGCCGAGGACATCGGCCTGCCCGTGGTCGTGAAGCCATCCGACGCCAACCACGGCCGGGGCGTCTCGCTCGAGCTGACCACCCGCGAGGAAGTCATTGCCGCCTTCGCGGTCGCCGAGCCCGAGGGCAGCGACGTGATGGTCGAGCGCTTCATCCGCGGCCACGAACACCGCCTGCTGGTGGTGGGCGGCGAAGTGGTGGCGGCCGCGCGCGGCGAGATCATCACCGTGACCGGCGACGGCCAGGCCACGGTGCGCGAACTGATCGAGAAACAGCTCAACAGCGACCCGCGCCGCGGCGCCGAGGAAGAGTTCCCGCTCGATGTGATCGTCATCGACACCGACGCCAAGCTGCAGCTCGAACTCAAGCGCCAGGAGCTGGACGCGGACGCCGTGCCGGCCGCCGGCCGCGTGGTCACGATCCAGCGCAACGGCAACATGGCCAACGACTGCACCGACCAGGTCCACCCCGAAGTCGCGCATGCCGCCGTGCTGGCCGCGCGCGTGGTGGGCCTCGACATTGCCGGCATCGACCTCGTGGCGCTGGACATCTCCAAGCCGCTGGGCCCGCAACGCGGCGCCATCGTCGAAGTCAACGCCGGCCCCGGCCTGCTGATGCACCTGAAGCCGGCCGTCGGTTCGCCGCGCCCGGTGGGCCGCGCCATCTGCGACCACCTGTTCCCCAACGACGCGCCCGGCCGCATTCCCGTGGTCGGCGTGGCCGGCTCGCGCGACACCGCCGTGCTGGCGCGCCTGGTGGCGTGGCTGGTCGGCCTGGGCGGGCGCCACACCGGCCTGGCCTGCCGCGACGGCCTGTTCCTGGAGCGCCGCCGCGTCGACGCGCGCGACAGCGCCAACTGGGACGCCGGCCACCGCCTGCTCGTGAACCGCGCCGTGCAGGCCGTGGTGATTGAGAACGGCGCCGAGACCATCCTGCGCGACGGCCTCTCCTACGACCGCTGCGAAGTCGGCATCGTCACCGACCTCGACGGCTGCGAAGCCCTGGCCGACTATGACATCACCGAGAGCGACCAGATGGTCAAGGTGCTGCGCACGCAGGTCGACGTGGTGCTGTCCGAAGGTACCGCCGTGCTGAATGCCGACGACGCCCGCGTGGCCGGCCTCGCGCCGCTGTGCGACGGTGCCGTCATCCTCTATGCGGCCGACCCGCAGGCCGCCGCGCTCACCGCGCACCAGGCTGCCGGCGGCAAGGCCGTGCTGGTGCGGCAGGACCGCGTGGTGCTGGCCAACGGCAGCAGCGAGTCGTTCCTGCCCGGCCTCGGCCGGCTGACCGTGTGGCGCGCCACCCATGCAGGCGTGAGCCTCGAGAGCCTGCTGGCCGCCGTGGCCGCGGCCTGGGCCATGGGCATTCCGCTGAACCTGATCGGCGCCGGCGTGGAGGCCTTCGAGGCCGACCTGCAGGCCGCGCTGGCCTCGCTCCAGCTGTCGCAGACCCAGCCCCTTCAACCCCAGCTGGCCTGAGCCCCCGCGCCAGCCCGCAAGCAGTCCCACGCCGACCATGAAAGTCACCCGCATCCGGGCCCTCCGCGGGCCCAACCTCTGGAGCCGCCACACCGCCATCGAGGCAGTCGTGGCCTGCCACGGCGACGAGAACGCCGTCAGCCGGCTCGCCGGCTTCGAGGACCGCCTGCGCGCCCGCTTCCCCACCATCGGCGAGCTGCACCCGATGGTGCTGGGCCAGCCGCTGGCGCTGGCCCACGTGCTCGAGAACGCCGCCGTCGCGCTGCAGGCCCAGGCCGGCTGCGCCGTCAACTTCGGCCACACCTCGCCCACGGTGGAAGAAGGCGTCTACCAGGTCGTGTTCCAGTACACCGAGGAGGCCGTAGGCCGCCGCGCCGCCGAACTGGCCGAACAGCTCATCGCCGCCGCCCAGGCCGACACCCCGTTCGACGCCGAAGCCGCCATCACCGAACTGCGCGACCTCGACGAATCCGAGCGCCTGGGCCCGAGCACCGGCTCCATCGTCGACGCCGCAGTGGCGCGCGGCATTCCGTACCGCCGCCTCACGAGCGGCAGCCTGGTGCAGTTCGGCTGGGGCTCCAAGCAGCGCCGCATCCAGGCCGCCGAGGTCGACAGCACCAGCGGCGTGGCCGAATCGATCGCGCAGGACAAGGAACTGACCAAGCAGCTGCTCAATGCCGCCGGCGTGCCGGTGCCGCTGGGCCGCCCCGTGCGCGACGCCGAAGACGGCTGGGCCGCCGCACTCGAAATCGGCCTGCCCGTGGTGGTGAAGCCGCAGGACGGCAACCAGGGCAAGGGCGTCACGGTCAACATCAACACGCGCGAAGAGCTTTTCTCTGCCTACGACTCGGCCGCCGCCTACGGCGAGGTGATGGTCGAGAAGTTTCTCCCGGGCTTCGACTTCCGCCTGCTGGTGGTGGGCGACCGCCTGGTGGCTGCCGCGCGCCGCGATCCGCCGCAGGTCATCGGCGACGGCGTGCTCACCGTGCGCCAGCTGGTCGACACCGTGAACCTCGACCCGCGCCGCGGCGAGGGCCATGCCACCTCGCTCACCAAGATCCGCCTGGACGACATCGCCATCGGCCGGCTCGAATCGCAGGGCCTCACGCCCGACAGCGTGCCCGCGCGCGGCCAGCGCGTGGTGCTGCGCAACAACGCCAACCTGTCCACCGGCGGCACCGCCACCGACGTGACCGACACCGTGCACCCCGAAGTCGCGGCGCGCGCCGTCGACGCGGCGCAGATGGTCGGCCTGCACATCTGCGGCGTCGACATGGTCTGCGAGAACGTGCTGCGCCCGCTCGAGGAGCAGCACGGCGGCGTGGTCGAAGTGAACGCCGCGCCCGGCCTGCGCATGCACATCTCGCCTTCGTTCGGCCGCGGCCGCGCGGTGGGCGAAGCGGTGATGGACACGCTCTTCGCCCACGGCGACGACGGCCGCATCCCGGTGGTCGCCGTCACCGGCACCAACGGCAAGACCACCACCGCGCGACTCATCAACCACCTGCTGGCTTCCAGCGGCCTGCGCACCGGCATGACCAACACCGACGGCGTGTACGTCGACGGACGCCAGACCGACAGCGGCGACTGCAGCGGCCCCAAGAGCGCGCGCAACGTGCTCATGCACCCCGACGTGGACGCGGCGGTGTTCGAAGTGGCGCGCGGCGGCGTGCTGCGCGAGGGCCTGGGCTTCGACCGCTGCCAGGTGGCCGTGGTCACCAACATCGGCAGCGGCGACCACCTGGGCCTGAACTACATCACCACGGTGGAAGACCTCGCGGTGCTCAAGCGCGTGATCGTGCGCAACGTGGCCGCCGACGGCTACGCCGTGCTCAACGCCGCCGACCCGAACGTCGCGGCCATGGCCGCGGGCTGCCCGGGCCACGTGATCTTCTTCACCGCCGACCGCATGCACCCGGTCATGGCCACGCACCGCGCGCAAGGCAAGCGCACCGTGTACGTCGACCAGGACACGCTGGTGGCCGCCGAAGGCTCGTGGCGCGAACGCATCGCGCTGCGCGACGTGCCCATCACCCGCGGCGGCACCATCGGCTTCCAGGTCGACAACGTGATGGCCTCGGTGGCCGCCGCGTGGGCCGTGGGCCTGGACTGGGACACCATCCGCAGCGGCCTCGCGAGCTTCATGAACGACGCCGCCGGCGTGCCCGGGCGTTTCAACGTCATGGACTACCGCGGCGCCACCGTGATCGCCGACTACGGCCACAACACCGACGCCATGCGCGCGCTGGTGTCGGCCGTGGACACCATGCCCGCGAAGAAGCGCTCGGTGGTCATCAGCGGCGCGGGCGACCGGCGCGATTCCGACATCCGCGACCAGACCGCCATCCTCGGCCAGGCCTTCGACGACGTGATCCTCTACCAGGACGCGGCGCAACGCGGCCGTGCCGACGGCGAAGTCATGGCGCTGCTGCGCCAGGGCCTGCAGGGCGCCGCGCGCACGCGCTACATCGACGAGATCCGCGGCGAGTTCGTCGCCATCGACACCGCGCTGGCCCGCCTGCAGCCCGGCGATCTTTCGCTGATCCTCGTCGACCAGGTCGAGGAAGCGCTCGCTCACCTCGCGCAGCGCATCGCGGCGGGCTGACGCCCGCCTTGCCGGACACGTCCCACACCGATGGGCGCGTCCGGCCCGGCCGTGCGGTGCGGCCTGTCCCACAGACGCACACCCCACGCCGACACCACACTGTGGCTCCGGTCACGCACCTCCTTTCGCGGAGGGCGTGGCCCAACCAAGGAGCCCGCATGACAAAAACAGTTCGTTCACTTCTCTCCGCCACGGCACTCTTCGCCGCCAGCGGCTTCATCGTTTTCGGCGCCCAGACGGCCAGCGCACAGGCACCGGGCTCCGACGCGCGGATGCAGAAGGAACGCGCCACTTGCGACGGCGTGCAGCAAGACCGCGCCGCGTGCCTGCGCGAAGCCGGCGCCGCACGCCAGGAAGCCAAGCGCGACGGCCTGACCACGCCGAGCGCCCCGCGCGAGCAGGTCAACGCACTCGCCCGCTGCAGCGAGCAGCCCGGCCCCGACCAGGCCGAATGCGAAGCCCGCATCAAGGGCGGCGCGCGCACCACCACCGAAGGCAGCGTGATGGGCGGCGGCGTGATCCGCGAGACCGTGACGCCGCTGCCGGCACAGCCCGCACGTTGAACCCGGCACATCCACGCCGGTCCAACATTTCCCGGTTTTCTTTTAGCTGACTCCAAGGAGCCGTCCATGAAAAGCAATACGCGTTCGATCATCCTGGCCCTGCTCGCCGCAGGCGGCCTGACCGCCACCACCGTCGCCTCGGCCGCAGGCGAATCCTCCAGCACGTACCAGCGGGAACTGGCCGTCTGCGGCCACAACCAGCAGGACCGTGCGGCCTGCATCCGCGAAGCGGGCGCGGCGCGCCAGGCAGCCGCCCGCGGCGGCCTGACCAGCGCCCCGGACTACCGTGCCAATGCCCTGGCACGCTGCGGCCTGCAACCGCCTACCGAACGCTCGGCCTGCGAAGCCCGCGTGCTCGGCAGCATGGGCGACACCCGCGCCATGGTTGACGGCAGCGTGATGGGCGGTGGCGTGATCCGCGAATCGGTGACCACCACCCTGGTGCCTGTCGTGCCGGCGCCGCCGCCGGAACCGATGCCCATGCCGATGCGTCCCATGCGCTGATAGGCGACCCGGGGCTGGCCCGCCGCACGAGGCAGGGCCGGCCCTTGTGTGCAATCGAGGGGAAACCCCAATGGATACCCTCCGTTGTCACACGACTGTCATAAAAGGCAAAGGAGTGCTAGCTATAGTTCTCGGTCCCTGCCTACCGAGGAACCACTCCCCATGAATGCCATCAAGGTCGCTCGCCGATTCATAGAAACGGACCCGGCCAACGAATCGGCCAAGATTCTGGCCCAGCTCGTGTTGGCGCTCGAGTCCGAACGCAGCTTCGAACTGATCACGCTCTACAACCTCGACTACAAGAGCTTCCAGCTTGCCATGGACATCCTGAAGGAATGGCGGCTCGACCGCTATTACGCCAGCAAGTCCAAGCTGTTCGACCTGTCCCTGCAGGTCAGCGAACTCGAAAAAGCCAGCGCTACGCCCACGCCCGAAGCCTGAACGGCCCCTGAGGCCCGTTCGCGTTTTCTCCTTCTCCCCGCTTCTTCACTTCCCCCAGCGCAGCACCATCGGATCGAGCCGCCTCGCGGTCTCGATCAGTCCGGTGCGCGTGTCGGGGTGCATCGGCGGCAGCGGATGACGCGGCGCTTCGCATGCGATCACGCCGCCGTCCTTCATCAGCGACTTGCAGGCCAGCAGGCCGGCTTGCCGGTTCTCGTAGTTGATCAGCGGCAGCCACTGCTGGTAGAGCGCGAAAGCCTTGTCGCGGTCGCCTGAACGGTGCGCCTCGATGATCGGCCTGATGCCGTCCGGATAGCCGCCACCGGTCATCGAACCGGTCGCTCCCGCGTCGAGGTCGGGCATCAGCGTGATGGCTTCTTCGCCGTCCCACGGCCCTTCGATGGCGTCGCCGCCAAGGCGGATCAGCTCGCGCAGCTTCGACGCCGCGCCGGCCGTCTCGATCTTGAAGTACGCGACCTGCTCGATCTCCTTCGCCATGCGCGCCAGGAACGGCGCCGACAGCACCGTGCCGCTGGCCGGCGCGTCCTGGATCATGATCGGAATGCCCACCGCGTCCGACAGCCGCGCATAGAACTCGAAGATCTGCGGCTCGGGCACGCGGAAAGTCGCGCCGTGGTAGGGCGGCATCACCATCAGCATTGCAGCGCCCATGTCCTGCGCGCGGCGGCTGCGCTCGGCGCATACCTTGGTGCTGTAGTGCGTGGTGGTCACGATCACAGGAACGCGGCCCTTCACATGTTCGAGGATCGCGCGCGTGAGCACCTCGCGCTCCTCGTCGGACAGCACGAACTGCTCCGAGAAATTCGCGAGGATGCACAGGCCGTCCGAGCCCGCGTCGATCATGAAGTCGACACAGCGCTTCTGGCTCTCGATGTCGAGCGCGCCCTGTTCGGTGAAGGTGGTGGGCACCACCGGGAAAATGCCGCGGTATCTGGGGGTCATGCTGGTGTGTGAGTCAGTGTGAATGGCGGGGAACGGCGGCGCCGCGGCAGCCGACCAGGAAATCGAAGTCGCAGCCCTCGTCGGCCTGCAGCACGTGGTTGACGTAGAGCTTCTGGTAGCCGCCACCGCGCGTGCTCATCGGCTGCGCGTCCGAAGCGGACAACGAAGCCAGGCGCGACGCCAGCTCCTCGTCGCTGATGTCCAGATGCAGCCGCCCCGCGTCGCAGTCGAGCTCGATCCAGTCGCCGTCGCGCACCGCCGCCAGCGGGCCGCCATCGGCCGCCTCGGGCGCCACATGCAGCACCACCGTGCCGTACGCCGTGCCGCTCATGCGCGCATCCGAGATGCGCACCATGTCCTTCACGCCCTGGCGCAGCAGCTTGGGCGGCAGGCCCATGTTGCCCACCTCGGCCATGCCGGGATAGCCCTTGGGCCCGCAGTTCTTCAGCACCATCACCGAGCTCGCGTCGATGTCCAGGTCTTCGTCGACGATGCGCGCCTTGTAGTGCTCCAGGTTCTCGAACACCACCGCCTTGCCGCGATGCTTCAGCAGCTCGGGCGTGGCGGCCGATGGCTTCAGCACCGCGCCGCGCGGCGACAGATTGCCGCGCAGTATGCGGATGCCGCCATCGGCGATGAGCGGCTTGTCGAGCGGGCGGATCACCTCGTCGTCGAGGCTCGGTGCCTCGCGCACGTTGTCCCAGATCGACTGGCCGTTGACGGTGAGCGCATCCGGATGCGGCAGCAGGCCGGCTTCGCCAAGCCTGCGCAGCACGGCGGGGAGCCCGCCGGCGTAATAGAACTCCTCCATCAGGAAGCGCCCCGAAGGCATCAGGTCGACGATGGTCGGCGTGTGGCTGCCGATGCGCGTCCAGTCTTCCAGCTCCAGCTCGACGCCGATGCGACCCGCGATCGCCTTCAGGTGGATCACCGCATTGGTCGACCCGCCGATGGCCGCGTTCACGCGGATGGCGTTCTCGAAGGCCTCGCGCGTGAGGATCTTCGACAGCGTGAGCCCCTCCTTCGCCATCTCGACCGCGCGCATGCCCGACATCTGCGCGAGCACGTAGCGCCGCGCATCCACCGCCGGAATGGCCGCGTTGTGCGGCAGCGAGGTGCCCAGCGCCTCGGCCATGCAGGCCATGGTCGAGGCCGTGCCCATGGTGTTGCAGGTGCCCGCCGAGCGCGACATGCCACCTTCGGCCGAGAGGAACTGGTGCAGGTTGATCTCGCCCGCCTTCAGCGATTCGTGCAGCTGCCATACGGCCGTGCCCGAGCCGATGTTCTTGCCGTCGAGCTTGCCGTTGAGCATCGGCCCGCCCGTGACCACGATGGCCGGTATGTCGCAGCTCGCCGCGCCCATCAGCAGCGCGGGCGTGGTCTTGTCGCAGCCCGTGAGCAGCACCACCGCATCGACCGGGTTGCCGCGGATGGCCTCTTCCACGTCCATGCTCGCGAGGTTGCGCGTGAGCATGGCGGTGGGCCGCAGGTTCGATTCGCCGTTGGAGAACACCGGAAACTCCACCGGAAAACCACCCGCCTCGGAGATGCCGCGCTTCACGTGCTCGGCGATCTTGCGGAAGTGCGCGTTGCACGGCGTGAGCTCCGACCACGTGTTGCAGATGCCGATGATCGGCCGGCCGTCGAACTCGTGGTCGGGAATGCCCTGGTTCTTCATCCAGCTTCGGTACATGAAGCCGTTCTTGTCGGCCGAGCCGAACCATTCGGTCGAACGAAGTTTCTTTGTCATGGGTTGAATCAGCGCCGTGGAGCGCGCGAGGTAAAGAAGCGTTGCAGCAAACAGAAGACGAACAGCAGCGCGCCGACCACGATGCGGGTCCACCACGAGCTCAGCGTGCCGTCGAAGGAAATCAGCGTCTGGATGATCCCGAGCATCAGCACGCCGAACAGCGTGCCCGCCACGTAGCCCACGCCGCCCGTGAGCAGCGTGCCGCCGATCACCACCGCCGCGATGGCATCGAGCTCCAGCCCCACCGCATGCAGGCCGTAGCCCGAGAGCATGTAGAACGTGAAGATCACGCCCGCCAGCGCCGAGCAGAAACCCGAGAGCGTGTACACGCCGATGAGCGTGCGGCGCACCGGCAGGCCCATCAGCATGGCCGAATGCTCGCTGCCGCCGATGGCGTACACCGCGCGGCCGAAGGGCGTGCAATGCGCGATGAATATCGCCGCCAGCAGCACCGCCACCGCGATCACCGCGCTGATGGACACCGAGGCCTCGCCCCAGACCGGAATGCGGATCTGCGACACCTCCGAATAGAACTCGTTGGTGATGCTGATCGAGTCGATGCTGATGAGGTAGCACAGCCCGCGCGCCAGGAACATGCCCGCCAGCGTGACGATGAAGGGCTGCAGCCGGTAGCGTTCGATCAGCAGTCCCATGAAGGCGCCGAAGGCCGTGCCCATCACCAGCACCAGCGGAATCACCACGCCGGGGCTCCAGCCGTGTTTTTCTACCAGCGAGGCCGACACCATGGTGGTCAGCGCGATCACCGAGCCCACCGACAGGTCGATGCCGCCCGAGAGGATCACGAAGGTCATGCCCACCGCCACGACGATGAGGAAGGCGTTGTCGATCAGCAGGTTGAGGAACACCTGCGCCGAAAAGAACCCGTCGTAGAAGACAGAACCCAGCGTGGCCACCAGCACGAACAGCGAGATGGTCGCCGCCAGCGGCAGGTACTTGGGGTTGAGCCCCTTCCTGCTCCCTTTCCCGCGCGCGGGAGAAGCGGGCGAAGGTTGCGGCGAGGGTGTCACGTCGATCACTGCGCTCATGACCGCGCTCCTTCATGCGCGGGCCGCTGCACCAGCGACCGCACTTGTGCCCTGAACTCCGGCGACTGCAGCAGCATCACCGCGAACACCACGCCCGCCTTCACCACCAGGTTGATCTCCGGCGGCACGCCCAGCGAATAGATCGCATAAGTCAGCGTCTGGATGATCAGCGCGCCGATCACGCTGCCCACGAGGCTGAAGCGCCCGCCGGTCAGCGCCGTGCCGCCCAGCGTCACCGCCAGGATCGCATCGAGCTCGATCAGCTGCCCCGCGTTGTTGCCGTCCGCGCTCTTCACGTTGGAGCTGATCAGCAGGCCCGCCACGCCGGCGCAGGCGCCGCAGAACGCATAGGCCCCGACGATCAGGCGCCGCGCCTGCACGCCCGCCACCCGCGCCGCCGTCGGGTTGATGCCCACCGCCTGGATGAACAGCCCGAGCGCGGTGCGCGTGATGGCCAGGTACAGCAGCACGAACACCGCCGCCGCGATGAACAGGGAGAACGGCAGCCCCAGCAGGTAGCCGCTGCCCAGGAAGAAGAAGGGCTTGTAGTAGATCGTGATGATCTGTCCGTCGGCAATGAGCTGCGCGATGCCGCGCCCCGCCACCATGAGGATCAGCGTCGCGATGATCGGCTGCATGCCGACCTTGGCGACCAGCAGGCCGTTCCACAGCCCGCACAACAGCGCGATGCCGATGGCCGCGACGATGGCGAGCGACATGGGGAAGCGGCTCACGTCGCTGGCCACCGAGCCGCCGATCATCCAGGCCGCGAGCGCCGCCGCGATGGCCACCACCGCGCCCACCGAGATGTCGATGCCGCGCGTGGCGATGACCAGCGTCATGCCGAGCGACACCAGCACCAGCGGTGCCGCGCGGTTCAGGATGTCGATCAGGCTGCCGTACAGGTGCCCGTCGCGCCATTCGAGGTGCAGGAAGCTGGCGTTGAAGGCCGTGTTCACCGCGAGCAGGAGCACGAGGGTGACGATGGGCCAGGCCAGGCGATGGCTCATGAGAGATGAAAGGCGGTTCATGTGTTCTGCCTTGCTCCTTCCCCTTTCGGGGGAAGGCTGGGATGGGGGCATGCGGCGTCGAACGCCGCGCGAAGGTGGAGGCCGCCTGCCCCCACCCCTGCCCTCTGCCGGAAGGGGAGGGAGAAAGAAAGGAGATGCATCATGCGGCGGCAATCATTTCGTAGACCTCGTCCTCGGTCGCCCCACCCGGCAGCTCCCCCACCTTCTTGCGGTCCCGCAGCACCACGATGCGATGCGCCACGCGCACCACCTCGCTCATCTCCGACGAAATGAAGATCACCGCCATGCCCGCCTTCGCGAGCCGCAGGATCTCTTCCATGATCTCCTGCTTGGCCGCCACGTCGATGCCGCGTGTCGGCTCGTCGAGTATCAGGAGCCGCGGCTCGGTCGCGAGCCAGCGGGCGATCATGGCCTTCTGCTGGTTGCCGCCCGAGAGCAGCCCGATGGGCGTCTCGACGCTGGCCGTCTTGATGCCCAGCGACTTGACGAAACGCTGCGCCATCTCGGTCTGCTCCGCATGCGACAGGAAGCGCCGCGTGCCCAGCCGCGCCTGCAGGGCGAGCGCGATGTTCTCGCGCACCGACAGCTCCGCAACGATGCCGTCGGTCTTGCGCTCCTCGGGGCACAGCGCGAGGCCTTCGCGGATCGCATCGGCCGGGTTCGAGAAACTGACGGAGCGGCCATCGACCTTCAGCACGCCACGGTCGGGCGACTCCAGCCCGAACAGCAGCCGCGCCAGCTCCGTGCGGCCCGCGCCCAGCAGGCCGGCGATGCCGACGACCTCGCCGGCACGCACGCGCAAGTCCGTCGCCTGCAGTTGCCCGGACTGGCCCAGCCCCTCGGCCTGCAGCAATGCAGGCGCGGCTTCGTCGAACGCGGGCAACGCCGCGGGCCGTGCCGACTGCGCCGCCAGTTCGCGCCCCAGCATTGCGGCAATCAGCGCCTGCGGCCCCAGGTCGGCCGCCTTCCACTCGCCGATCCAGCTGCCGTTGCGCAGCACCGTGATGCGGTCGGACACCGCATACATCTGGTTGAGAAAGTGCGTGACGAAGACGATCGCCAGCCCCTCGCCGCGCAAACGCCGCAGCACCTCGAACAGCTTCTCGACCTCGTCGTCGTCCAGGCTCGAGGTCGGCTCGTCGAGGATCAGCACCTTCGACGACACGCCCAATGCCCGCGCAATGGCCACCATCTGCTGCACCGCCACCGAGTAGCTCGACAGCAGCCGCGTCACGTCGATGTCCAGGCCGATGCGCGCCAGCAGCTCTTCGGCGCGCCGATTGACGCTGGCCCAGTCGATGCGAAAGCCCTGCGCCACACCGCAGCGCGGATAGCGCCCGGCGAACACGTTCTCCGCCACCGACAGGTTCGGGCACAGGTTCACCTCCTGGTAGACGGTGCTGATGCCCAGCTTCTGCGCCTCCAGCGGCGAATGCGGGTGAATCGGCTGGCCGTCGAGGAATATCTCGCCGCCGCTCGATGGCAGCACGCCCGTCAGCACCTTGATCAGCGTCGACTTGCCCGCGCCGTTCTGTCCCATCAGCGCATGGATCTCGCCCGGATACAAGCGCAGCTGCACGTCGCGCAGCACCGGGATGCCGCCGAACTGCTTGTGGATGCCCTTGAGCTCCAGCACGGGCGAAGGAGTGTCGTCGTCAGCCATGCGATGCCGTCACTTGTTCTTGTTGTAGACGTCGATGAACACCGCCGCCAGCAGCACCAGGCCCTTGATGACCTGCTGGTAGTCGATGCCGATGCCCAGGATCGACATGCCGTTGTTCATCACGCCCATGATGAAGGCGCCGATCACCGCGCCCATCACCCGGCCCACGCCGCCCGAAGCCGAGGCGCCGCCGATGAAGCAGGCCGCGATCACGTCCAGCTCGAAGCCCAGGCCCGCCTTGGGCGTGGCCGTGTTGAGCCGCGCCGCGAACACCAGGCCCGCCAGCGCCGCCAGCGCGCCCATGTTCACGAACGTGAGGAACGCGAGCCGCTGCGTCTTCACGCCCGACAGCCGCGCCGCCTTCTCGTTGCCGCCCAGCGCATAGATGCGCCGGCCGAGGGTGGTGCGGTTGGTGACGAAGTCGTACACCACGATCAGCACCGCCATCACGATCAGCACGTTCGGCAGGCCCTTGTAGGTGGAGAGCAGGTAGCTGAAGAACAGGATGATGGCCGCGAAGAACAGGTTCTTCACCAGGAAGAAGGCATACGGCTCCTGCTCCATGCCGTGCGCCGCCAGCTTTGCGCGGCCCCGCAGCTTGAAGAACACCAGTGCCACGGCGGCCAGCGCGCCCACGATGAGCGACGTGAGGCGCAGCGTGTCGCCGCCCAGCGGATCGGGAATGAAGCCCGAGCTGAGCCGCTGGAACGCCACCGGAAACGGCCCCACCGACTGCCCCGCCAGCAAGGCCAGCGTGAGCCCCTTGAACACCAGCATGCCCGCCAGCGTGACGATGAACGACGGGATCTTGCGGAACGCGACGAACCAGCCCTGCGCCGCGCCGATGACGGCGCCCGCAAGAATGCTCACGATGGCCGTCGGCACGAAGTGCCACTCGTACTCCACCATCAGCACCGCCGCCAGCGCGCCGATGAAGCCGCACACCGAGCCCACCGAAAGATCGATGTGCCCCGCCACGATCACCAGCAGCATGCCCAGCGCCATGATGACCACGTAGCTGTTCTGCAGCAGCAGGTTGGTGAGGTTGAGCGGCCGCAGCAGCGTGCCGTCGGTCAGCACCTGGAACAGCACCATGATCGCGACCAGCGAGATCAGCATGCCGTATTCGCGCAGGTTGTTCTTCAGGAAGCCGGCATGCAACCTTGCCGCCCCTTCCTGCACCGGCACCGCCGGCTTCATCGCGTTGACTTCAGGCTGCGACATGGACGGAACTCCCCGCGCTGACGATGGCATGCATGATGCGTTCCTGCGAAGCCTCGGCCGCGGTGAACTCGGCCACGAAGCGGCCCTCGTTCATCACGTAGATGCGGTCGCACATGCCGAGCAGTTCCGGCAGTTCAGAAGAAATCATGAGAATGCCTTTGCCCTCGCTCGCGAGCTGGTCGATGATGGTGTAGATCTCGTACTTGGCGCCCACGTCGATGCCGCGCGTGGGTTCGTCCAGGATCAGCAGTTCGGGTTTGGTGAAGAGCCACTTGCTCAAGACCACCTTCTGCTGGTTGCCGCCCGACAGGTTGACCACCAGCTGCTCCACGCCGGAGCAGCGGATGTTGAGTGCCTTGCGGTATTCGTTGGCCACCTTGAATTCGCGGCCGGTGTCTATCACCGCCGAATCGGCCACCGCCTCCAGGTTGGCCAGGCTGATGTTCCGGCGGATGTCTTCCTCCAGCACCAGCCCCAGCCCCTTGCGGTCTTCGGTGACGTAGGCGATGCCGTGGTCGATGGCCTTGCGCACCGTGCTCACGTCCACCGGCTTGCCGTGCATGAACACCGAGCCGCTGATGCGCTGGCCGTAGGACTTGCCGAACACGCTCATGGCCAGCTCGGTGCGGCCCGCGCCCATGAGGCCCGCGATGCCGACGATCTCGCCCTGTCGCACGTTCAGGCTCACGCCCTTGATCTGTTCGCGGTCGGCGTGCAGCGCATGGTGCACGCGCCAGTCGCGCACCTCGAACACGGTCTCGCCGATCTTCGGCGCGCGCTGCGGATAGCGGTGCGCCATGTCGCGCCCCACCATGCCGCGGATGATGCGGTCCTCGCTGATCGGCTGCGCGCGGCAGTCCATGGTCTCGACCGTCGCGCCGTCGCGCAGCACGGTGATCGAGTCGGCCACCTTGGCGATCTCGTTGAGCTTGTGCGAGATCAGGATCGACGCGATGCCCTGGCGCTTGAGTTCCAGCAAGAGCATGAGCAGCGCGTCGCTGTCGCGCTCGTTGAGGCTGGCTGTGGGCTCGTCGAGGATCAGCAGCTTCACTTCCTTGGCCAGCGCCTTGGCAATTTCCACCAGCTGCTGCTTGCCCACGCCCAGGTCGGTCACCAGCGTGGTCGGCGGCTCCTGCAGGCCCACCTTGGCGAGCAGCTCGCGCGTCTTCGCATAGGCGGCGAACCAGTCGATCATGCCGCCGCGCGTGATCTCGTTGCCCAGGAAGATGTTCTCGGCAATCGACAGCAGCGGCACCAGCGCCAGTTCCTGGTGGATGATGATGATGCCGAGCTTCTCGCTGTCGGCAATGCCCCGGAAGCGGCGCACCTCGCCCTCGAAGCGGATCTCGCCCTCGTAGGAGTCGCACGGGTAGACGCCGCTGAGCACCTTCATGAGCGTCGACTTGCCCGCGCCGTTCTCTCCCACCACGGCGTGGATCTCCCCGGCGCGCACGCCGAGGTTGACGTTGCTCAGCGCCTTCACGCCGGGAAACGTCTTGGTGATGCCGCGCATCTCCAGGATGGCGCCGGCACCGGCGAGGCTGCCTTCGATGCTCACTTGATCTGGCTTTCCTTGTAGTAGCCGCTGTCGACCAGCACCTGCTTCCAGTTCGACGCATCCACGCTCACCGGCTTGAGCAGGTAGGAAGGCACCACCTTGATGCCGTTGTTGTAGGTCTTGGTGTCGTTCACCTCGGGCGTCTTGCCCGAGAGCATCGCGTCCACCATCGACACCGTCACCTTGGCCAGCTCGCGCGTGTCCTTGAAGACGGTCGAGGTCTGCTCCTTGCGCAGGATCGACTTGATGGAAGGCACCTCGGCGTCCTGCCCCGACACGACGGGCATCGGCTGCGAGCCCGAGCCGTAGCCCACGCCCTTGAGCGACGACAGGATGCCGATGGAAAGGCCGTCGTACGGCGACAGCACCGCATCCACCCGGTCCTTGGTGTAGTAGGCCGACAGCAGGTTGTCCATGCGCGCCTGCGCCACGGCGCCGTCCCAGCGCAGCGTGCCGACCTTGTCCATGCCCATCTGCTTGCTGCGCACCACCAGCTTGCCGCTCTTGATGTAAGGGTCGAGCACCGACATCGCGCCGTTGTAGAAGAAGAAGGCGTTGTTGTCGTCGGGCGAGCCGCCGAACAGCTCGATGTTGAACGGCCCCTTGCCGCTCTTCAGGCCCAGCGCCGCCTCGATCGACTGCGCTTGCAGCACGCCGACCTGGAAGTTGTCGAAGGTGGCGTAGTAGTCGACGTTCTTCGAGCCCTTGATGAGCCGGTCGTACGCAATGACCTTAACCCCCTTGTCGGCCGCCTTCTGCAGCACGTCGGACAGCGTGGTGCCGTCGATGGCCGCGATGACCAGCACCTTGGAGCCCTTGGTCACCATGTTCTCGATCTGCGCGAGCTGGTTGGGAATGTCGTCGTCGGCGTACTGCAGGTCGGTCTTGTAGCCCTTGTCCTTGAAGTACTTGACCATGTTGGCGCCGTCGGCGATCCAGCGCGCCGACGACTTGGTGGGCATCGAGATCGCGATCAGGCCCTTGTCCTGCGCGCTGGCCAGCGGCGAGAAGCCGACGATGGCGAACGCGATGCCCGCGAGCGATGCCTTGAGGAATTTGCGTTTCATGTCGGGGTGTCCTCAGTACTTGCGATTGGGGAATTCTTTGGCGGCCACTTCCATGGGGAAGATGCTCTCCACTGTCACGATGCGCTTGGGCAGCGTCTTGCCGTCCTTGATGTCCTTCACCGCCTGCATGAGCTGCGGGCCGAGCAGCGGGCTGCACTCCACCGACACGTTGAGCTTGCCGGCGATCATGGCCTCGAAGGCGCCCTTCACCCCGTCGATGGAAATGATGACGATGTCCTTCGCGGGCTTCAGGCCCGCCTCTTCGATGGCCTGGATCGCACCGATGGCCATGTCGTCGTTGTGCGCGAACAGCACATTGATCTTCTTGCCGTCGGCCTTCAGGAAGGCTTCCATCACCTCCTTGCCCTTGGCGCGGGTGAAGTCGCCGGTCTGCGAGCGGATGATCTTGAACTTCGGGTCGGCCTTGATGATTTCCTCGAAGCCCTTCTTGCGGTCGATGGCCGGGGCCGAGCCCACGGTGCCCTGCAGCTCGACGATGTTCACGTCGCCCTTCTGGTCCTTCATCTTCTCGACCAGCCAGCGGCCGGCCTTGCGGCCTTCCTCGACGAAGTCGGAACCCATGAAGGTCACGTAGAGCGAGTCGTCCTTGGTGTTGACGGAGCGGTCGGTCAGCACCACCGGAATCTTGGCGGCCTTGGCCTCGCGCAGCACGGTTTCCCAGCCCGACTCGACCACCGGCGAGAAGGCGATCACGTCGACCTTCTGCGCAATGTAGGAGCGGATGGCCTTGATCTGGTTCTCCTGCTTCTGCTGCGCGTCGGAGAACTTCAGCTCGATGCCGGCGTCCTTGGCGGACGACTTGATCGACTCGGTGTTGGCGGTGCGCCATTCGCTTTCGGCGCCCACCTGCGCGAAGCCCAGCACGAGCTTCTTCTGCGCGAAGACGGACACGGGCAGCATGCTGCCCAGGGCTGCGGCGGCGAGCGCGGTGTTGAGGGTGCGGCGATTCATGGTCATGGGATGTCTCCTTCTCGATGTCGTGAGGACTTGCAGTTGACTGTTGGTAGTAGTGATGAACGAAAACCCGTCAGGTCAGGCCAGCATGTAGCCGGTCTTCACCGTCGTGTAGAACTCCGCGGCGTGGCGCCCTTGTTCGCGCGGCCCGTAGCCCGACCCCTTGCGGCCGCCGAAGGGCACGTGGAAGTCCACCCCCGCGGTCGGCAGATTGACCATCGTCATGCCGACCACGGCATGGCGCCTGAAATGCATCGCGTGCTTCAGCGAATTGGTGCAGATGCCCGCGCACAGGCCGAAGGGCGTGTCGTTGCACAGCGCCAGCGCCTCGTCGTAGTCGTCGGCGCGCAGCACGCAGGCCAGCGGGCCGAAGACTTCCTCGCGCGCGATGCGGTGCGAAGGCTTCGCCAGGAACAGCGCGGGGCTCATGTAGTGGCCGCGGGTGGCACGCTCCAGCGCCTCGCCGCCCCACACATGCTCGGCGCCTTCCTCGCGCGCGATGCCGACCCACGCGAGGTTCTGCGCCAGGCGCTCCTCGTCGGCCACCGGGCCGATGTCGATGCCGCGCTCCAGCGCATGGCCGATCTTCAGCGCCTTGAGCCGCTGCCGCAGCTTGGCCACGAAGGCGTCGTGCACCGCGGCCTCGACGATGAGCCGGCTCGACGCGGTGCAGCGCTGGCCGGCGGAAAAATACGCGCCCTGCACCGCGCAGTCGACGGCGCGGTCGAGGTCGGCATCGGCCAGCACCACCAGCGCGTTCTTGCCGCCGGTTTCCAGCTGCACCTTCGCGCGCCTCGCGGCGGCAATCTGCAGGATGCGTTCGCCGTTGGCCACCGAGCCGGTGAAGCTCAGCGCATCGACCAGCGCGCTGTCGACCAGCGCCTGCCCCACCTCGCGGCCGCTGCCCATCACAAGATTGAATGCGCCGGCCGGCAGGGCGGCGCGGCTGATGATCTCGGCCAGCACCCAGCCGCAGGCCGGCACCAGTTCGGCGGGCTTGAACACCACGCTGTTGCCGTGGGCCAGCGCGGGCGCGATCTTCCACGCGGGAATGACGAAGGGCGAGTTCCACGGCGTGATGAGCCCGACCACGCCCACCGGCTCGCGCGTGACGTCGACCTGCACGCCCGCGCGCACCGAGGCCACGTTCTCGCCGCCGCCGCCGCCCGCACCGCCACGGATGGCCTCGCCCGCGAAGAACTTGAAGATCTGGCCGGCGCGGGCCACTTCGGCCACGGCCTCGGGCAGCGTCTTGCCTTCCTCGCGCGCCAGCAGCAGGCCCAATTCGTCCTTGCGCGCCAGCAGCTCGGCGCCGATGCGGTCGAGCACGTCGGCGCGCCGCTGCGGCGTGCTGTGGCTCCAGTGCGGAAAGGCCTCGGTGGCGGCGCGGATGGCGGCTTCGGCCTGGCGGCGGTCGGCACGTGCGTACTCGGCCACCACTTCGCTGGTGTCCGACGGATTGGCGCTCACACCGGTGGTCGCGCTGGTTTCCCAGCGGCCATTGATGTATTGCCGCACGTGCAGATGAATCTCGCCGTGAATCACCGTGGCGTCGACCTTGTCTCTGTTGTTCTTGAATTGGAGGGCAGTCTAAGAACAGAATCGATATCGATCCAATCGTTTTTTACGCAAAATGCATATCAATCGCTGGATTCTGGAAAACCCGATCAGTCCTTGGTCTTAAGAAAAATGACGAACTACAACCACTGGTTCATCCGCGCCCGGCTCAAGACGCGGCAGCTGCTGCTGCTCGTGGCGCTGGCCGAGGAAGGCAACATCCACCGTGCGGCGCAGGTGCTCAACATGACGCAGCCGGCCGCCTCCAAGCTGCTGAAGGACCTGGAAGACGTGCTGGAGGTGCCGCTGTTCGACCGCCTGCCGCGCGGCATGCGCCCGACCTGGTACGGCGAGACCATGATCCGCCACGCCCGCGTCGCGCTCGCCAGCCTGAACCAGGCGCACGACGAACTCACCGCGCTGAAGGCCGGGCGCTTCGGCCAGGTGAGCGTGGGCGCCATCACCGCGCCGGGGCTCACGCTGCTGCCGCCGGCCGTGGCCATGGTCAAGCGCGAGCAGCCCGACCTGCGGGTGTCGCTGGAGATAGAAACCAGCCCGGTGCTGATCGAGCGGCTCGAGCAGGGCAAGCTCGACATCCTGGTGGCGCGCCTGTTCGCCGAGCACGACAAGGCGCAGCTGCGCTACGAGGCATTGAGCGAAGAGCCGGTGTGCGCGCTGGTGCGGCCGGGCCATCCGCTGCTGGGCGTGAGCGGCCTCACGCTGCGCGACGTGGTGAGCGCCGGCTGGATCGTGCCGCCCGCGGGCAGCGTGCTGCGCCACCGCTTCGAGCTGATGTTCCAGGAAGAAGGCCTGGCGCCGCCGACCAACACCATCGAGAGCCCCGCCCTGCTCTTCATCACGCGCATGCTGCAGCAGAGCGACATGGTGGCCGTGCTTGCGACCGACGTGGCGCGCTACTACGCGTCGCACGGCATCGTGTCGCTGCTGCCGCTGAACATGCCCTGCCACATGGACGCCTTCGGCATCATCACGCGCACCGACCGGCTGCTGTCGCCGGCAGCGAGGGTGATGATGAAGGCGCTGAAGACCGCGAGCCTCAGCGTGTACGGCCGCAAATTCGAGATCGACTGAGGGCCGATGGCCGCCGCGGCTTCAGGTCCAGCCGGCGTCCACGGTGAACTCTTGCGCGGTGCACATCTTCGCGTCATCGGATGCGAGGAACAGCACCATGCGCGCGATGTCTTCCGGCATCAGCTTGTCGGGCAGGCACTGGTTGCGGTGCAAGGCCTTCTCGCCTTCCTCGTCGAGCCACAGCGTCACCTGCCGCTCGGTCATCACCCAGCCGGGCGACACGGTGTTGATGCGGATGCGGTCGCGGCCCAGGTCCACCGCCAGCCCGCGCGTGAGGCCGTTCACCGACGACTTGGCGATCGCATAGCAGGGGTAGCCCGAGCCCTTGGTCTGCCAGCCGGTGGAGCCCAGGTTCACCACCGAGCCGAAGCCCAGCCGCTTCATGCCCGGCACCACCGACTGGATCGCGAACAGCGCCGGCCGCTCGTTGATGGCCATGCGGTTGTCGTAGTAGTCGGGCGTGACGGATTCGAGCGTGTGGCGGTCGTCGCTCGCCACGTTGTTGACCAGCACCGCGAAGTCGCCGAGTTCGCCCGCCGCATCGGCAATGGCCTGCTGCAGCGCGGCGATATCGCGCACGTCGCAGGTGCGCCACCACGGCGCCGCATGGCCGGCCGCCACGATCTGCCGCGCGAGTTCCGCGCTGGCGCTCTCGGCGATGTCGACGAAGGCCACGCGCGCGCCCTGCGCCGCGAAGGCAGAGACGATGGCCGCGCCGATGCCGCTGCCGCCGCCGGTGACGAACACCGTGCGGTCTTTCAGGCTCGGATGAATGGAAAGCTGAGGGGAATTCAAGAAATGGTCTCCAGATGCCCGGCAACTGACATTGCAATATGAATATCAATCGATGCCAGTATTTTTGATTTCGGTTATCAATATGCCTTGATACGATCCGCCGCGTCAAGAAGACATGACACCGAGCAACGGAAACAACAAATGAACAAGCACGAGACAAACACATCTTCCTCCTACTCCCCGCCGGTCGTCGAGGGCCCGCCCGAGTGCATCTGGCCCGCGGGCGCCAACCTCGGCGAAGGCACGATGTGGTCGCAGCGCGAGCAGGCGCTCTACTGGATCGACATCCTCACGCCGCGGCTTTTTCGCCTGGACCCCGCATCGGGCGCGCAACGCACCTGGACCTTCGACGAGGAGATCACCGCCATCGCCGAGCGCGCCTCGGCGCCGGGCCTCTTCATCACGCTGCGGCGCGGCTTCGCGCTGTTCGACACCACCGTGCCCGGCGACGAGGCGAAGCCGCGCTACCTGCACCAGCCCGAGACCGAGCGCACCGGCAACCGCTTCAACGACGGCAAGTGCGACGCGCGCGGCCGCTTCTGGGCCGGCAGCATGGACTTCGACTGCAAGGCCCCCACCGGCGCGCTCTACCGCTACGACGCCGACGGCCGCTGCACCCGGCACGACGACGGCTTCGAGGTGACCAACGGGCCGACATGGTCGGGCGACGGCCGCACCATGTACTTCAACAACACGGTGCTCAACAAGCTCTACGCCTACGACTTCGACATGGAAGCCGGCAGCGTGTCGAACCGGCGCGAGTGGCACCGCTTCCCCAAGCCCGACGGCCTGCCGGACGGCATGACCACCGACGCCGCCGGGCGCCTGTGGATCGCGCACTGGGGCGGCGCCTGCGTCACCTGCCACGACCCGGTGAGCGCGGCCGAGCTGTGCCGCATCGACATACCCGCGAGCCACGTCACCGACTGCGCCTTCGGCGACGCCGACCTGCGCACGCTCTACATCACGACCGCGCGCAACAGCCTCACGCCCGAGCAGCAGGCCGCCGAACCGCTGGCCGGGGGCCTTTTCAAGGTGCGCATCGGCAGCCCCGGCGTGCCGGCGGCGCTTTTCGCGGGCTGAGCCTCGCTGATTCAGCCGATGCCGAACCGGTGCTCGGTCGTACTGCGGAACACCTCGGAAGGTCGCAGCACCGTGGAGGGAAAGTCCGGCCGGTTCGGCGAATCCGGGAAGTGCTGCGTTTCCAGGCACAGCCCGTCGCCCTGCCGCAGGCTCGCGCCGCCGCTTCCCAGCAGGCTGCCGTCGAGGAAGTTGCCCGAATAGAACTGCACGCCGGGCTCGCTGGTGTGCACTTCCATCACGCGGCCCGACGCCTCGTGCGCGAGCCGCGCCGCCAGCGCCAGCCCCTGGTGCGCGGGGCTCCGGTCCAGCACCCAGTTGTGGTCGTAGCCGTGCGCGAGCAGCAGCTGCTCATGGCCCTGGCGGATGCGCTCGCCGATGAGCGTGCCGGCGCGAAAGTCGAACGGCGTGCCGGCCACGTCGGCCAGGCCGGTCGGTATGAGCGTGGCATCGACCGGGCAATAGCGGCTTGCCGGCAGCGTGAGCCGGTGGTCCATGACCGAGCCGCCGGCGTTTCCGCCAAGGTTGAAGTAGTCGTGATGGCTCAGGTTCAGCACCGTGGGCCGGTCGGCCAGTGCGCTGTAGTCGATGCGCCAGGTGTTCGCCGTCGCGCTCAGGGTGTAGCGCACCGTGGCGCGCAGTTCGCCGGGGTAGCCCTCTTCGCCGTCGGGGCTGGTGTAGCGCAGCTCGATGGCGATGTCGCCGCCGGCCTCTTGCGCCGTCAGCGGCACGATGTCCCAGAAGCGCGTGCCGAAGCCCTTCGCGCCGCCGTGCAGCGAGTTGGGGCCGTCGTTCAGCACGAGTTGCCGAGCCACGCCGTCGAGCGTGAAGCGCCCCGCCGCGATGCGGTTCGCGAAGCGGCCGACGATGGTGCCGAAGTGCGGATGCGGCTTCAGGTATTCGGCCAGCGACGGCAGCCCCAGCACGATGTTCGCGGCCTGCCCATGCCGGTCGGGCACGCGCAGCGCGGTGACGATGCCGCCGAGGTTGATGGCGCTCAGGCTCAGGCCCTGGCCGTTGTCGAGCGTGTATTCGGTCACGGCGCGGCCGTCGGGCATACGGCCGTAGGCGCGCGAGGTGATGGAGCTGCTCATGGAGGTGTGCGTTCTGGAAGCTGGGGAAACAGCGCCTCACGCGCGCACAGCGAGGCGGTGCGCAGGCCGATGCGGTCGGTGAGGTCGTGATATTCGGGCGGCTCGGCCGCGTGCGTGCGGATTTCCACGCGGTGCCCGGCCTTGCCCACCGCGTCGGCAAAGCGCTGCTGCAGCGCGAAGGGCGTGTTGCGGTCGTCGCGGTTGCCGATCAGCACGATGCGCCGCGACGGGTCGCGCGCGATGCCGCCCACGTGGTCGAGCGGGTCGTAGAACTGCGCGCTGCCGGTGGTGTCGGTGCGCCCGCCGTTCGAGCGGCCCAGCAGCGTCGCGCGCTCCAGCAGCCCGAAGGCGCCCGATGTCAGCACCGCGCAGGCCACGCGCGTGCGCCCCAGCGTGAGCAGCGCAGCGCCCGCCGTGGCGCCGCCGCTGTGGCCGAGGATGACGATGCGCTGCAGCTTGTGGCGCTGCATCAGCGCGTCGAGCGCGGCGTCCAGCGCATGGAACTCCACCAGCTCGCGGCGCTTGCGGTGGTCGCCCGACGAGCCGTAGGTGCCCGGCCGCGCGACGAAGACCCAGGGCACGCCGGCGCGGTCGCGGCTGCGCTGCGCGTCGAGCATGCGCAGCGGCTCGGTGTTGCCGGGAATGCGCGTGGGCGCCTGGTCCATCACGCTGTCGCGGTCGCCCGAGAACTGCACGATGGCGATGCGCGCGCCGTCGATGTCGTCGCTCGCGAAGTAGCGGATGCACGCCGGCCCCTCCACAGGCTGCACCCACAGGTAGCCGGCACGGTCGGGGCAGCTCGCGCGGTCGGCGGGCTGGTTCCAGTGCAGCACCTCGTCGTTGCCGGCGGCAAAGGGGCGCGGCACGTCGGGGCCGGTGCGCTGCGCGCAGGCAGCCTGCGCCAGCGCGCACAGCACGACGAAGGCGCCGCGGGCGTGCCGCCGCAGGAAGCCGAGCATGCTCATAGCCTGCGCAGCAGCACGGGCACCTCGCCGAAGTCGGACCCGATGCGGTCGCCCTTCACCAGCACCAGGTCGCCGTCGCGCAGGAAACCGCCCAGGTAGCCCGCGAGCTGCGCCGCGTCGTCGAAGTGCGGGCCGAGCAGCTCGGCCGGCACTTCCTCGCGCAGCCAGCGCATCTCTTCGCCGTGCGTCACCACATGCGCGATGCCCGACTGCAGCAGCGGCGCGGCCAGGCTGCGGTGCATGGCCTCGGCGTCCTTGTCGAGGTTGATGATGCGGCCCAGCACGCCGATCTTGCGCACGACCGGGCCCTGCGCCGCGCGCTCGAAGCCGCGCACGAACTCCATGGCATTGCGCATCGACAGGACCTCGGCGTTCCAGCTGTCGTCGATCAGCGTGGCCTGCACGCCGGCCTGCGTGCGCAGCGGATGCACCTGCATCACCGAAGCCGGCAGGCGCACATGCGGCATGCGCGCGCAGGCGGCTTCGGCGTCGAAGCCCATGGCCACCAGGGCCGCGAAGGCCAGCGCCGAATTGCGCACCAGCCCCGCGCTGTGCAGCGGGAACGAATACGCCACGGTGCGCCCCGCCATCGCGATGCGCACGCGGCAGCCGCCGCCGGGCTCGGGCTGCGTGTCGACGATGCGGATGTTGGCGTCGGGCCCCGGGCCCACCACCCAGATCGCGCCGGCCGTTCGCGCCGCCGCCTGCACCACCTGCTGCAGGCAGGCGATGTGGTCGGGCACGATGGCCACGCCGCCGGGCTCCAGGCCCAGGAAGATGCGCGACTTGTATTCGGCCGTGAGCTCCAGCGTCGAGGCCTGCCGGGTCTGCGACAGCCCGATCTCGGTGATGACGGCCACGTGCGGCCGCGCCACCAGCGATATGGGCCCGCGCTCCATCCACAGGCCGCTCTGCGCCATTTCGAGGATGCACACGTCGGCGTCGGCCGCCAGGTTGGCCAGCATGGCCGGCACGCCGACGCGCGAGTTGTAGTTGTCGATGGTGGTGTGTACGCGCGCGCGTTCGGGCAGCAGGTCGCGCAGCATGGCGATGGTGGACGACTTGCCCACCGTGCCGGTCACGCCCACCAGCAGGCCCTTGTAGCGCGCCCGCGCGGCGGCGCCCAGCGCGAGCATCGCGGCAATCGGGTCGTCCACCTTCAGCAGCGGGAAGGCCGCGTCGAGCCCATCGACCTCGTGCGCGACCACGGCGCCGGCCAGCGCGTGCCGCAGCCTGGGGAGTTCGAGGTGGCGGTCCCAGTTGTCGGTACGCGGCTTGCTGTAGCTCTCGTGCGCGGCGAGCGTGCGGTAGTCGGAAGCCACGAAGAGCGACGGCGCCGGCAGCATCGACATGTGGGTGGGTCCGCGCACCACCGAGTTCACGAACCAGCCCGGGGGCGGTTCCACCAGCCAGCGGCCGCCCGTGACCTGCTGCAGTTGCGCGGCGGTCCACACCGGCGCGGGCTCGTTGCCCTCGCCCGGGCGGTCTGCAGCCAGCACGGGCGCGGGGCGCTCGGGCAGCGGCACAGGAAGTTCCGGCACGCGCAGGCCGCACCACACAGGCAGGCGGCGTGCGCTCGATATTTCTGGCGGCAGGCCGGGCAGGCTGCCGCGCAGGCGCACCTCGATCTGCAGCACGTCGCTTTCGAGCAGGCCGGCGCGCGGCGGGCGCAGGCCGTAGCGGTCGCGGTAGATGCGCCCGGGCTCCCAGCGGCTGGTGGGCCACATCCAGTCGCAGGGGTCGTGGTCCATGCCCTCGCCCCAAGGCGGCATCGTGCGGCTGCGCATCGGCAGCGCGCGGAACTGCAGCCGCAGGTCGGCCGCCACGGGCTCGTCGGCGCACCAGAAAGACTCGACCCACAGCATGCGCCGCCCGGCGATCTGCCGGGGCGCGATGCGCAGCCCCAGCAGGCGCAGCGGGCCGAACTGAAGCGGCTTGATGTGTGCGTCGAACGGCACCGCATCGACCAGCCATTCGGGGCGCGGCGCGCGCACCGGGCCGACGACCGGCGCGGGCCGCGAAGTCGGCGCCTCGGCCGCGGCCGGGTCGGCCTGGAACACCGGGCGCTGCGGCGGCGACAGCCGCAGCGTGCAGCAGCCATCCCGCGCCACCGCCAGTTCCGTGCCGAGCGAGCGGCATTGCGCCGCGAAGCGCGCGCGGAGCGCCTCGGCCTCCGCGCCCGCCAGCTGGCGCGAGAAGCCGTAGCCGACGCCGACCGGCGTGAACACCACCGACTCCACGCCGTGCAGGCCCAGCGCCAGCGTGAACACGCCCGAGTCGCCGAGGTCGTTGCGCACGGAGTCGAACAGCAGGTCGCCCGCGTCATGCAGGATCGGCCTGCCGCGATAGACCTCGATGCCCTGCAGCACATGCGCCGAAGTGCCGAGCACCGCGTCGGCGCCCGCATCGACGATGGCATGGCCGACGGCGATCTCGGCCGCCGAAGGCTCGGTCTCCAGGTTGGCGCCCCAGTGCACCGCCACCAGCACCACGTCGGCCTCGCGGCGCGCGGCTTCGATGCGCGGTGCGAGCTCGGCGGTCCATGCGGCAGGGTTGTCGAGCGGCAGCCAGGCGGCGCCCGCGCGTTCGGCGGTGGCGGCAAAGCGCGGCTGCGTGGCGTCGAGCGAGAACAGCGCCACGCGCACCCCGCCCGCACTGCGGAACGCGGGGCGCAACGCGGCCTCCAGCGTGCGGCCGGTGCCGGCATGGGCGATGCCGGCGGCGTCGAGGTGCGCCCGCTGCTCCAGCAGCGCCTCGGCGCCGTAGTCCCCGCTGTGGTTGTTGGCGGTGGCGACCATGCCGATGCCGGCCTCGGTCAGCACGGCGAGCATCTCGGGCCGCGCGCGGTAGTAGTACGGCCCGGCCTCGCCCTTGTCCACGCCCTGCTCTCCCGTGGTGGCGACCACGCATTCGAGATTGACGATGCGCAGGTCGGCATCGCGCAGCGCGGCGATGTCGCCGAGCATCCTGCGCGCGCCGCCCAGCTCGTGCATGCGGAAATGCTGGCGCCGCCCCAGGTTCACGTCGCCGCCCCATGCGACCGTGCCGGCGCGCCGCCCTTGCTGCCGGCCCTCGCTCGCCTTCAGCATGCGGTGATAGGCCACGTAGCCCGACAGGTAGTGCTCCACGTCGTCGATGCGCACCCGGAAGCTGTGGTGCTTGATGAAGAACGAGCCCGCGATGCGGTCGGGGTTGCGGAAGAACATCGCCAGCTCGGGCCAGAAGTGCCCGTTGGCGAGGTAGCGCGCGCGGTAGGCCAGCGCGCGGTCGAACTTGTCGCGGTCGAGTTCGGCCAGCAGCGGGCGCAGGGCCGGGTCGGCTTCGAGCCGCAGCACCATGTCGCGCGCGGCCATCATCAGCTCGAGCAGCGTGGGGAAGGTGGTGATGCGCTCGAGCACGAAGTCCAGGTAGCCCGCCACGTTGCGCAGGCCGAACTGGTAGTAGCGCGTTTCGGGCCGGTAGCGGGTGAGCTCGTTGACGCAGTAGCTCAGCCAGTGGTCGTGCGCGCGCCAGTGCTCGGCCGCGATGAAATGCTCGAAGGCTTTCTCGACCATCGCGAGCCAGCGCGCGTCGCGCGTGAGGCCGTACAGCCGCATGAGGCCGAAGGCGGCTTCGCCGTCGTAGTAGATGACGCGGAACTTGTCCTTCACGTCGAGCGCGGGCGCATTCAGCACGTGCACGAAGCTGCCGGTCTCCGCGTCCTGCATGTGGCGGATGCCGAGCGCGAGCTGCTCCAGCAGCGGCAGGAACTGCCTGTCGCCCGTGAGCTCCGTGTACTTGACCAGCGCGAGCAGGCACACGGCGCTGCCGCCGAGCTTGATCTCGTTGCCGATGTCCAGCAGGTAGGCGGCGCGCGTGCCGTCGGGCAGCACGGCCGGGCGGATCAGCGTGCCCGTGAGGAAGCCGATCGAGCGGTCGATGGACGCTTTCAGCGTGTCGTCGCGCGTGAGCTCCCAGGCCTCGAGCATGGCGTAGGTCGAGCTTGCGTGGCGCAGCGTGTTGTAGGCGGGAATGAGGCGGTCGAAGCAGGGAAACCAGCCGTAGTCGAACTCGCCCGTGGGCTTGACCTGGGCGGCGAGGTAGGTGCTGGCGTCCTCGATGAGCGTGCGGATCTGCGGCGCGTTCCAGTCGGTGAGGGTGCGAAAGCCCGCCGCCTGCCCTTCGGCGGTGATGGGCCATGTGCCCTTGGCGTCGACGTACACGGCGCGGGTGGTGAAGCACCAGACGGGCGTTTCGTCGTCCGCCGGAAAGTCGATCTCGCGGCCGAAGCGGCGTTTGCTGAGCAGGTGCAGGTTGCCGGGGTTGGGCTCGGCATGGTCGACGTCGCCGTTGTAGAGCACCGCGCCGCCGTGCATTTCCTGCGCGAGCAGGGCAATCTCGAAGCGTGCGTCGAAGGCGATGCCTTCGTTGAAGTAGTTGCGCTTGGTTTGCGCCAACTTCGCCTTGAGCTCGCGCCAGCGCATGGGGGTCACTTTGTCGACCACTTCGGCGCGCAGGCGTTGCGGCGGGTTTTCGCCGCGGGCGGCCTGCAGTGCGATGGCTTCGGCGGCGGCTTGCCATGCCGCCTCGACGTCGGCGCCACGGCCGGATGCCACGCGGGCGCGGCTGCCGCCTTCGCCGGTGGCGAAGAACACGACGCATCCGGCCTCCGGGGTGGCGGGGTTCGCTACGGGCAGCATGCCCGCCGGGTCCGCCAGGGCTTGCCTGGCTCGGTTCAACAGATCGGCGAGGGGGTTCGGATCGATGTTCATGCAGCGGCGAATGATGACAGGGCGTCGCGCGGCTTGCCATCCCGTCAATCCATGGGATTGGTCTTGTCGACGGCCAATCAATAGCTGACGCTCACAGGAAGCGTGGCTTGCCCAAGACCACCGCGAGGACGAGCCGACGAGCGAGACCGGTCAACGCGAGCGAAACACGATCTCTTGCATCCTCCGGAGCTTTGGAGTCACCGCGGGCACGGTGAGCATGGTGCTCGCAACTGCCATGACGAGAAGCGCCGTAAAGGTCTCGTTGGTGATGATCGCCTTGTCCAGCAGGACGTTGGCGAAGATGATCATGATGAGGGCTTTGGTCTGGAGCAGCCAACCGATCAGAGAGCCCTCGCCCGGCTGCCATTTCAACAGCCGGCCGGCCATGCCGAGTCCGATGAGCTTGCCGGCCACCGAGGCCACCAGCAGTACCGCCGCGACCAGGAAGACCGCCGTGCCGCCCACCTGCCAGTTGGTGCGCAGGCCGGTGCTCAGGAAAAAGACCGGCATCACCACCAACAGGACGTTGTGGCGCAGCCAGTCCATTTGCTCCTGATCGAACCACTCCCCGTCCATCACCGCGCCGGCAATGAATGCGCCGACCATGTAGTGCAGGCCGCACCAGTCGGCGCCCAGACCACAGGCCGCAAGCCAGATAAGACCCGCATACCACCGGTCGCGCTCGGGCACGCGCACCATCAGCCAGCGAAACGCGGCCGCGGAGACTGCGAAGACCACGAGGAAGCCAGCCTGCTTGCCCACCCGCCCCCAGTCCATGAGAATCAGCGCCAGCACACCCCAGATGGCGATGTCGTCCAGGCTCGCGTAGCGCAGGATGCGCTGGCCGATTGGCTGGCGAAGAATCTGCAGCTTCTCCATCAGCAGAATCAGGATCGGCAACGCGGTCACGGCGCACGACATGCCAATGCCCAGCACGAACTGCCAATGGGTCGCCTTCGCCCCTATCCAGCCTGGATAGGAAAGCAGCGCCAGTGCCGCCGCCGCGCCAAAGACCAGAGGCACGCCAAGCGCAAGGCCAGCCGTGATCCCGCTCTCGCGACGATGCTCCCAAGCCTTGCGCAGATCCAGCTCGATGCCTGCGATCCAGACGAACATCATCACGGCCCACTGCGCGACTCCATTGAGCGACTGGATCACCGGCCCGTTGAAGACGAACTTGTAGTAGTCGGGGAACATCGCGCCCAGCACGCCCGGGCCAAGCACGATGCCCGTGATGATCTGCACCACCACAAGCGGCGCGAAATAATCGGTTCGACCAAGTCGCCACACCAGATATGGGAGCGAAAAGATGATCAGCATCGCGATCAGGAAAATCTCAGAAGTGCTCACTTGACCGCCGTCAGCCTGAAGTTGAATCGCGGCGAGTCTGCCATACGCTGGGCGGCCCCGAAGGGGCTTTTGCGATGGCTGACACAGGCTACAGTCGGCCAAGTCCGGACTCTCATCACGGCGACCTGGTCTCCGATCACGGCGAGCTGGCAAACGACGACGGCTACAAAAGCATGCGTACCGAATTCCGATGAAATTCAATGATCTTGCTCGCAAGGCCGCCAAGGGCCCCGGACCGCTGTCCTATGGTGGCTCGGTTCATCCAGAAGATTTGATTCGGTTTTCTCTGGCGTATGGCGCTGACGGCGCCGATGAGATTGAGCGGCTGTCCAAGCAACACGGATGGCACGAAGACGGTCTGCTTGAGGACGGCTCGAGGGTGGCGCCGCTCGCGCGCTGGGCCGTGGCCTGCGTCGCGTACGGCCGCGGCGGCGTTGCGTCGCTGCAGCACTTGCTGACCGATCGGACGCTCGCGACGTTTGCCATTGCGGTTCTTGAGCAAGTTCGCACCGCGTCTTGCGTCACGGCTCTGTTGGACTACTGCATGTCGACCACTGCGCTTTCAGACGAGCCAAGCGATCCATTCTGGCAAGCGCTCAGCGCGCTGAATACGTTGACGAGTTTCGACGACGGTCTGGTACTGCCGCAAGATCAGCAGGAGAAGTTGAGAGACCTGGTGATCGAGACATTCGCCAGCGCCACCACATCACATCAGCAGACACTTTGCCTATGTGCCTTGAGAGGGGCTCCAATAGAGGGAGCGCTGGAGTGGGCAGAGGCGCAGACGGTGACCGACCCGACCGTAAGGCGCGCAAAATCCGCCGCGTTGAAGTCGATCCGACGCCGTCTTTCCGGCGCCTACAAGCCACCCAGTGCCGAGCAGAAACGTCAGATCCGCAGGCAGCGAGCCCTCGATGTCTAGAGTGCTTCCGGCCACAACCGGACCTTCGCCATGAAGCCAGAAAATTGCCCAGTACCTCCAACAGTGGACTATGTCAAAGTAGGTCGTGAGTCGCACGAGCTGGCGATTCGCCACGGACGAGATGCACACAGGTATGCGCTGCGCCTGTCTGAGAAAGCCAAGGACGCTGGCGATGCCGGGGCAGCCGCATTCTGGTACGCGGTCAACCGGGCGCTAGAGCCGAGGACATAGCGAGTCACTTGTAAGGCCCGCTTTGAGCCTTCGCGACGGCAGAGCGACCGGCTACAGTCGGCCAGAACCGGCCGTTCGATGACTGCTCAGAATTTTCACGGAGAAGGGACTATGTGGCAGCGTGGCGATGTCGCTGAAGGTCAGGACTATCAGCTGGTGTTGGTCCAACGGCGCGACGGTACTCGCACATACGTGCTGTGTGAAGTCGGCCAATGCGAGGGCGTCGAGGAGCGAGTGTTCGTCACAGCCGTCGTACCCCGGGAGCTTTTAGTGAAAGGTGACCTCTTCGGCATCGCCAAGGCAGTGAAATTGGCAGACGGCTCCTCCTTCGGCGTCGAGGCCCATGGCGTGTGGTTGACACCAGAGGAGTGCGCCGCTTTTGAACGCCACGTGACTTGGTACGAAATGCCTTGGCTGAACGGGTTGGCTCCTGTTCTCCCCCCAAAATAGGCGGTGACTCGCGACAGCCGTACATGGCCAGAAGCAGAGGTTGAGGAAACGGAATGATTGAATTGCAAGTGCGCGACGAGTTGCTCCAGGCGGAGCATGTTCTCGATACGAAGTTTTCTTTCGATCAGGCTGAGCCGTTCTACCGCCGCTGCCTTGCGCACATCGAATCTGCACCACAAGACCGCGAGGCCATTGAGCAGCTGCTGATCCGTCTGTTCCGCGACCGGCAGATCAGCAGCGAGCCGTTGGCATACCTCATGCACGTCCTCCGCTGGGAAGGTGTGCGCCATGCAATCGAGGCAGACTTGCGAAGCCAAGCTTCGCCCATCATCACTGGTGTCGAGCACGGGAAGGTGCTGGATGGCTTCGATACGGAATGGGGCAACAAGGTTTTCTACCGATTCTCGTGACAGCCTATGCTCGGCACTAAGAGTCTTATGACCGTTCTAGGCATCTAGCTGTCTCGCCCCTGTGGCAGGATCCGGCGGCGGATTCAACCGGTCATTCGTTGGCATCGTTTGATTTGCGATCCAAAACGGACCGACTTACCGCCTCACTGTTCGCCGCTTTAGATCCTGAAACCTGAAAGCACGTCTACTAAGACTGTCCCTCGCGCGGGATGCCTGTGACGGTGACAGGATACGGAGCGCGCGTGGCCCGCTTGAAGATCGACGGCGAGATGCCGGTGTGTTCCTTGAAGAAGCGCGAGAAATTGCCCGGCGCCGAGAAGCCCAGGTCGAGCGCGACGTCGGTCAACTCGCCGCCTTCGCTGACGCGGCGCATGGCTTCCTCGACGCGCACGCCGCTCCAGAACACCTGCGGCGTCGTGTGCAACTGATCGCGGAACAGCGCGAAGAAATGCGCGCGCGACAGCCCGACCTTTGCGGCGATCTCGTCGATGCTCGTTTTCTCGGAGACATGCGTGCGCATGTGAGCGATGGCGGCGCGCAGGCGATGGTCCAGCGTCACGCCGATGCCCCCGGGCACCGGAGCGGCATCCGCGCCCGTCGTGGATGCCGCGATGGCGGCCTCCAGTAAGCGCTCCACCTCCTTGTCCACCTGCTCGCGCCCTGCACCGGCGGAGATCATCAGGTCCAGCACCCGCCAGCATGAGCGCCGCAACGCGTCGCTGATGAGAACTCGCGGAGACGGGAACCGAAAGCTCCGATCCTTTGCCTGGCTGAGGTCGTCGAGCCAGTCCTTTTTGATCATGAAGACGATGAAGAGGCTTGATCCGCTGTCTTCCAGCCGCACCATGTCATGCGCCTCGAAAGCGTTCACACCCAAAGCCACGCCTTCGCCGTAAGGCACGACCTCAGAGCCCACATGGGCACAGGCGCGCGCACCGCCCAGCCATAGGGCGAGCTGTGTTTCCGAATGAGCATGCGACACCAGGTTGGCGCTCGCCTCCAGGACGATTGCCGTGCCGAACGCGCCTTCATGGAGTGCATAGGCTTCCTGCATCTGTCTCTCATCGAAGTCGTTTGCGGCGATTGTTCCCTCGCACGCATCGGGCCAACACAGCGCCCCGGGTAAGTCCTTAGAACGACACCAGACGATTCGATACGTCGCCGGACCGGTCGATAAGCGCTCCTGGGCCACAATTTTTAAAGTTGGCGCATCGCAAAAACACAGGAGCAAACCTCATGCGAATCGCCACTTTCACGAGCGAGGGACACCGCAAGGTCGGCCTCGTTTCCGCCGACGGCACGACCGTCACCCCGCTGAAGCTCACACAGGCCCAGGCGGACACCGGCGTGCTGACGCTGATCGAAACCCTGGCCGAGGGCGGCCCGCTTCCGGAGCCAGCCGGTCCCGCAGTCAACCTGGGCGACGTGGTGCTTGATGCGCCACTGCCCAAGCCGCGACGCAACCTCTGGTGCGTGGGGCGCAACTACCATGCGCACGCCAAAGAACTGTCTGCTTCGGTGTTCAAGGACAACGCGGCCAGGACCGACGAATGGCCCATCGTCTTCACCAAGGTGCCCGAGTGCGTTGTCGGCCCGCACGACGACGTGCTCGTGCCTTCCGAGGTGTCGACGCAGATCGACTACGAAGCCGAACTGGCCGTCATCGTCGGCAAGGGCGGCAAGAACATCACGCGCGCAGCTGCGATGGCGCACGTTTTCGGCTACACAGTCGTCAACGACGTGACCGCGCGCGATGTGCAGATGCGCCACGCGCAGTGGGACATGGGAAAGTCCTTCGACACCTTCTGCCCTATGGGCCCATGGATCGTCACGGCCGACGAGTTCGACGGCACGAAGACGCGGGTGCGCTGCTGGGTCAACGGCGAGCTGCGCCAGGACGGGCCGACCGAGAACATGATCTTCGACATCCCGACGCTGATCGAGACCATCTCGCGCGGCATCACGCTCTACCCCGGTGACGTGATCGCGACCGGCACACCGGCAGGCGTGGGCATGGGCATGAGCCCGCCGCGCTACCTGCGTGCAGGTGACGTGGTGCGAGTCGAGATCGACCGGCTCGGCGCCATCGAAAACAAGTTCGTCTGAAAGGCTGCGCATGACGACTCATGTTCTGAACGGCCTGACTGTCGAGATCGACGGTGAAGGCGAGGCGCTGCTGTGCATCCACGGACTCGGCGGCTCATCGAACAACTGGACCCCACTGTTGCCGGCGCTTGGCGGTTTTCGCCGTATCAGGCCCGACCTGCCAGGCAGCGCGAGATCGCCACTGCCGGCTGACGGAAAGGCTTTGTCAATCAAGGGCTACGTGGATGCAATGTCGCAGCTGCTTGCGGAGCTCGGCATCGGGTCGGTGCATGTGATGGCGCACTCGATGGGCACGATCGTCGCTCAACACTTGGCACTGCGCGATCCCGGTACAGTGAAATCGCTGGCACTCTTCGGCCCGCTGGCTGCGCCTCCCGATGCCGCGCGCCCCAACATCGCGGCCCGGGCCAACGCGGCGCGGGGCGGTGTGTCGGCCATGCAGGAGATCGCCGACGCCATCGTGAAGGGCGCGACGAGCACGCGAACGAAGGAGCAGCAACCGGCGGTGCTCGCGCTGGTGCGTGAGAGCGTGATGCGCCAGTCGCCCGAGGGTTACGCGCAGAGCTGTGCGGCGCTCGCCGATGCGCAGTCGGCCGCGCTCGAACGCCTTGATGTGCCGACGCTCTTGGTCACCGGCGACCAAGACGGAGTAGCCCCGGCGGCAAACGTCCGCGCCATGCAGGAACGCATCGCCGGCAGCCGCCTCGTCATCCTCGACGGGTGCGGTCATTGGACGACTTTCGAGCAGCCGCAGCGCTGCATACAAGAACTCGAAGCCTTCTACGCGGCACTCCGCTGAGACGGCGCGAGATTCCATTTCGACAACCCATTACCGGCACCGCATGCCGGAGGAGACAACGATGACCCGTATTGCATTCACCAATGTCCGCATCTTCGACGGCACGGGCGAAGACCCTTATACCGGTGACCTTCTCGTCGAAGGAAAGCGCATCGTAGAAGTCGCTCGCTTTCCGAAGCGCGTGAGCACCGATGACGCGCGCGTGATCGACGGAAAGGGGCGCTTCCTCATGCCCGGCATGACGGAGGCCCACACGCACTTTTCGTGGAATGACCAACCCTCGCTCGCGGCCATCCAGTTCATGCCGCCCGAAGAACACATGCTCTGGTGCGTGCGCGTCGCCAAGCGCTACCTGGACATGGGCTGGACCTCGGCGATTGGCGCAGCCGCAGCCAAGCCGCGCCTGGACGTGGTGCTGCGCAATGCCATTGAAGCAGGCGAGTTCCCAGGCCCGCGCTACTTGGCCGGCAGCCAGGAGATCACCACCATCGGCGCGTTGGGCGACAACACGCTGCCACACATGAAGTTCGAAGAACTCAGCTTCGGCAGCGTGTGCAGCGGCCCCGAAGAGATTCGCAAGTCGGCGCGCACCTTCATCAAGTACGGTGTCGATCACCTGAAAATCAATCTGTCCGGCGAGTACATTGCTGGCCTACCCGCCGAGATGTCACCTTTCGCGGAAGACGAGGTGGCCATGCTCGCGCATGAGGCCAAGCGCTACGGCAAACGCATGGCTGCGCACGCGCGCTCGAGCGAGTCGGTCAAGCAGTGCGTGCGCCACGGCATCGAGATGGTCTATCACGCCAGCTTCGCAGATGCCGAAGCACTTGACATGCTCGAAGAGGCAAAAGACCGGCATTTCGTGGCGCCCGGCATCGGCTGGCTCATTCGCACGACTTACAACGCGGCCGAATACGGCATCACCGAAGCCGTGGCGACGCAGATGGGCTACAAGCGCGAGCTGGAGGTGGCATCGGCTTCACTGCGCGAAATGCACAAGCGCGGCATCCGCATCCTGCCCGGCGGTGACTACGGCTTTGCCTGGATGCCGCACGGCACCAACGCCAACGACCTGCAATATTTCGTCGACTACATCGGCATGACGCCGAAGGAAGCGCTGATGGCGGCTACACGGCTGGGCGGACAGATCATGCTCCGGCCCGACGAGCTGGGGCAGTTGAAGGCGGGCTTCCTGGCGGACATCGTGCTGGTCGACGGCGATCCGCTGCAAGATCTTTCGTTGCTCACCGATCCGGCCAAGGTGCAGCTCGTGATGAAAGACGGCGTGATTCACAAGGATTGTGCGACGCCCGTACCTTCGGATGCCGCTCTGCACTTGGAAGGCGGCGATACACCGCTGCGGGAACAGGGGGTCAAGGAGGCATTGGCGGAGATGCACTGAAAGCAGTCCTTACCAACGATGGCTTTGCCAAATGCGGAGCCATCGCTTCGGCGCCCTCAAAATTCGAGGCGCGAACGGCAGCTTTCGAGCGCTGCGCACTTCCGCAATGGCCCCTCTGCGGTCTTCCCTCATTGTCCAAAGCTGCCGGTCCCGCCAAAGCCAAAAGACATCTCCCTCCATGCACTGTATAGCTAGGCACGCTGAATAAACTCCAGCCATGTCCGCCGCTCTAGCCCCACGCCCCAAGTGCACCGCTTGCCTGCGTCCGCTGAGCGGCTGCATTTGCCGCTGGGTCGCGCCCACCGCCAATGCTGTGGAGGTACTGGTGCTGCAGCACCCGCTGGAGGTGCACCAAGCCAAAGGCAGTGCCCGCCTGCTGCATCTCAGCTTGGCGCACTGCCGCCTGGTGGTGGGTGAGGCATTCGCCGTGCCGGTCTGGCCGGTGGACGGCAAGCACACGCTGCTGCTGTACCCGGACAGTCTGCAAGATACCGCCCCGGACTTGCGGGTCCCACCCCAGCTACCGCCCGAGTGGCTGCAAGCCCAGTCGCGCCTGCGTCTGGTCGTGCTGGACGGCACCTGGCGCAAAAGCCGAAAGATGCTTTACCAAAGTCCGCCACTGCAACAGTTGCCCCGCTTGGCCCTGCGCAACCTGCCGCCTTCGCACTACCGTATCCGCAAAGCCCATGGACCCGACCAACTGTCCACGCTGGAGGCGACCTGCTACGCCTTGAGCCAACTGGAAGGAGACGCGGAGCGGTTCCAGCCCTTGTTGGATGCCTTCGACGGGTTTGTCGAGTACTTGGAGCAAGCTGGCGGGCAGCGAGACGCGCAAACCGGCAAGTCCCGCCCTCCAGAGGTTACGGGGTTCATCCAAGTGACCAACTGAATGTCTGGTTGGGCCGCGGACCCACAAGCCTCCTCAATCAAGCCGAATTTCCGCCATCACGGAAGCTTCAGCTGTCGCACCCAAATCTGCGGCCCGCAGATCGACCGCTGTCAGCCGGGCTCGGGCGCTCCGCGTCGCGCCTTCTCGCTCACCTGAAACAGCTCCCCCGCCTTGCGAGCCATATCAGCCGCAAGCCAGAGCAGATTGCCCAGTGCCGAGCCGCTTCACCGTTGTGCCAGTCGATGCCTTCGCCGTGGCATACCTTCCACAGCAGCATCGAACGCTCACGCCGATGAGGTGGCCTGCGCAGCGAAATAAAGGAGGGGCGGAGGACATTCGCTGCGGGGAGCACCCGGCGTCCTGCGCACTGTGAGTGCGGCTGTGGCGTTGGGGGTTCGAACGCTGGAACGAGTTGCAGATGGATATGCGCGGGTGCGCCGCTGGGCTTTTTACGAACGGCGAGCGCCGATGAACCAAAAATAGTCGGCAACATGGACATTGAAATGGCGCAGACTGCGCTTCCCTATGCGACCAGGACCGGTCGCATTCTTTGAAAGAAAGGAAGCATGTCATGGTCACAGTCGCATTGTTCGTTCGCCTGGAAGCGAAGCCCGGGAAAGAGAAAGAGGTCGAGAGTTTTCTCAAGGGTGGTCTTCCTCTCGTCATGGAAGAGCCAGCCACTACCGCCTGGTTCGGCATTCGCCTTGGGCCGTCGACCTTCGGAATCTTCGATGCCTTTCCGGATGACGCAGGCCGCCAAGCGCATCTGTCGGGCAAGGTTGCGGCGGCTTTGATGGCACAGGCGGGGGAGTTGTTCTCCGAGCCGCCATCCATTCAAAGTGTCGACGTGCTTGCGGCAAAGCTACCCGGCTAGGCAACCCATCAGAGCGCGCCAGCCGCTAGCCGCCGGTCTCAGGCGCTGCGCGTCGCGCCTTCTCGTTCAGCTGAAACAGCTCCCCCGCCTTGCGAGCCATATCAGCCGCAAGCCAGAGCAGGTTGTCCAGTTGCCGAGGCCCTTCACCGTTGTGCCAGTCGATGCCTTCGCCGTGGCAGACCCACAGCAGGGCTTCGAGTTGCGAGAGGGTGTTTTCGAGAAGATCCGCCGGGTCCTGGGCGTTGTCTTCGGAAGCTACCGGCGTAGTTGGCCGGGCTATAGTCTTGGTAGCCATTTTTGTGCGGTTCCTTCCAAGGTGGTTGCACGAACCTGGTTAGACGGTCGGGGTGCTTGCTACACCCCGGCCGTCGCCTTTTGATACCTCGCATTTGCGTCGCTGCTTTCGCACCGACGACCTGCCGCGAGGCAAGCAGCCTTCAAACATTTCCGTGTTGGGTGTGCCGATGGGGTGCCTTGCGCAGCGAAATAAAGGAGGAGCCCGAAGGGCGGGGGACATTCGCGGAGCAAGGTACCCCGTCGGCGTGAGCACGCCCTGAAGGCATCCGACACACACGCATTCGATACCGCATCGAGCCGCAAGGCTTCTGCGCCGGCCGGCATGCGAATCGCGCCCGCGCCGCAGAATTGCCGCTCCTGTGGAGCCGCATCGTCATCATGAGTCAACCAACATTCCCGCCCCGCCTGTTCGAGCCCCTGAAGCTCGGCCAGCTTGAGATAGATAACCGCATCATCATCGCGCCGATGTGCCAGTACTCCGCCACGGAGGGCACGCCGGGCGACTGGCATCTGATCCACCTCGGCCACCTGGCGCTTTCCGGCGCGGGGCTGCTGATCATCGAAGCGACGGCAGTGGAGGCCGAAGGGCGCATCTCCCCCGGCGACCTCGGCCTTTATTCCGATGCCAATGAAGAAGGCCTGGCGCGGGTGCTGCATGCCACGCGCGCTTTTTCGCCCATCAAGATCGCCATGCAGCTGGGGCACGCGGGGCGCAAGGCGTCGAGCCGCGCGCCGTGGGAAGGCGGCAAGCAGATCCGCCCCGGCGAGCCCGGCGGCTGGAAGGCATATGCGCCCTCGCCCGTTCCGCATTCGCCCACCGAAGACCCGCCCATCGCACTCGACGCCGCCGGCCTGCGGCGCGTGCGCGATGCCTTCGTGGCGGCGGCACGGCGCGCGGCGCGGCTGGGCATCGACGGCATCGAGATCCACGCGGCGCACGGCTATCTGCTGCACCAGTTCCTGTCGCCCATCGCCAACCACCGCGACGACGAGTACGGCGGCAGCCTGGAGAACCGCATGCGCTTTCCGCTCGAAGTGTTCGACGCGGTGCGCGAAGCCTTCCCGGCCGAACGGCCGGTGTGGGTGCGCGTGTCGGCCAGCGACTGGGTGCCCGGCGGCTGGGACCTCGACGGCACGGTCGCGTTCTCGCAAGCACTGAAGGCGCGCGGCTGCGCGGCCATCCATGTGTCGAGCGGCGGCGTGTCGCCGCAGCAGGCCATCACGCTGGGCGCGGGCTACCAGGTGCCGTTCGCGCAACGCATCAAGGCCGAGGTCGGGCTGCCGACCATTGCCGTGGGGCTCATCACCGAGCCGGCCCATGCCGAGGCCATCATTGCCGACGGGCAGGCCGACGCGGTGTCGCTGGCCCGCGCGATGCTGTACGACCCGCGCTGGCCGTGGCACGCGGCGGCCGAGCTGGGCGCGCAGGTGAAGGCGCCGCACCAGTACTGGCGCTCGCAGCCGCGCGAGTTCAAGGACCTGTTCGAGAACGCGGCGTTCGGCGCGCGCTAGGCCCCGGCCAGGTCCAGATAGAAAAAGGTGGTGGCGCACGGCTCGCCCCGCGGCAACAGCGCGAAGCCGGGAACGCTGCCCACCCGCGTCCAACCCGTGCGGGCGTAGAGCCGCTCGGCCTCGGGGCTGGAGGTGTCGAGCACCAGCAGCGTCTTGCCGCGCTCCCGTGCCTGCTGCTCGGCAGCGCGCATCAGCAGCTCGCCGATGCCCCGGCGCCGCGCCCTGCGGTGCACCAGCATCTTGGAAACCTCGCCGCGGTGCGGCTGGTTCTCGGGCTGCGCCAGCACGACCTGCACGGTGCCGACGATGCCTTCGGCGTCTTCGGCCACCAGCAAGTCGCGCTCGCCGGCGGCCACGCCCACGGCCACGTTGCGCCAGAAAGCCTGTGCGCGCTCGGGCGTGAGCGGATGCTTGAAGCTGACCGACGCGCCGCCCTCGACGCAGTCGATCAGCAGGTCGGCCAGCGCTTGCAGCTGGTCATCATCCACCGCCGAAAGAAGACGGATGCGCGGCGCTTCGAGGTTGGTCATGTCGCTCATTTCCAGGAAAAAGGCAGGGTCGCGATCACCACGGCGTAGCGGGTGGTCTCGCGCGAGGGGTTGTAGTAGCTCATGGGGCGGTCGAGCACCATCGCCAGGCAGTCGCCGGTGGAAAGCCGGTGGCTGTCTTCGCCCAGCGTGAGTTCGATGACGCCGTCGAGCACCCACACCTGCTGGTGGATGAGCGGCTCGCGCGCCGAGCTTTCGTAGGCCACGCGGGCCTTGGGCGGAAACAGCACCTCGACGATCTGTATGGGCGATGCGAAGCCGCTGGGCGACACGTTGCGCCGCACGTAGCCGGAGTGCGGGTCGCGCCACTGCAGCTGGCCGGCCAGCCGCGACACCGGATCGGCGGCGGGCGCCGGCGCCTCGAACAACGAGGCCAGCGACACGCCCAGACCGGTCGCGAGTTTTTCGAGCAGCACGGCGGTGGGACTGCTTTCGCCGCGCTCGATCAGCGAGATCATCGAACGGCTCACGCCGCAGTGCGTGGCCAGCGCGTCGAGCGACAGGCCACGCTGCGCGCGCAGGTCGCGCACGCGCTGCGCGATGCGGTCGTTCAGACCGGATGAGCCTTCTTCGATTTCCTTCATATTGGATTAAATATCCATTATGACGGAATCTAAGTCAAGCCTCCCGGCAGTTCGCCCTCACCGGGAAGGGCCGATCAATGCGGCACGTGCGGCTTCCGAAGGAAAGACGCAGGCAACGTCGTGCGCGCAGCCCGGCACGACCACGACCTGGCGCTGCTTCTCGGGCGCGAGCACCGCGCGGTCGTACTGCGCATAGGCCAGGCCGCGCTGCAGGCGGAAGGTGCCTTGCGCGAGCGCCGCGCAAGAGCGGTCGAGAACGCGGTAGGCCGTGCCCTTGGCATCGTTGCTGTCGAGCGCGCCTTCGAGGTAGCTGATGTCGGCTTCCGCGTACTGCCGGCGGGCCTGTTCCGCGCTGCGCCCGAGGTGCGCGGGCAGGTCGTCGGTGCCGTACTTCCAGCGGTTCGTTTCGGGGCATGCGGCGGCGTCGGGCACCGCAAATCCCGCGACCGACGTGCCGTCGGGTGCGAACCGAGGGCGCACCGGGTCGAAATAGAGCCACGTGCTCGGGTCGGCGACCACGTAGCGGATGGCGACCTTGCCCGCCGTGCCCGCAGTCCCGCCGGTCCGCGCGAAGGCGGCATAGCGCTGCACGAACTGCCCGCCGGCCGAGAAGCCCGCGATGGTGATGGTGCGCAGGCCCGGCCAGCGCTGCACCAGCTCGGCCACGAGCGCGTCCATGACCGCGAACGAGCCGATGCGGCTGCCCGATGCCGAACGGCCGCCTTCGAGCCAGGAGCCGCAGGTCCACAGCAGGTCGCCGGGCTGCGGCGCGGGCAGGCCCGCCGTGTTGCAGCGGCCTGCCGCGGCTTTGTCGGCGGGCACCTGGAAGAGCGGCGCGATCACCAGCGTGTCGTCCAGCGTGCCGGCGTTGCGAACGGTGCGCAGCGTTGCCTCGAAGGTCTTGTTGGCGTCGCGCGAATGGCCGTGCATGGCGATGAGCGCCCTGGTCGGCCCGGCTGCGGGATCGAGCGAGGCGTAGTAGTGCAGCGCACCTGCGGCACCGTCCGGCGTGAGGCTGCGCAGGCATTCCGCAGCCGCCGAGGCCGTGCAGGCGGAGGAGTCGGCTGCCGCCGCATAGGCCGGCCAGCACACCGGCAGGCACGCGGCCGCAAGGAAAAGAAGGAGCCTTCTGCAGCTGGGCATGTTCGCGAAATTCCAAAAAGGGATGGATGGCGGATTCTCTGCCTGTCGCCATCTGCGAACCTGAATGCGCCAGCCGCTCTGAAACTAGCGATTTACTCTGTAATACAACAAATCTTCGAACACAAATTCGGCGATCAGGCGCAGATCATTCAACATATCTCCAGCACGAGCCGCCCATGAGCACCACCACCGACTCCGACCCCCTGCCATCCTCCTTCGCGGCATTCGCCGACGGCCTGCCACCCGGCCCTTCGCCGCTGCGCGAGCAGATCACCGCGGCCTGGCGCCGCGCCGAACCCGAGGCATTGCCGCCGCTTCTCGAACAGGCCCGCCTGACGCGCGCGCAGGCCGAAGAGGCGCATGCGCTGGCGCATCGCATCTCGCGGCAACTGCGCTCGCGCAAGAACGCGAGCGGCCGTGCCGGCCTCGTGCAGGGGCTGCTGCAGGAGTACGCGCTGTCGTCCCAGGAAGGCGTCGCGCTGATGTGCCTGGCCGAAGCGCTGCTGCGCATTCCCGATGCCGAGACGCGCAACGCGCTGATCCGCGACAAGATTGCCCACGGCCAGTGGCAGACGCATGCGGGCCGCAGCCCGTCGGTGTTCGTCAACGCCGCCACCTGGGGCCTGCTGCTGACCGGCAAACTGGTGGCCACGCACAGCGAGACCGGCCTGTCGGCCGTGCTCACGCGCCTGATCGGCAAGGGCGGCGAGCCGCTGATCCGCAAGGGCGTGGACATGGCGATGCGCATGATGGGCGAGCAGTTCGTCACCGGAGAAACCATCGCGCAGGCGCTGGGCAACGCGCGCGAACTGGAGGCGCAGGGCTTTCGCTATTCGTACGACATGCTGGGCGAGGCCGCGCTCACCATGGAAGACGCCAGGCGCTACAAGCTCGCCTATGAAGAGGCGATTCACGCGATCGGCAGGGCCTCGGATGCGCGCGGCGTGTATGAGGGCCCGGGCATCTCCATCAAGCTGTCGGCGCTGCACCCGCGCTACAGCCGCGCGCAGCACGCGCGCGTGATGGCGGAGCTGTACCCGGTGCTGCGCGAACTGACGCTGCTGGCGCAGCGCTACGACATCGGCCTGAACATCGACGCCGAGGAAGCCGACCGGCTGGAGCTGTCGCTCGACCTGCTGGAGCGCCTGTGCTTCGAGCCTGCGCTCGCGGGCTGGAACGGCATCGGCTTCGTGATCCAGGCCTACCAGAAGCGCTGCCCCTTCGTGATCGACTACGTGATCGACCTCGCGCGCCGCAGCCGCCACCGGCTGATGGTGCGGCTGGTGAAGGGCGCCTACTGGGACAGCGAGATCAAGCGCGCGCAGATCGACGGGCTCGACGGCTACCCGGTCTACACGCGCAAGGCCTACACCGACGTGTCTTACATCGCGTGCGCGCGCAAGCTGCTCGCCGCGCCGGAGGCGGTGTACCCGCAGTTCGCCACGCACAACGCGCACACGCTGGCCGCCATCTACACCATGGCCGATCCGTCGCGCTACGAGCCGGGGCAGTACGAGTTCCAGTGCCTGCACGGCATGGGCGAGCCGCTGTACGAGCAGGTGGTCGGCCCGCTCGGGCGGCCGTGCCGCATCTATGCGCCCGTGGGCACGCACGAAACGCTGCTGGCCTACCTGGTGCGCCGCCTGCTGGAGAACGGCGCGAACACCTCGTTCGTGAACCGCATCGCCGACCCGACGATTTCGCTGGAAACGCTGGTGGAAGACCCGGTGGCGACGGTGGAACACATGGCCGCGCAGGAAGGCACGGTGGGGCTGCCGCATCCGGCCATCGCGCTGCCTGCGGCGCTGTACGGCACGCAGCGCCGCAACTCGCGCGGGCTCGATCTCGCGAACGACGACAGCCTGCGCCTGCTGGGCCAGACCCTGCGGGCCACCGCGCATGAGGGCTGGCATGCCGGGCCGATGCTGGCGGTGGATGCCGGCACGCAAGCCGAACCGGCCGATGTGCTGAACCCCGCCGACCATCGCGATGTGGTCGGGCAGGTGCGGGAAGCCACGCCGGCCGATGTCGAATCCGCCGTCTCGCAAGCCGCGGGCACTGCCGGCGCCTGGGCCGCCACGCCGCCCGCCGAGCGCGCCGCCATGCTCGAGCGCGCCGCCGATCTGCTCGAAGAACAGATGCCGCGCCTGCTCGGCCTGCTGGCGCGCGAGGCCGGGAAGACCTATGCCAACGCCATCGCCGAAGTGCGCGAGGCGGCGGATTTCCTGCGCTTCTATGCGGCGCAGGCGCGCAGCGATTTTTCGAACGACACGCACCGTGCGCTCGGCCCGATGGTGTGCATCAGCCCGTGGAATTTTCCGCTCGCGATCTTCACCGGCCAGGTGGCCGCCGCGCTCGCGGCCGGCAACCCGGTGCTCGCCAAGCCGGCCGAGCAGACGCCGCTGGTCGCCGCCGAGGCGGTGCGCCTGCTGTGGCAGGCCGGCGTGCCGTGCGCCGCGGTGCAGCTGCTGCCGGGCCGCGGCGAGACGGTAGGCGGCAGCCTGGTCGCCGACGCGCGTGTGCAGGGCGTGATGTTCACCGGCTCGACCGAGGTCGCGCGCATCCTGCAGAAGACGCTGTCGCAGCGCCTCGGTGCCCACGGCGCGCCGGTGCCGCTGATCGCGGAGACGGGCGGGCAGAACGCGATGATCGTGGACTCCTCCGCGCTGGTGGAGCAGGTCGTCACCGACGTGATGGCCTCGGCCTTCGACAGCGCCGGCCAGCGCTGCTCGGCGCTGCGCGTGCTGTGCGTGCAGGAAGAGGCGGCCGACCGGCTGGTCGAGATGCTCGAAGGCGCGATGGCCGAGGCCTGCATCGGCAACCCCGCGCGGCTGGCCGTGGACGTGGGCCCGGTGATCGACGCCGAGGCGCGCGACGGCATCGAGCGCCACATCGCGGCCATGCGCTCGCGCGGCCACAAGGTCTACCGCCAAGGCCGCGAGCATGGGCAGGACACGCGCCACGGCACCTTCGTGATGCCCACGCTGATCGAGCTGGACAGCATTTCGGAACTGCAGCGCGAAGTGTTCGGCCCGGTGCTGCACCTGGTGCGCTACCGCCGGCGCGACCTCGGCGCGCTGGTCGGGCAGATCAACGGCACGGGCTACGGCCTGACGCTGGGCGTTCACACGCGCATCGACGAGACCATCGCGCAGATCGTGCAGCACGCGAAGGCGGGCAATGTGTACGTCAACCGCAACATCGTGGGCGCGGTGGTGGGCGTGCAGCCCTTCGGCGGCGAAGGGCTGTCGGGCACGGGGCCGAAGGCGGGCGGGCCGCTGTACATGCTGCGCATGCTGTCGAAGCGGCCCGACGATGCGATGGCGCGGGCGATGGATAGCGAAGGCGCTTCCGAGGCGGTGCCGAACGCAGGCCTGTCGGCGCTGGCCCGCTGGGCCCGGAAGACCGGGCGCGACGCGCTGGCCGCGCAATGCGCGCGCTTCGCATCGCTGTCGCGCGCCGGCGATTCACGCACGCTGGCCGGCCCGACGGGTGAGCGAAACGTCTATACGCTGCTGCCGCGCGAGGCAGTGCTCTGCCTGGCCGGCACCGAGGCCGACCGGCTGGCGCAGCTGGCGGCCGTGCTGTCGGTGGGCAGCACCGCCATCTGGCCGGCCGATGCCGACACGCAGGCCCTGCGTGCGTCGCTGCCGGCCGAGGTGCAGCAGAGCGTGGCCATCGCCAGCGACTGGCGCTCGCCGACCGTGGCCTTCGACGCCGCGCTGCACCACGGCGACGAAACCGGCCTGGCCGATGCGATGCAGCGCATTGCCGCGCGCCCCGGCCCCATCGTCGGCGTGCGGGCCTTCGCGCCGGGCGACGCGGACGTTCCGCTCGAAAGCCTGGTGGTGGAACGCGCGCTCAGCGTCAACACCGCGGCAGCGGGCGGCAACGCAAGCCTGATGACGATCGGCTGATCCGGCCTTCTACTACTTGTCGAACGCCGGATCGATCGGCACGCGGTAGCCATTGACCAGCCGGTTGGTCTCGTTGGCCATGCCGACCACGGCCATCAGCTCCGCGAACATCGCCGGCGTCATGCCGGCCTTGGCCGCGCCCGCATGATGGCTGGCGATGCAGTAGCCGCAGCTGTTGGTGACGCTCACCGCGAGGTAGACCATTTCCTTGACCACCGGATCGAGCGCGCCGGGCGCCATCACCTCCTTGAGGCTGCCCCAGGTGCGCTTGAGCGTGGCGGAATCGTTGGCGAGGTACTTCCAGAAGTTGTTGACGTCGGGCACGTTGCGCGAAGTCTTGATGTCGTCGAACACGGCTTTGACGTCGTCGGAGGCGGCGGCGTACTCGATGGGTTGTGGCTTCACTATTCAATCTCCTGGGACGAAGGCCGCATTGTGGGGCGGCCGTCGGCATCAGTCAGGCACCGCCGGCTCCGGCCGCCGCCAGAGCCACGCGAGCACGACGGCCATCGAGCCGATGCCGAGGCCCGCAAGCCAGGCCTTGTGCGCGGTGAGCGCGATGACGACGGCGCAGAACGCCATCGCCGCGGTGGCGCTCCACTTGGCGCGGCGGCTCACTGTGCGCCCGTTCTCCCAGTTGCGCAGGATGGGGCCGAACAGCCGGTGCTCCAGCAGCCAGCGATGCAGCCGCGGCGAGCTGCGCGCCGCGGCCCACGCGGCCATCAGCACGAACACCGTCGTCGGCATGCCCGGCACGATCACGCCGATGACGGCCAGCACCAGGCACAGCGCGGCAAAGGCCAGCAGCAGCCAGCGGGCGGCCAATGGCAACGGGCGCGGCACGGCGACTGCGGCATCCGCGGCGGGCGGGTTCTTTTCTTCGGCGGGGATCACGAGCCGATTGTCTTTCAGCGCACGACGCGCAGCGCCACCGGCTCGTTGCAGCTGCCGGCCAAGGCGTCTTGATAACAGGAATTCACAAATGAGATTCATTATCATCACGACCCTTCGCGGCGTTGTTTCGACGTCGCGACCCGGGCTTCTCCTGTCGCCCGGCCATCGGCCCTCTCACAGCGCAACTTTCTCGTGATTTTTCCAACTTCTTCTTCTCCTCTTCCTTTCGCGCGTGCTTTTGCCGCCCTGCTGGCGCTGTCCCCTGTCACCGAACTGCTCGCGCAGCAGGCGCCGGATGCCGGCTCAGCCAACACGCTCAAGACGACCGAGATCCACGACCAGTCGGAGGGCGCGGCTTCCGGCTATGCCGGCCCTCGCGGCGGCACCGCGGCAACGCGCACCGAGACCCCGCTGATCGAAGTGCCGCAGGCGGTGCGGGTAGTTCCGCGCCAGTTGATCGAAGACCTGGGCGCGACGCGGCTGGGCGACACCATCGACTACGTCAGCGGCATCGCGCGGCTCAACGACTTCGGCGGCACCTGGGACAACTTCGCGATCCGGGGCTTCAGCAACACGGAAGGCGGCTCGCTGCTCAATGGCTTTCCCTCGGGCCGGGGCTACGGACCGCAGCGCGACGTGGCGAGCGTCGAACGCGTCGAATTCCTCAAGGGCCCGGCCGCGGCGCTCTACGGCAGCAGCGAGCCCGGGGGAACCATCAACGTCGTGACCAAGAAGCCGCAATTCACCGCCGCGCACAACGTCGGCGTGGAGTTCGGCACGCTGGGCTTCCGTCGCACGACGCTGGACACCACCGGCCCGCTGGGCAGCAGCTTCGCCTATCGGCTCAATGCGGTGGCCGAGGACGGCGCCAGCCGCAGCAGCTTGATCGACAGCCGCAAGCAGGTACTGGCACCGGCGCTCACCTGGACTCCCGACAGCCGCACGGTGGTGCAGTACGAAGCCGAACTCGTGCGCATCCGCGCGCCGCTCGACCGCGGCCTGATCCAGATCAACGGCAATGTCGGCGTTCTTCCGCGCGACCGCTTCCTCGGCGAGCCCGACCGGGACAACATGCACATCGAGGGCGACACCCATCAACTGACGGTGGACCGCGAGCTGGGCCAGGGCTGGCGCGCCCGGGTCGGCACGTCCTACCGCGAGACCCGTTACTTCGGCGACGCGGTCGACCTCAACAGCACGCTGCGGGCAGACAACCGCACCCTCAACCGGCGCGACAGCTGGCGCAGCCTGCCGTCGCGCGACACGTCGGTCCAGGCCGAGGTCGAGGGCAAGTTCAGCACGGGCGGCATCGGCCACACGCTGCTGGCGGGCGTGGAGTCCTGGCGGCTCTTCATGGGTCAGTACGGCGAGTATTCGAGCGTGGCCAGGGCGCCGTATGCGATCGATATCTACCAGCCGCTCTACGGCCAGGCCCGCACGGCGCCGCTCTCGCCCCTGTTCAACACGCGCGACGACCAGCGCGCCACCGGCGTCTTCGTGCAGGATCAGATCGACCTGTCGCCGCAATGGAAGCTGCTGGCCGGCGTGCGCTTCGACCGCTTCCACCAGGACTACGACGACCTGCTGGCACGCAAGTCCACCGCCCAGAGCCATTCGGCCACTTCACCGCGCGTGGGCATCACGTATCTCGTGAGCGACCGGCTGTCCTTCTATGCCAGCGCCGGCAAGTCCTTCAAGCCCAATTCGGGCGGAGACGAGAACGGCAATGCGTTCGCGCCGCAATCGGGCCGCGCGCTGGAAGCCGGCGCCAAATGGCTGTCGGCCGACGAGCGGCTGACCGCCACCATGGCCGTGTTCGACATCCGCAAGAGCAACGTGCTCACCCGCAGCCCGACCAACGCCAACTTCAACGTGGCCGCCGGCCAGGCGCGCAGCCGCGGCATCGAGGCCGACGTTGCCGGCCAGTTGGACGCGCACTGGCGCCTCACCGGGAACCTGGCCTATACCGACACCGAAGTCACCCGCGACAACAACCCGGCGATGCTCGGGCGCAGGCTGGCCAACATTCCGCGCGTCAGCGGCGGCCTGTTCGCCATCCGCGAGGACAGGCTGTTCGACGGCCGCTACGGCATAGGCGGCGGCGTGGTGCATGTGGGCGAGCGCACCGGCAACGCCACCGACACCTACCGGCTGCCTGCCTACACCACCGTGCGCCTGACGGCCTACTGGCAGATCAATCCGCGCGTTCGAGTCACCCTCGATGTCAACAACCTGTTCGACAAGACCTTCTACGTCGCTTCGTGGAACAACCTGACGGTGCTGCCCGGCCTGGGCCGGCAAGTGGTGGCGGGCCTGCAGGCGAAGTTCTGACGGGCTGCGACGACGGCACTGCAGCCCACACCCTCACTCCACCGTCACGCTCTTCGCCAGGTTGCGCGGCCTGTCCACGTCGGTGCCCCGCGCACCCGCCGTGTGATACGCCAGCAGCTGCAGCGGCACCACGTGCAGGATCGGCGAGAGCGCGCCGTAGTGCTCGGGCATGCGGATCACGTGCAGCCCTTCGCTGCTGGTGATCTTCGTGTCGCCGTCGGCCAGCACGTAGAGCACGCCGCCGCGCGCGCGCACTTCCTGCAGGTTGCTCTTGAGCTTTTCGAGCAGCGCGTCGTTGGGCGCCACGGCCACCACGGGCATTTCGCTCGTGACCAGCGCGAGCGGGCCGTGCTTGAGTTCGCCGGCGGCGTAGGCCTCGGCGTGGATGTAGGTCACTTCCTTGAGCTTGAGCGCGCCTTCGAGCGCGATCGGATAGTGCAGCCCGCGGCCCAGGAACAGCGCGTGGTCCTTGCGCGCGAAGTCTTCGGCCCAGCCGATGATCTGCGGCTCCAGCGCCAGCACCGACTGCAGCGCGACGGGCAGGTGGCGCATTTCCTTGAGGTAGCGCGCCTCGTCGGCTTCGCTCAGGTGGCCCTTGCTTTGCGCGATGGCGAGCGTCAGCAGGAACAGGCCGGCGAGTTGCGTGGTGAAGGCCTTGGTCGACGCCACGCCGATTTCCACCCCGGCGCGCGTGATGTACGCCAGCTTGCACTCGCGCACCATCGCGCTGGTGGCGACGTTGCAGATGGTCAGCGTCTGCTCCATGCCCAGCGAGCGCGCATGCTTCAGCGCGGCCAGCGTGTCGGCCGTTTCGCCCGACTGGCTGATGGTGACGACCAGCGTCCTCGGGTCGGGCACGGAGTCGCGGTAGCGGTACTCGCTCGCGATCTCGACCTGCGTGGAGATCTTCGCGATGCTCTCCAGCCAGTACTTGGCGGTGCAGCCGCTGTAGTAGCTGGTGCCGCAGGCGAGGATGAGGATCTTGTCGATGTCCTGGAACACGCGGTGCGCGCTGGCTCCGGTGGCGCCGTCCTGCCCGATGCCGTCGAACAGCTCGGGCACGATGCCTTCCACGCCCTCGAGCGTGTCGCCGATGGCGCGCGGCTGCTCGAAGATTTCCTTCTGCATGTAGTGGCGGTAGGGGCCCAGTTCGGCCGCGCCGCTGTGGGCGAGCACGGTGCGCACCTGGCGCGTCACCGGCTTGTGGTTCCTGTCGACGATCCAGTACTTGCCCGGCTGCAAGTCGACCACGTCGCCTTCTTCCAGGTACACGATCTGGTCGGTCACGCCGGCCAGGGCCATCGCGTCGCTCGCGAGGAAGTTCTCCGCGCCGTCCTTGCCGGCGCCCAGGATCAGCGGCGAGCCTGCGCGCGCGCCGACCACGCGATGCGGCTCGTCGCGGCAGATCACGGCAATGGCGTAGGCGCCGTGCAGTTGCAGCACCGTGGCCTTGACGGCTTCGAACAGGTCGCCGTCGTAGAGGCTGTCGACCAGGTGGGCGATGACTTCGGTGTCGGTCTGGCTCTCGAACACATAGCCCTTGGCTTCGAGCGCGGCGCGCAGCGGCTCGTGGTTCTCGATGATGCCGTTGTGCACCAGCGCGATGCGGCCCGGGCGCGCGCCCTGCGCACCGGCGCCGGGGCCGTGGCTGAAGTGCGGATGGGCGTTGTGCACGACCGGCGCGCCGTGGGTGGCCCAGCGCGTGTGGGCGATGCCGGTGAGGCCTTCGACCTTGTCGTCGCGCACCTGCGCCACGAGGTCGGCCACGCGCGAGGTGGTGCGCGCCCGCGTCAGGCCGCCGGCATGCACCGCCACGCCGCACGAGTCATAGCCGCGGTACTCGAGCCGCTGAAGGCCCTGTACCAGGACCGGAACGATGTTGCGATGGGACGCTGCCCCGACGATGCCGCACATGGTGATCTGCCTTTGAATGAAGAAGAGGTTCGATGGTAGGAAGACAACCAAGAAATATGCATTCGAAATTCATCTGATTTCGGACTTTTATTTCTCGTTTTCGGTCATTTGAATCTTTATTCCATAATTCGATTGAATATGGAATCAATCACCCTCGATTCAACCGACCTGCGACTGCTCGACGCCCTGCAGCGCGACGCCTCGCAGACCAACCAGCGCCTGGCCGCGGATGTCGGCATCTCCCCGCCCACCTGCCTGCGGCGCGTGCAGCGGCTGCGAGAAGAAGGCCTCATCGAGCGCCAGGTCGCGCTGCTGTCGCCCGACCGGCTGGCCACGGTGCTGGGTCACGGCCTGCAGGCGGTGGTCGAGATTTCGCTCGACAGGCAGGACGCCGGCTCGCTCGACGCCTTCGAGGCGCGCGTGATCGCCGACGACGCGGTGCAGCAGTGCTGGCGCGTGTCGCCCGGTCCCGACTTCGTGCTGATCGTCGCGGCGCGCGACATGCCGGACTACGGCGCGCTCGCCCAGCGCCTGTTCACGGCCGATGCGAACGTGCGCAACGTCAAGGCTTTCTTCAGCCTCAAGCGCGCCAAGTTCGAGCCCCGGCTGCCGCTGTCGGCACCCGGGGCCTGAAGGCCGTCCTCAGGCCTTCGGCTTCTTCTGCGGACGCTTCCAGTTGGGAAAGCTGACCTGCTTGGCGCGCGAGACGGTCAGCGCCCCGGGCTCGGTCGACTTGTTGATGGTCGAGCCGCCGCCGATGGTGCCGCCCGCGCCCAGGGTGATGGGCGCCACCAGCACGCAGTTGCTGCCCACGTGCACGTCGTCGCCGATCACGGTGCGGTGCTTGTTGGCGCCGTCGTAGTTGGCCGTGATGGAACCCGCCCCGTAATTCACGCGCTCGCCCACGGTGGCGTCGCCCAGGTAGGCCAGGTGGTTGGCCTTGGCGCCGGCGGCCAGCGTGGAGTTCTTGACCTCGACGAAGTTGCCGATGTGCACCTCCGCGCCCAGTTGCGCGCCGGGCCGCAGCCGCGCGAACGGGCCGATGAGCGCGCCCGCGCCCACGCTCACGCCGGCCTTCTCGCCTTCGATGTGCGTGAACGGGTGGATCACCGCGCCGGCCTCGATGCGCGCATTGGCAATGACGCAGTTGGCACCGATGCGCACGCCCTCGCCCAGCGACACGGCGCCTTCGAAGATGCAGTTGACGTCGATCTCCACGTCGCCGGCGCACTCGAGCGTGCCGCGCAGGTCGAAGCGCGCCGGGTCGGCCAGGCGCACGCCCTGCTCCATCAGCGCCTGGGCCTGGCGCAGCTGCCAGGCGCGCTCCAGCGCGGCGAGCTGTGCCGGGCTGTTGATGCCGGCCACCTGCAGCGCGTCGGTGGTGACGTGCGCGACCACGGGCACGCCGTCGGCGGCCGCGAGCTTCACGACGTCGGTCAGGTAGTACTCGCCCTGGGCGTTCCTGTTGTCCAGCCGCGCGAGCCAGCCCTTGAGCAGCCGTGCCGGCACGGCCATCACGCCGCTGTAGATCTCGCGCACCGCGCGCTGGGCCTCGGTGGCGTCCTTGTGCTCGACCACGGCGGTCACGTCGCCGGCGGCGGCCGAGCGGATCACTCGGCCGTAGCCGGTGGGGTCGTCGAATTCGATGGTCAGCAGCGCCAGCTTGCCGCCCGCACTGGCCGCCACCAGCGCGCGCAGCGTGTCTTCGCCGATGAGCGGCACGTCGCCCGACAGCACGACCACCGTGCCGTCGTCGGGCAGCAGCGGCGCCGCCTGCAGCACCGCGTGGCCGGTGCCCAGCTGCGGCTCCTGGCGCGCGAAGCGCAGCGTGGCGCCGGCAATGCCGCCGGCCATGGCCGCCTCGACCTCGGCGGCGCCGTGGCCCGTGACCACCACCACATCGCGCGCGCCGATGCGCCCGGCGGTGCCCGTCACATGCGCCAGCAGTGCGCGGCCGGCCAATCGATGCAACACTTTGGGCAGCCTGCTCTTCATGCGCGTGCCCTTGCCGGCAGCCATGATGACGATGTCCACCGGTCCCGGCGTGTGTTGTTGCGGAGTCTGATTCATGCGTTTTTCTTCCCGATTTCGTTGCGCGGCAATGGCGCGGATTATCGGCGTGCTGCTCCTGGCCGCCGCGCTGGGGGCCTGCAGCGCGATCCGGCTGGCCTACAACAACCTGCCCACCGTGAGCTACTGGTGGCTGGACGGCTACCTCGATTTCGACAGCGAGCAGGCCCCGAAGGTGCGCGACGAACTCGCCCAGCTTCTGGACTGGCACCGGCAGAACGAGCTGCCGCGCATCGCCTCGCTGCTGCAGGAAGCACAGGCGCTGGCGCCCGGCGAGGTGACGCCGGCGCAGGTCTGCACCATGGCCGACCGCATCCGCGAGCGCCTGCTGGCCGTGACCGACCATGCGGAAACCGCCGGCGCCCAGCTCGCGCTGAGCCTGACGGCCGCCCAGCTGCAGCAGCTGGAACGCAAATACGCCAAGAACAACGCCACCTATCGCAAGGAATGGCTCGACCGCACGCCGGCCCAGGTGCAGGAAAAGCGCTACGACCAGTTCCTCGACCGCACCGAGGACTTCTACGGCCGCCTGAGCACCGAGCAGCGCGAGCTGCTCAGGCAGCAGGTCGCGCAGTCGGTGTTCGACCCGAAGCTGGCGGACGCCGAACGCCGCCAGCGCCAGCAGGAAGCGCTGGCGCTGCTGCGCGGCTTCGTCGCCGACAAGCCCACGCCGGCCGAGGCGCGCGCCGCGTTGCACGCCTACATCCAGCGCGTCGCCGAGCCGCCGCCCGGCCGCTGGCGCGACCAGCAGCAGGCGCTGCTGGAAGAAGGCTGCCGGAACACCGCCGCACTGCACAACGGCACGACCGCCAGCCAGCGCGCGCAGGCGGTGCGCCGGCTGCAGGCCTACCAGGACGATCTGCGCCAGCTGGTGGCGGCGCGCTGAAGGCGCCGGGCGGCCCCTAGGGAGCGACCGGGTCGGCCACCGTCGGATCGCGCTGCGGTCCAGCCACGAGGCGTGCGTCGTGCAGCCGCCCGATGGCTGCGCCGCTCAGGCCCAGTACCTCATGCAGCACCTCGTCGGTATGGGTACCGAGCAGCGCGGCCGGCGACGTGGCTTCGCGTTCCATGCAAGTTGCACGCACTGCCGCACCCGCCGCGAGGTGGGCGCCGATGCCGGGGGTGTCGATGCGCTCGAACACCGGGTTGGCCAGGCTCGCGCGTGCGTCTCCCGCCAGCGCTTCGCCCACCGTGCCGTAGCGTCCCCAACAGACCTTGTGCTGTTCGAGCGCCGCTTCCGCCTCCTGCCGCGTACGAGCGGCGAACCAGGGCTCGACCAGTTCCGCGATGGCGTCGCGCGCCTCGAAGCGCCGCGCCTCGTCTGCAAAGTCGAGGCCAAGACGTTGCTGCAGCGCGTCGACGGGTTCCGCGATGCCGCAGCACGCCACCAGCGCCTTCCATTGGCCGGCGGAGATTGCCGCCACCATGATGCGGCCGCCGTCCGCGGTTCCGAAGTCGCGCCCGAAGGCACCGTAGAGATGGTTGCCGATGGAAGGCCGCTCCTGCCCCAGCAGCTCCGCTTCGGCCAGCACGCCGAGGTGCGACAGCATGCCGAAGGCCATGTCCGAGAGTGCCAGCTTGAGTTCAGCGCCCTGCCCGCAGCGGCGCCGATGGTCGACCGCGGCAAGCACCGCGAAGGCCGCCTGGTACGCGCACGCGATGTCCCAGGCGGGCAGCACATGATTGACCGGATGCTCGCGCGAGCCGCCGCCCGTGACGGCGGGATAGCCGGTGGCGCAGTTCACCGTGTAGTCGACCGCCGTGCTGCCGTCGCCATTGCCCTGGATGGTGCAGCTGATCAGGTCGGGGCGCCGCGCGGCCAGCACCTCGTGGGCCAGCCAGGGCGTGCCGATGTTGGTCAGCAGCACGCCGGCATCCGGGCCCGGCGCGGTGGCCAGCGCCTGGATCAGCTCGCGGCCTTCCGGCCGGCGCAGATCGACCGCCACCGAGCGCTTGCCCTTGTTGAGCCCGGTCCAGTAGAGGCTGCGGCCCTGGCCACGCGGGTGCGGCATGCGGGGCATGCGCGCGTAGTCGATGCCGCCGCCGATCATGTCGACACGGATCACGTCGGCGCCGAACTGCGCGAGCGTCAGGCCCGCCAGCGGCGCAGCGATGAAGGCCGAACTCTCGATGACCCGGAGCCGGCCGAGAAAGGGATATGTCATGCGCGCGGCTCCGGCTCAGGCGCGCTCGAACACCGCGGCCAGGCCCTGGCCGCCGCCGATGCACATGGTCTCCAGGCCATAGCGCACGCCGCGCCGTTGCATCTCGTGCAGCAGCGAGGTCATGATGCGCACGCCGGTCGCGCCCACCGGATGACCGAGCGAAATGCCCGAGCCGTTGACGTTGAATCGCTCCGGGTCGTTCCAGCCCCAGCCCTTGGCGCAGGCCAGTGCCTGGCAGGCGAAGGCCTCGTTCAGCTCGACCAGGCCCATGTCGTCGAAACCCAGGCCGTTGCGGCCGAACAGCTTCTTCACGGCGGGCACAGGCCCGATGCCCATGTGCGAAGGCTCGCAGCCTGCGGCGGCCCAGCTGTGCAGGTATCCGATCGGCGCGAGCCCGAGTTCCTCGAGCCGGTCCTCGGCCACGATCAGGCAGGCGGCGGCGGCGTCGTTCTGCTGGCAGGCGTTGCCCGCGGTGACGATGCCGTCCTTGACCAGCGGCTTGAGCCCGGCCAGTTGCTCCAGCGTCAGGTCGCCGCGGATGCCCTCGTCGCGGTCGACCACCAGCGCCTCGCCCTTGCGTTGCGGCACGCTCACCGGCACCACCTCCTCGGCGAACTTGCCCGACGCCCATGCCGCCGCCGCGCGCCGATGGCTGCGCAGCGCAAAGGCGTCGGCTTCCTCGCGCGTGATGGCGTAGTCGCGCGCCAGGTTCTCGGCGGTCTCGATCATTCCGGAGATGCGGCCGAAGCGCGACTCGGGCTGCGAGCGCTCGCGCCCGCGTTCGAGCCGGTCGTGAAACTTGACCGTGCCCGCGCGCTTGCCCCAGCGCATGTCGGTGGTGTAGTACTCGACATTGCTCATGCTCTCGACGCCGCCGGCCATCACCACGTCGGCGGCGCCGGTCTGCACCATCATCGCGGCGGTGGCGATGGCCTGCAGGCCGCTGCCGCAGCGGCGGTCGAGCTGCATGCCGGCCACCTCGACGGGAAAGCCAGCCTGAAGCGCCACCCAGCGGCCGGTGCACGGCACCTCGCCGTTGGCGTAGGAATGGGCGAAGACCACGTCTTCGATGCGCGCGGGGTCGAGCCCGGTGCGGGCGATCACGGCGCGCGCGACCGTGGCGCCGAGTTCTTCCACGGGCACGCCGCGCAGCGAACCGCCGAAGGCGCCGATGGGGGTGCGAAGGGGGGAGACGATGGCAGCGCGTTTCATGGTGTCACTCTTTCTCGGAATGCAGTGCGTTGGGAAAATCCGGCGCCTCCTTGGCAAGGAAGGCGCGCACGCCTTCCCTCGATTCGGCCGAAGTGAAGACGCGTTCGGACAGCGGCAGCGCGGCCGCTATTGCCGCGTCGCGCGGCATGTCGAAGCTGAAGCCGATGGCCTGCTTGCACAGCGCCAGTGCCAGCGGCGGCCGGCCGGCGAGCGTGGCGGCGAGCGCCAGCGCGGCCTCGAGCGCCGTGCCCTGCGGCACCACGCGGTCGACGAGGCCCCAGGCCATCGCCGTGGCCGCGTCGACGGGTTCGCCGAGAAACATCATTTCCTTGGCCCGGCCCTGGCCCACGCGGCGGGTGACGCGCACCGGCCCGCCGCTGCCGGGAAACACCCCCAGCTTGATCTCGGGCAGCGCGAAGCGCGCGCGCTCGTCGCTCACGATGAGGTCGCAGCACACCGCGATCTCCAGCCCGCCGCCGAAGGCCAGGCCATTGACGGCCGCCACGGTGGGCTTGGGAAAGTCGTCGAGCCGGGCGAACACCGCCTGCTGCAACGCGAGCTTTTCCGGACCGATGCGCCCGGGCTGCATCAACGGCTGGAACTCGGCGATGTCCGAGCCTGCGCAGAAGGCGCGCGTGCCGGCACCGGTCAGGACCACGGCGCGCACGTCGGCGTCACGCGCCAGGGCATCGAGCGCACTGCCCAACGCCTCGGTGAGGCCGCGGAACACGACGTTGAGCGGCGGGTTGTCCAGCGTCAGGACGGCCACGCCGCCCTGCATGCGGCAGCGCACCGGGCCGCACTCGATCTCAACCATAGCGCCCGCCCGTCACGTGAAGCACCTCGCCGGTGATGAAGCCGGCGCGCTCCGAAGCCAGGAAGGCCACCGCGTCCGCGATGTCGGCGGGCTTGCCCACGCGCTTGATCGGCTGCATGGCCACCGCGCGCTCCTTGATGGTTTCGTAGGTGGCCAGCGCCTGCACCATCTCGGTTTCCATGAAGCCCGGCGCAACGCAATTCACCGTGATGCCGTAGCGCCCCTCCTCGATGGCCAGCGCCTTGGCCATGCCGATCAGGCCTGCCTTCGCGGCCGAATAGTTGGCCTGCGTCGGATTGCCGAAATGCGCGCGCGAGCTGATGTTGATGACACGGCCCCAGCCCTGCTCGATGAACCGCGGCATGACGGCCTTGCTGGCGAGGAAGGCACCCTTGAGCATCACCTCCATCACCAGGTCCCAGTCGTCCTCGCTCATCTTCACCAGGTAGCGGTCGCGCGGGAAGCCGGCGTTGTTGACCAGGATGTGCAAGCCGCCGAAGTGCGCGACGGCCTCGTCCACCAGGCGCTGCACCTCGGCGCCCTTGGTGATGTCGGCGACGACGCAATGCGCCTGCAGGCCGTCGTCGCGCAGCGCGGCGGCGGTGGCTTCGGCCTGCTCGCGCAGGATGTCGGTGATGACGACCTTCGCGCCCTCCTCGGCCAGGCGGCGCGCGGTGGCGGCGCCCAGGCCGCGCGCCGAGCCGGTGACGATGGCGACTTTGTCCTTGATCTGCAGGTCCATGCTTGTTTCTTTCCTTCGATGCTTTGGGGGGTGTTGGTTCAGGCCAGGTCCACGCGGCCCGCGTTCAGCACCAGGGTGTTGCGCTCCAGTGCCGTGGTTCGCAGCGACACCAGGCAGCCGTCGCGCCAGAGTTCGGTGCGCAGCGTCTCGCCCGGCAGCACCGGCGCGGTGAAGCGAACGCGCATGCCGCGCACGGCCGAGGCGTCGTAGCCCAGCAGCGTGCGGAGCACCGCGTGCAACGCGATGCCCATCGTGGCAAGGCCGTGCAGGATCGGCCTTGGAAAGCCGGCGGCGAGCGCGACGCCAGGGTCGGCGTGCAGGGGATTGAAGTCGCCGCTCAGGCGGTAGAGCAGCGCGGCTTGCGGCAAGGTCGGCAAGTCGCAGACGGCGTCGGGCGGCCGGGCCGGCATGGCGTGCGGCGCCGCCAACGGCGCGCCATGCGCTCCGCCGAAGCCGCCGTCGGCGCGCAGCATGCTGGTCTGGCTGACGCTGGCCAGCAACTCGCCGCTGGCTGCGTCCGTGACGCGGCGCTCCTGCAGCATCAGCGCGCCCTTGCCGGCGCCCTTGTCGTGCAGCGCGGCGACGCGGTTCGTGCCCAGCACGCGGCCTTCGACCGGCAGCGGACGCTGCAGCACGAAGGCCTGCTCCGCATGCACGAGCTGGCGCCAGTTGATGCCGGTGTCGGGCTGGTCGGCCCAGAAGCCGCCGTAGCCGAGCACGTTGACCAGCGTGGGCAGCGCCCGAAGCCCGCCTTCGGCGCGTTCGTAGACATAGCGCAGATGCCCGGCATCGAGCGGGTCGGCGCCCAGGCCGACGCCGAGCGCATAGAGCTGCGTGTCGCGCATGCCATAGGCGTGCTCGACCGGTGCGAATTCGCGCGCGAGCAGGCGCTTCACATCGAGAGCCATGCGACGCTCCCGTCAACCCGGCACCGGGTCGGACGCGGACGAAAGCACGACCACGGCATCGGCGGCGAAAGCGCCCTGCCCCTGCGGCAAGGCCAGCACGGGGTTCAGGTCGATCGACTGCAGGCGAGGGCCGGCCTGGTGCGCGAACACAGAAAGGCGCGAGAGCATCGCGGCCAGCGCCTTCACGTCCGCCACCGGCTTGCCGCGCGCGCCCAGCAGCAGCGGCGCGCCCTGAATGCCGCGGATCATCTGCTCTGCCACGTCCTCGCCAAAGGGGCAGCGGCGCAGCACCACGTCTTTCATCACCTCGACGAAGATGCCGCCCAGGCCGAACATGGCCACTGGGCCGAACACCGGGTCGCGCTGGATGCCCAGGATGCATTCGACACCGCCGCTCAGCTGCTTCGCGACCAGAACGCCTTGGATGCGCGCATCGGGCGTGGCCAGTGCGGCGCGTTCCATCAGCAGGGCGAAGCCCTCCCGCACGGCGCCCGCGTTCGCCACGTTCAGCAGCACGCCACCCATTTCAGACTTGTGCACGATGTCGGGCGACAGGATCTTCAGCACGACCGGAAAGCCGAGCGCTTCGGCCGCGGCCACCGCGTCCCGTGCGTTCGCGCAGGCCCGCTCCGGCGCCACGGCAATGCCGGCTTCGGCCAGCACACGCTTGGCCTCGGCTTCGCTGGGGGTGGCGCCCGGCAATGCCACCGCAGGCACCCGCGGGGGCTCCTGCGCGGGCTGGCGCGCGAAAGCCCGGCCGAAACGGCCCATGGCCTCGATGGCGACCACGGCGCGCGCCGGGTCCTCGAACACGGTGAAGCCGTCGGCCTCGTACTGCTGCACACGTTCCCTGGACGCCAGGATCGACAGCACGAAGAGCCGGTCCGGATGCTTGTCGCGCACGGCCTTGAGCTGCGCGCGCAGGCCATCGGCAATGGACTCGGCACCCACCGTGTAGGTGAAGAAGCCCAGCACCGACCGGTAGCCGCCCTCGGCCACCACAGCCTCGGCAAAGCGCCCGGCAATGCTCAGGTCGTTCATGAACTGCGCGGTGCAGTCCACGGGATTGCGCGGCGCGGCGAAGGGGATCAGCGCCTTCAGGTGCCGCTGCGCGGCGGCGGGCATCTCGGGCATCGGCAGGCCCGCGAGTTCGGCCGCGTCGGACACGATCACGCCCGCGCCGCCGCTCACGGTGATCACGCCCAGCGAGTTGTCGGCCGGGTAGATGCGGCGCGTGGCCAGGCGAGCCACGTCGAGCATGTGCTCGGTGGAGCGCGCCCGCACCACGCCGAACTCGGCCAGCACGGCATCGGTCACTGCGTCGTTGCCCGCGATGGACGCGGTGTGCGACTGCGCCGCTGCGCTGCCCACGGCGCTGGTGCCGACCTTCATCATCACGACCGGCTTGCGGGCGAGCCGGGCCGCCTCGAGCGCCTCCAGCAGGCGCGCACCGTCGCGGATGCCTTCCGAGTACACCGCGATCACGTCGGTGTCGCCGTCGTTCACGAAGGCCTGCACGAGGTCGCCCAGGCTGATGTCGCATTCGTTGCCGCTCATGACGCAGGACGACACGCCGATGCCGAACTCGCGCGCAATGCCCAGGATGTGGCTGCCATAGGCGCCCGACTGGCTGGCGATGCCCACGCGCCCGGGCTTCGGAAAGCCCATTTCCACGACCGAGCTGAAGCTGCCGTAGAAGCCGATGCGCGGGTTGAGCACTCCCAGCGAATTGGGGCCGAGCAGCCGAACGCCGTGGGCGCGCGCCGCCTCCACCATGCGCCGCTGCAGCCGCTCGCCGTCCTCGCCCATCTCGGCGAAGCCGGCCGAGAACACGATGGCCGCGGGCGTGCCGCGCGCGCCGAGGTCGGCCACCACCTGTGGCGCGAGGTGCGCCGCCACGGCCACGATGGCCACGTCGGGCGTCTCGGGCAGTGCGGCCACGCTGGCGAAGGCGGGCAGGCCCTGTATCTGCGTGCGGTTCGGGTTCACCGGCATCAGCCGGCCCGAAAAGCCCTGCGACCGCATGTAGGCGATGGGCCTGCCCCCGATGCGCAACGCGTCGTCGGAGGCGCCGATCACGGCCACGGAACGGGGATTCAGCAGGCGGCCGAGCGCGAGATTGGCGTGCATGTCCGCAAGGGATCCGGGCATCTGGTCGGCGGCGCTCATTCGGCCTTGGCGCCCGAGGTCTTGACCACCTTCGACCAGCGTTCGATGTCGGCAGCGATGAGTTTGCCGAACTGCTCGGGCGTGTTTCCCGCGGGCTCGTAGCCCTGCGCGGCCAGGCGTTCCTTGAAATCGGCGCTGTCGAGTTCGTGGCGGATCTCGGTGTTGAGCCTGGCGATCACGTCTTTGGGTGTGCCGGCCGGCGCCATCAGGCCGTTCCACACGGTCACCTCGAAGCCCGGCAAGCCGGCCTCGGCCACGGTGGGCACGTCCGGCAAGGCGGGCGAGCGCTTCGCGCCGGTCTGCGCAATGGCCTTGAGCTTGCCGCCCTTCACCTGGGGCATGGCCGAATACATCATGTCCATGACGACCTGCGAGTTGCCGGCGATCACGTCCATCATGGCCGGCGCGCTGCCGTTGAACGGGATATGCGTCATCTTGATGCCGGCCTGCGAATCGAAGTACTCGGTCGCCAGATGGGTCGATGAGCCGTTGCCCGCCGACGTGAAGTTCAGCTCGCCGGGCCGGGCCTTGGCGCGTGCGATCAGGTCCTTCACGCTGTTGATGCCGAGAGCGGGATTCACCATCAGCAGCGCCGGGCCGCTGGTGAGTTCGGTGATGGGCGCCAGGTCGGTGCGGATGTCGTAGCGCAGGTTCTTGTAGAGCGACGGGTGGATGGTGTGCCCCATGGTCACCAGGACCAGCGTGTAGCCGTCGGCCGGCGAGCGCGCCACCAGCTCGGCGCCCAGGTTGCCCGAAGCGCCGGGCTTGTTCTCGACGATGAAGGGCTGTCCCATGCGTTCGCCCAGGCGCTGCGCGAGCAGGCGCGCCACGCTGTCGTTGGTGCCGCCCGGCGGGTAGGGCACGACGATCTTCACGGACTTGCTGGGGTAAGCGCCCTGCGCCAGCACGGCGGGGGAAATGCCGGCGAGGGCCAGCCATGCGATGCAGCAGCCCACGGCGGCGCGGCGTGTGATGGTGTTCATTTGTCTTGTCTCCTGATGGCCGGTGTGCCGCTGACCGCTCAGCGCCACCGTGATGGAGACCGAATCGTAGGGACCACGCTATATTCAATCCAATACTTTTGATGGACTCTCCTATATACGGGGTGTATGGATGGACCTGAGACAACTGCGCCAATTCCTGGCACTCGCCGAAACCGGCAGCTTCAGCGTCGCGGCCGAACGGCTGCACATGGCGCAGCCGCCGCTGTCGGTGGCCATCCGCAAGCTGGAAGAAGAACTGGGCACGCTGCTCTTCGTGCGCAGCTCGCGCGGCGTGAAGCTCACGGCCGCGGGCGAGGCGGCGTTGAAGGCGGCGCGCGAATGCCTCGATGCGGCCACGCACATCAAGGCCGCGGTGCAGCTCGCGGTAGCGGGCGAGTCGGGCAAGTTGGCCATCGGATTCAGCGGTTCGGTAACGCTGCGCCTGCTGCCACGGCTGGTGCAGGCGTTCCGGCTGCGCCACCCCGCGGTTCACCTCGACCTGAAGGAAGGCACGAATCTGGAGCTGCTCTCCCGCGTGGAGGCGGGCACGCTCGACCTCGGCTTCGTGCGCGTTCCCACCAACCGGCCGCCCGAGCTACGTTTTCAGATGGTCGAGGAAGACCGCTTCTGCCTGGCGCTGCCGCGCGGCCATGCGCTCGCGCGCAAGCCTGCCGTGGCCCTGGCGGCGCTGGAGGGGCAACCCTTCATCGGCTACGCCCCCTCGCCCGTCGGCGGGCTGCATGCGGCGGTAAGCCTGGTGTTCCAGCGCGCGGGCGTGGCGCCGCGCATCACGCAGGAGGCCATCCAAGTGCAGACGGCGCTGGGGCTGGTGGCCAGCGGCCTGGGAATGGCCCTGGTGCCGGCTGCCAACACGCCTTACCAACGGTCTCTGGGAGCGGTGTTCAGGCCGATCCTCGACCTGCCGGACGACGCGCGCATCGGCATTGCGCTGGCCTACCGGGCCAACACCGAAAACCCGGCGCTGAAGCGCTTTCTGGAAATCACCGTCGAGAAAAACGAAGGAATGGCGACGCCTGTCGCCGGACCCGCGCGTACCGCCGCTAGATCAGCGGCGTAGGCCGCATCGGCCGCTCGAAGTAGTCGCCCAGCGTCTCCAGCGCATGCGGCTCCATGATGCGCAGCCAGCCGGTGTCGATCTTGTAGAACCCGAGCCGCTGCAGCCGGCGCATCGTCTTGTTGGTGTGCACCAGCGAAAGCCCCAGCGCGTCGGCGATGTGCTGCTGGTTGAACGGAAACTCGACCCAGCCGTCGCGCACCATGCCCACGCGCTCGGCGCGGCGGTACAGGTGCATCAGCAGCATCGCCACGCGCTCGCCGGCGTTGCGCCGGCCGGTGGTGACGAGGTTGTCGTCCACCATCTTTTCCTCGCGCGCGGCGAGCCAGGTGATGTCGTAGCCGAGCTTGGGCTGGGCGTGGAACAGGCCCCAGAGCCGGTCGCGTGAGAAGGCGCACAGCGTGACGTCGGTGACGGCCTCGACGCCGTGCGTCTGGCCGTCGGCGAACTCGTCCTGCAGGCCGATGAAGTCGCCGGGCAGGAGAAAGCTCAGGATCTGCCGCCGGCCATCGCTCAGCGTCTTGTAGCGAAAGGCCCAGCCCGAATAGAGAGTGAAGAGCTGCGAACTGGGCCGATGCTCCTCGATGATCGAGCTTCCGGCCTCCACGCGCCGGGCCCCGACCCGAAACGACTGGATGGTCTTGAGTTCTTCCTCGGTGGCAGGAAGGAAGGCGTCGAGCTGGCGCAACGCGCACTGGTCGCACGGATTGACGCCTTGAGGCGGCGCTGCGGCGGCGGGGTAGTCCTCGAATTTCACGCTTAACTATAGGCCGTCCGGCTGTGTCTTTTGACATTTCAGGGTGTCTTTTGCGTCACTAGACTGCGCAGCGCCCTCCCTTGACAAGACGCATGACGCAAGACCAGACGCTTTACGAAATCCTTTACTGCAGCACCCTCGTGCAGGACCTGTCACCCAGAACGGTGGGCGCGATCGTCAGCCAGGCGCGTGGGCGCAACGCCGAGCATGGCATCACGGGACTGCTGGTTTTCGACGGCTTGCGGTTCTGCCAGCACCTGGAGGGGCCGCGCGAGGCGGTTCAGGCGCTGATGCAGCGGATCGAACGCGACCCGCGCCATGTCGATGTACGCATCGCCTATGAAGGCGCACTGAGCAACCGGCGCTACACCGGTTTCGGGCTGGGCCTGGCCGAAAGCGAGGGGCCGCACCTGATGTCGGGCGTGCACGCACTGGAAGGCGAAACCGCCCTGCTGCATTTCCTGGCGCTGCGGCCCAGCTTCGACATCAACGGCTGAGGAACGCCCAAGCAAAGAAAAAGGCGGCCGAAGCCGCCTCTCTCGAGCGCAGGGTTGGCGGAGGGTCAGGCGTTGTCCCAGCTGTAGGTCGCGCCGTAGCCGTCCCACGCTTCCATGACGATGCGCTGGCCCGCCGCCACCGTGAGCGATTCCCCGGGTGCGAGCACCAGGTCTTCGCTGGGATTGGCGAGCGTGGCGTCGGGGGTGACCCACACGCGGCCCTGCTTGACCCGCAGCACGCTGGTCGAACGCGCCTTCAGGCTCATCGCCTCGCCGGGGGCGATCTGCCAGGCGCCGCGGCGCACGGCTGGCGGCACTGCAGCAGTGGCGGTGCGGGCGGGAACGGACAGGGACGAGAGCGATTCGGTGGTGCAGACGGCGGTGGACATGATGAGGACTCCTGGGCTTGCCGAAGCGCTTGACAGACAGAAGGCAATTGCGCAGTTCGGGAATGAATGATCGTTTCTGGCCCGTTGGCAGTCCAATGAAAAGGAGGTAGCCTACTGATGCCTGTTTCGCATCAATGCATCCGGCCGCCGGATTGCCGCCCGAAGTCATACCCATGCAACATTCGCAAACCCATTTGCGCTCCCGCCCGATCTCGGCCGGGCATCTGCGCGCCTTCGAGGCCGTCGCCCGCCACCTGAATTTCCGCGCCGCCGCCGAGGAAATGGCGCTCACCCAGTCGGCCGTCAGCCGGCAGATCCAGTCGCTGGAAGAAGAAGTGGGCGTGGCGCTGTTCCTGCGCCACACGCGGGCGGTGGAGCTCACCAGCGCCGGCGCGCAGCTGCTGCTGGCGGTGCAGCAGTCGCTGCCGCGCATCGACACGGCGGTGCGACAGATCAGGCAGAGCGCGGGGCGCAAGAGCGTGTCGCTGACCACCTTCGCCTCGTTCGCGTCGATGTGGCTGATTCCCCGGCTGGAAGCCTTCCAGCGCGACAACCCCGAGATCGACATCCGCATCGACGCCAGCGACGTGGCGGTCGACCTCGAAGTGGCCGACGTCGACATCGCGCTGCGCTACGGCCCGCGCGAGGTCATGCCGGCCGGCGCGGTGCGCCTGTTCGGCGAAACGCTGACGCCGGTGGCCAGCCCCTGGCTGCTGAAGAGCAGCCCGCCCATCAAGACGCCGGCCGACATCACCCGCTTCACGCTGATCGAGGCCGGCGACGCCCACCGCACCCACCTCGAGTGGCTGACCTGGCGCCGCTGGTTCGAGGTGAACGGCCAGGAACGCGCGCAACCCAAGCGCTGGCTCTATTTCAACTACGCCTACCAGATGGTGCAGGCCGCCCTCACGGGCCAGGGCGTGACGCTGGCGCGCAGCTCGCTGATTGCCGAGAGCCTGGCCAACGGCGACCTGGTCGAGGTGCTGCCGCAGCACCGCATGGACTCGCCGATGGCCTACTGGCTCATCGCCGGCCCGCGCAACGCGCTGCGGCCCGAGATCAAGGCCTTTTGGGACTGGCTGCAGACGCAGGCCATCACCACGCGCGAGACCATCGGCGAGGTGCCCGACCCGGACACGGTGGACAACCTCGACTGAGCCGGGGGCTCAGCTGGTCGGCCAGACCACGCCGTTGTCGTTCAGGATGGCGTCCAGCGGCAGGTCGTGCGCCTCGGGCTCGAAGTCGTCCAGGAAGCCGTGGGTGAAGCCCAGCCCCACCGTGAACGGCCGCGGCTCCAGCGCCGCCAGCGTGCGGTCGTAGAAGCCCCCGCCGTAGCCCAGCCGGTACCCGCCCGCGCTGTAGCCCACGCAGGGCACGAACAGCAGCGTCGGCACGATCAGCTCGGTGTCCTTGGGCTTGGGGATGCCGTAGGCGTCTTCTTCCATCTGGCAGCCCGGATACCAGGCATGGAAGGTCAGGGTCTTGTGAACTTTGTCGATCACCGGCAGTCCGATGCGGCGGCGCTGCGGCTCTTCCATGAGCTCGCCGTCCTCCTTCCAGCGGTGCAGAGCGGGCAGCGGATCGAACTCGCCCTTGATCGGCCAGTAGGCGCCGATCACGGTGTCGGGCCGGCCGACCAGCCAGATCCGCATCACGCGCTGCAGGAGATCGGCGCGCGCCAGGCGGTCGGGCATTGCCAGTCGCTGCTCGATCAGTGCTTTTCGCAGCTGATCCTTAAGAAAACTCGCGGTCGCCGAGGTGTCGGCATCCTTTGACTTGTCCATAATCCCCCGATGCAGTTCCCAAGCATTTTGGCATCCAAGCGCCGCCGCCCGCGCGGCGCAACTCCCGCACTCGTCTTTTCTGCTGTCCTGGCGCTCGCCGCGTTGCTCTCCCAGCAACCCGCCGCGGCCCAGAACAACACCAACGACGACGTGCTCATCCAGATGAAGCAGGCCTTCCAGCGCGGCGACAAGGCCCGCCTGTCGGCCCTGCTGCCGCAGGCCCGCGGGCATGCACTGGAACCTTGGGCCGCCTACTGGGAACTCAAGGCGCGCCTGCAGGAAGCCTCGCCCACCGAGGTGCAGGACTTCTTCGCGCGCTATGCCGGCACCTACCAGGAAGACCGCCTGCGCAACGACTGGCTGCTGCTCACCGGCCAGCGCCGCGACTGGGACAACTTCTCCGCCGCCATCGCCGGCTTCCGCATGGGCGACGACGCGCAGGTGCGCTGCTACGCCACGCTGGTCGACACGCTGCGCAGCGGCACCGCCACCCAGGCGCAGGCCGACGAAGTGCGCCGCAACTGGTTCGCGCAGAAAGACGCCGACGACGGCTGCCTCACCGCGGCCGACCGCATGGTCGCCGCCCGCCTCATGACGCCGGCAGACGCCTGGAAGAAGGCGCGCCTGGCCATGGAGGCCAACCGCCCGCAGGCCGCGCGCGGCGCGGTCACCATCGCCGCGCCCGACGCGCTGCCGCTGTTCGAGGAGGTGAACGCCAGCGCCGCCAAGTTCCTGGCCGGGCGCGCCTTCGTGGCCGCCAAGTCGCGCAAGGAGCTGGTGGTGCTCGCGCTCATCAAGGTGGCCATCGCCGATCCCGACATGGCCGCGTCGCAGCTCGACGGCAAATGGGGCCCGATGCTCTCGGCCGAGGAGCGCAACTGGCTCTGGGGCACCATCGGCCGCCAGGCAGCGAACAAGCTGTCGCCGCAGGCCGGCACCTACTTCGCCAACGTCACCAAGAACAGCGACCTGTCGGACGACATGCTCGGCTGGCGCGTGCGCGCCGCCTTGCGCGCCGGCCAATGGAAAGAGGTGGCGCCCGCCATCAACGCCATGAGCGAAACCGCCCAGCTCGACCCCACCTGGGTCTACTGGAAGGCCCGCGCGCTGGCCAACAGCGGCAGCGAAGAGCGCCGAGCCCAGGCCCGCGAGCTCTACCAGAGCATTGCCGGCTCGCGCGGCTTCTACGAAATGCTGGCGCTCGAGGAGCTGGGCCAGCGCACCGTGGTGCCCACCCGCCCCGCCCCGCTCACGCCCGAAGAAAAAGCCGCCGCCCGCGCCAACCCGTCGCTGGCCCGCGGCCTCTACGCCATCGCGATCGGCCTGCGCCCCGAAGGCACGCGCGAGTGGAACTACGCCACCAACCTGCACGACAAGGGCGGCATGGACGACCGCGCCCTGCTGGCCGCGGCCGACTTCGCCTGCCAGCGCGAGGTGTGGGACCGCTGCATCAACACCAGCGAGCGCACCAAGGGCGTGGTCGACGTCGACCAGCGCTTTCCCATGCCCTTCCACGACACGGTGCTGCGCAAGAGCCAGGACATCGGCCTCGACCCGGCCTACGTCTACGGCCTGATCCGCCAGGAAAGCCGCTTCATCATGGATGCGCGCTCGGGCGTCGGCGCTTCGGGCCTGATGCAGGTCATGCCCGCCACCGCGCGCTGGACGGCCCGCAAGATCGGCCTGACCGACTTCTCGCCCAACCAGATCAACGACCGCGAGACCAACATCACCATCGGCACCAACTACCTGAAGCTGGCGCTCGACGACTTCGACGGCTCCATGGCGCTGGCCGCCGCCGCCTACAACGCCGGCCCGGGCCGCCCGCGCAACTGGCGCAACGGCCCGGTGCTCGACGCCGCCATCTGGGCCGAGAACGTGCCCTTCAGCGAGACGCGCGACTACGTGAAGAAGGTGCTGGCCAACACCACCAACTACGCCGCCATCATCAGCGGCCGGCCGCAGTCGCTGAAGGAGCGCCTGGGCCGCATCGGCCCGCGCGATGCCGCCGAGCCCGAACCCAACAAGGACCTGCCTTGAGGCGTACGGCATGAGCTGGCGCGACGAGGTCCTGGACACCATCGCGTCCGAGTTCTCGGACGTGACCGACGTCGCGCAGCTCACGCGCATCGTGCTGCGCCTCACGCTGGCCGCCGCGCTGGGCTTCCTGCTCGGCTTCGAGCGCGAGCAGGCGGGCAAGGCGGCCGGCGTGCGCACCCACATGCTGGTGGCCATCGGCTCGGCGATGTTCGTGCTGATACCGCAGCAGACCGGCATCGTGCCGGCCGACATGAGCCGGGTGATCCAGGGGTTGGTGGCGGGCGTGGGCTTCCTTTGCGCGGGCACCATCCTCAAGCAGGGCAAGGACGAAAGCCACGTGCAGGGCCTGACCACCGCCGCCGGGCTGTGGATGACGGCCGCCATCGGCATGGCCTGCGGCCTCGGGCGCGAAGCCACCGCGCTGCTGAGCGCACTGCTGGCGCTGGCGGTGCTGTCGCTGGTGCCGCGCCTCGTGGGCCTGATCGAGCGCGTGACCGGCCCTCAGAAAGGCGGCGAAGACGGCACCGCGCCGCGCGTCATCGCCTCGGCCGACGACACGCCCGCGCGCTGAAGGCGCCGGCGCATCAATTCGCGCCGCGTTCGTCATCAATCGGGCCATGGCGCGCAGCTAGCATTTAGAACTTTGCACCCAACGCCCGGGAGACTCTCATGCGCAAGCTCTACATCGGCAACAAGAACTACTCGTCCTGGTCCATGCGCCCCTGGGTGCTGATGAAGCAGGCCGGCATCCCCTTCGAGGAAGTGATGGTGCGCTTCGACTCCTTCGAAGCCGACTCGAAGTTCAAGAACGCCATCGCCGCCATCAACCCGGTGGCCAAGGTGCCCGTGCTGGTCGACGGCGACCTGGTGGTCTGGGACACGCTGGCCATCGCCGAGTACCTGGCCGAGACCTTCCCTGAAAAGCAGCTCTGGCCCCGCGACGCGGCAGACCGTGCGCGCGCGCGCAGCGTCTGCGCCGAGATGCACTCGGGCTTCGGCGGCCTGCGCGGCCATTGCGGAATGAACCTCGAAGCCTCGCTGCCCGAAGTGGGCGCGCGGCTGATGAAGGAAGAGCCCACGGTCGCCAGCGACCTCGCGCGCATCGTGCAGATGTGGAGCGGCCTGCTCGACGCGCACGGCGGCCCCATGCTGTTCGGCGAGTTCGGCATCGCCGACGCCTACTTCGCGCCCGTGGGCACGCGCATCAAGACCTACGGGCTGCCGGTGCCGCCGCACATCACGGCCTACACCGAACGGGTGCAGGCATTGCCGGGCGTCAAGGCCTGGATCGACGGCGGACTGGCGGAGAAGGATTTCCTGCAGTTCGAGGAGCCCTACCGCACGGGGCGGTAAGGTCCTCGAAGAGGATGGCGGTCAGAACCGGTAGGTTGCCGCCAGGTAGGTGACGATCGGGTTCAGCTTCAGGCTGGCCTGGCTCGTGGCCACCGGCAGGCCGGTGATCGAGGTGGTCGTCAGCTTGGCCGTGGTCTTCAGCGGGATGTACGACACCGAGAACGAGATGCCCCAGTGCTTGTCGAACTGGTAGGCCACGCCGGCGTTCAACACGGGTGCGAACTTGCTGTCGAGCTTGGCCGTGGTGTTCACGCGGAACGGCGACACGCCGAACTGCTGCGCCAGCGCACCCTGCAGGTTCGACGTGAGCTGCACGTCGCTGTACCAGACGTAGGTGGCGCCCAGGCCCACGAAGGGGCGAAACGCCGAGTTGGCGTCGTTGAAGAAATACTTGCCCAGGATGGTCGGGCTCCACTGGCGGGCCTCGCCCAGCTGGCCGACGCGGCCCAGCGTGCCGGTGCCGTTGAGCTTGAACTTCGGCGGCACGCCGAACACGCCTTCCACGGCCCAGTTGCTGTCGAGGAAATAGGTGGCATTGAGACCCAGGGTGTCGGAGTCGCTCACGCTGGCGCCCGAGCCGGGCAGCACCGCCGGAATCGGGGAGGTCACGGTCAGCGGCTTGCTCGAGTCCTGCGGCGAAAGATGGAACCAGCCCGTGCCGATGACCCAGTCGCCCCCCTGTTGCGCCATGGCGCTGCCGGACGCCAGGGCGCCCAGAGCGGCCAACGCAAACACTGTTTTCTTCATGATGTGAAAGCTCCTTTGATTGAAAAATCCCTCTGCGCAGCGCAGCCTCGGCTTGTAGCCGCCGCTGACATTCGCCCGCCGGACGAATGGTGGCCCGCTCCGCGCCGGAAATTATCGAACGACCGTTCTATTTTTGAGGTACGGAGTATCCCTACACTGCATTCATGAAAATTTTTCTCGTCGGCGGCGCGGTGCGCGACAGGCTGCTAGGGCGCCCCGTGTCCGACCATGACTGGCTGGTGGTCGGCGCCACGCCCGAAGCCATGGTGGCCCGCGGCTACCTGCCCGTGGGGCGCGACTTTCCGGTGTTCCTGCACCCCGAGACGCGCGAGGAGTACGCGCTTGCCCGCACCGAGCGCAAGAGCGCGCCGGGCTACCGCGGCTTCACCGTGCATGCCTCGCCCGACATCACGCTGGAACAGGACCTCGCGCGCCGCGACCTGACCGTCAACGCCATCGCGCTGCCCGCCGAACTGGTGAACGCCGATGGCAGCTTCGACCCCACGCCCGGCACGCTGGCCGACCCCTTCCACGGCCAGCGCGACCTGCGCGACAAGATGCTGCGCCACGTGACCGACGCCTTCCGCGAAGACCCGGTGCGCATCCTGCGCGTGGCGCGTTTCGCCGCGCGCTTCCACGACTTCGGCGTCGCCCCCGAGACCATGGCGCTGATGCGCGAGATGGTGGCGGCCGGCGAGGCCGACGCGCTGGTGCCCGAGCGCGTGTGGCAGGAGCTGTCGCGCGGCCTCGCCGAAACACGGCCCTCGCGCATGTTCGACGTGCTGCGCGGCTGCGGCGCGCTGGCCGTGCTGCTGCCGGAGGTCGACCGGCTCTGGGGCGTGCCGCAGCGCGCCGAGCACCACCCCGAGGTCGACACCGGCGTGCACCTGATGATGGTGCTCGACACCGCCGCGCGCCTGCAGGCCTCGCTGCCGGTGCGCTTCGCCTGCCTGATGCACGACCTGGGCAAGGGCACCACGCCGGCCGACGTCTTGCCGCGCCACACCGGCCACGAGAAGCGCAGCGCCGAACTGCTGCAGGAGGTGTGCGAACGCTGGCGCGTGCCCGTGGACGTCCGCGAGCTGGCCGAGGTGGTGGCGCGCGAGCACGGCCACATCCACGCCAGCGGCTCGCTCGATGCGGCGGAGCTGGTGCGCCTGCTGGAGCGCTGCGACGCCTTCCGCAAGCCCGCGCGCTTTGCCGAGGCGCTGCTGGCCTGCGAGTGCGACGCGCGCGGGCGGCTCGGCTTCGAGGACGCGGCCTATCCGCAACGCCCCCGGCTGCTGGCCGTGCTGGCCACAGCGGCGGCCGTGCCCACCGACGTGGTGGCGCGCGCCGCCCAGCAGGCCGGCGCCACCGGCCCGAAGATCGGCGAGGCGATCCACCAGGCCCGGGTGGATGCCGTGGCGGCCGTGGCGGCATCGGCGGGCTGAAAGCGCCCAAGGCCCTGCCGCACAGCCGGTTTTGGCCGACACGGGATGCCGGGCGCCCGTGCTATGGTTTTTCCCAATGCCAAAGTCCTCCAGCAACTTGCAGTTGCCTCCTCCGCTGGGCCGGGATTCAGCCCTCTTCCTCGACTTCGACGGGACACTCGTCGGGCTCGCGCCCACGCCTGAAGCCATCGAGATCCCGCCTGCCCTCGTTTCCCTCCTGAGCGACCTGCGCGACCAGCTCGGCGGCGCGCTCGCCGTCGTGTCGGGCCGCCAGATCGACTCCATCGACCGCTTCCTGGCGCCGCTGCGACTGCCGGCGGCCGGCGAGCACGGCGTGCAGCGCCGCGACGCCAAGGGCCACATGCAGGAGCAGCGCCCGCCCGACCTTGCCTCCATCCTGGACGTTGCCAACGAGCTCGCGCGCGTGCACGAAGGCCTGCTGGTGGAGCGCAAGCATGCCGCCATCGCCCTGCACTACCGGCTCGCGCCGCAGCTCGAGGCGGTGTGCCGCGACGCCATGTCGCGCGCCATCGCGCACGACCCGCAGATAGAACTGATGCACGGCAAGTTCGTGTTCGAGGTGAAGCCCGCGGGCATCAACAAGGGCATTGCCATCAATGCCTTCATGGAAGAGGCGCCGTTCACCGGGCGCACGCCTGTCTTCCTTGGCGACGACACCACCGACGAGAGCGGCTTCGCGGTGGTGCAGCCGCGCGGCGGCGTCGGCGTGAAGGTGGGCTCGGGCCCCAGCCTGGCGCTGCACCGGCTCGAATCGCCGCGCGCAGTCTACGAATGGCTGGTGCAGGCACGCGACCTTCTGGCGGCGCCCGCGGCACGCAAGACAACAGACACCGAATCCCCGAGGAACCCCGGATGAGCGAACAGCAACTATCGACGGCCCCCGAAGCGCACGCCGGCGCCGCCGGTCCCGACGACCGCGCACCGGTCGACTTCAAAGCCGCAGCCGCGCCTGGACCGCGCGGCTTCGCGCCGCCGGCCGAGCCGTCGCTCGATGTCGGCGTGATCGGCAACTGCGCCTACAGCGCGCTCATCGACGCACGCGGACGCGCCGTGTGGTGCTGCCTGCCGCGCTTCGACGGCGACCCGGTCTTCAATGCGCTGCTGCACCCGGGCGAGGAAGCCGGCGCGTGGAGCATCGACATCGAGGACTTCGCCGAAGCAAAGCAGTGGTACGAGCCGAACACCGCCGTGCTGCGCACGCAGCTCTTCGACAGCGCGGGCCAGGGCATCGAGATCACCGACTTCGCGCCGCGCTTCTACAGCCGCTCGCGCTACTTCCGCCCGCTGATGATGGTGCGCCGCGTGCGGCCCATTGCCGGTGCGCCGCGCATCCGCGTGTCGCTCGATCCGCGTTTCCAGTGGGGCGCCTCGGCGCCGGTGGAAGTCACGCGTGGCAGCAACCACATCCGCTACGTGGGACCCGACCTCACGCTTCGGCTGAACACCGACGCATCGATCTCGCACATCCTCTCGCGCCAGCCCTTCGTGATCTCGCGCGAATACAACTTCATGTTCGGCGTGGACGAGACGCTGACGGACGGCATTGCCGACACCGCGCGCAAGTTCGAGCAGGAGACCATCGCCTACTGGCGCACCTGGACCAAGCGCCTGGCGATTCCCTTCGAGTACCAGGACGCGGTGATCCGCGCGGCCATCACGCTGAAGCTCTCGCTGTACGAGGACACCGGCGCCATCGTCGCCGCCATGACCACCAGCATTCCCGAGGCACCCGGCAGCCAGCGCAACTGGGACTACCGCTACTGCTGGCTGCGCGACGCCTTCTTCGTGGTGCGCGCGCTCAATTCGCTGAGCGAAGTGGGCACCATGGAAGACTACCTGCGCTGGCTGGGCAACGTGGTGATCGGCTCGCATGGCGAGCACATCCAGCCGCTGTACGGCATCGGGCTGGAGCGCGAGCTGCCCGAATCCTTCGTCGAAGGCCTGCCGGGCTATCGCGGCATGGGCCCGGTGCGCGTGGGCAACCAGGCGCAGGAGCACTTCCAGCACGACGTGTACGGCAACATCGTGCTCGGCGCGGCGCAGGCCTTCCACGACCACCGGCTGCTCAGCCGCGCGGGGCTGGCGGAGTTTCCGCACCTCGAGGCGGTGGGCGAACAGGCGGTGCGCGTCTACGGCACGCCCGACGCCGGCATGTGGGAGCTGCGCACGCGGGCCCGCGTGCACACCAGCTCGGCGCTGATGAGCTGGGCCGCCTGCGACCGGCTCAGCAAGATCGCCCGCGCGCTGGACCTGCCCGAACGCGCCGCCTACTGGCACGGCCACGCCGCGCGCATGAAGGAAGAGATCCTCACCAAGTCGTGGTGCGAGGAGCGGCAGGCCTTTGCCGAGAGCTTCGGCGGACACGAGCTCGACGCGAGCATCCTGCTGATGGTGGAGGTGGGCCTGATCGACGCGCGCGACCCGCGCTTCATCTCCACCGTCGACGCCATGGAGAAGTCGCTGTGCGACGGCCCGTACATGCGCCGCTACGAGGCCGCCGACGACTTCGGCAAGCCCGAGACGGCCTTCAACATCTGCACCTTCTGGCGCATCGACGCGCTCGCCAAGATCGGCCGCAAGGCCGAGGCGCGCCAGATCTTCGAGACCATGCTGGCCGCGCGCAACCCGCTGGGGCTGCTGTCGGAAGACACGCACCCGGTCACCGGCGAGATGTGGGGCAACTTTCCGCAGACCTATTCGATGGTCGGCATCATCAACGCGGCGGTGCGCCTGTCCGCTCCGTGGGACTCCGCCATATGAGCCGCCTCGTCGTCATTTCGAACCGCGTGGCCGACCCACGCAAGCCCGCGGCCGGCGGCCTGGCCGTGGCACTGGGCGAATCGCTGCAGCAAAGCGGCGGCCTCTGGTTCGGCTGGAGCGGGCAGATCATCGAAGGCGGTCCGACCGGCGAAGGCGAGCTGCACCGGCAGCAGGCCGGCAAGGTGACGCTCGCCACCATCGACCTGAGCCGGGAGGACCACGACAGCTACTACCTCGGCTACAGCAACGACGTGCTCTGGCCGGTGTTCCACAACCGGCTCGACCTGGCGCACTTCGACGCCGGCTTCATCGGCGGCTACCGGCGCGTGAACCAGCTGTTCGCGCGCAAGCTGCTGCCGCTGCTGAAGGAAGACGACATCATCTGGGTGCACGACTACCACCTGATACCGCTGGCGGCCGAGCTGCGCGCGATGGGCTGCAAGCAGCGCATCGGCTTCTTCCTGCATATTCCGCTGCCGCCGCAGATCATCATCGCGGCCATTCCGCAGCACGAGTGGCTGATGCGCTCGCTGTTCGCCTACGACCTGATCGGCTTCCAGGCCCAGCAGGACGTGCAGCACTTCGAGCACTACGTGCGCAACGAGGCGCGCGGCCAGTACCTGGGCGACGACATGTACCGCGCCTACGGGCAGACGGTGCGCTGCAGCGCGTTCCCGATCGGCATCGACGTGGACGAGTTCGCCGCGCTCACGCATGCGAAGGAATCGCGCGACATGTACGAGACCATGAAGCGCGAGTATTCGCAGCGCCGGCTGCTGCTGGGCATCGACCGGCTCGACTACTCCAAGGGCATTCCGCAGCGCGTGCGGGCGTTCCGGGAGTTGCTGGCGCACTACCCCGAGAACCGGCGCAGCGCGACGCTGATACAGATCGCCTCGCCCACGCGAGAGACGGTCGACGCCTACGCCGACATCCGCCGCGAACTCGAGTCGCTGTGCGGCGCCATCAACGGCGACTACGGCGAACTCGACTGGATGCCGGTGCGCTACATCCACCGCATGGTGGCGCGCAAGCGCGTGCCGGGCCTGTGCCGCGCGGCGGCCGTGGGGCTGGTGACGCCGTTGCGCGACGGCATGAACCTGGTGGCCAAGGAATACATCGCGGCGCAGGACCCGGCCGACCCCGGCGTGCTGGTGCTGTCGCGCTTTGCCGGCGCGGCCGAGCAGCTGAAAGAGGCGCTGCTGGTGAACCCGTACGACACGCACGGCACGGCGGAAACCGTGCAGCAGGCGCTGCACATGCCGCTGGAAGAACGGCGCGAGCGGCACCAGAAGCTGCTGTCGCGCATCCGCGACCAGGACATCCACTGGTGGCGGCGCACCTTCCTGGATGCGCTGCGCGAGGTGGACAGCGAGCGCTGAGCTTCTGCTTTTGTTCGTCGGGCGTTTTTCGGGGCGCGCTCGCGCCGACGGGGCACTGGTTGATCGGCCGAGAACCGGCAGCATGGCCTGTGCACGCGCCATGAAGGACAGTCTCCTCAGCCTCACCAGCCCGTAAGCAGGCGCATCAGCCGCATCACGGGCCGCAGTTCCGGATCGGCCTGCGCGGGCACATGCGGCTGGTACGGCGCGTGAATGCGCAGCGACACGGGTGCGTGCAGCGCCGTCACCTCGATCCAGCCGCCGCGGTCCAGCCGGTGGACATCGCCTTCGTCCAGCGCGGCCTCCGTCATGAACAGCGATTCGCCGAACCAGCTCGGTGGCGACACCAACCGCACCCGGCCTTCGGCCACTTGCAGCGACGTGCCGGCATCGACGGCGGTGCGCAGGGACTGGCCCGGCTCGAGGGTGACCAAGGCGGGGGCTGAAGAGAGCGTGGTGATCATGGCGTGCCTTTGAAAAAAGCGGTGGTCGGGCACTGATCGTAGGAATTCGGTTGCCCAAAAAACAGGCACACGCACCGGCTATTGCGGCCATAACAGCCGACGTCCGGGCGCATCTGTTATGGTGGTTTTCCCGAGCAACTGCATCTGTTTTCCAATGCCCGATCGGGGGAACATCTGCCCCATGGACTCGCTACCGCTCTACCGCCAGCTTGCCGCCCACTACGTGGACGCGATCCATACCGGTTCGCCCAAGCAGGGCGACAAGCTGCCGTCGCTGCGCAGCCTGATGCGGCTGCACGACATCAGCCTGTCGACCGCGCTGCAGGTCTGCCGCGCGATGGAAAGCGACGGCTGGGTCGAGGCGCGCGACCGTTCGGGCTATTTCGTGCGGCGGCCGCAGCGCATGGCCATCGCGCCCATGGAAGAGCCGGTGGCCGACGTGCCGCCAGACCCCGCGCGGTTCGTCAGCATGCGCGAGCGCATGGCCAACTTCATGGCGCGCGGGCGGCACACGGGCGTGAAGCTCAACTTCGCCATCGCCCGCGCGGCCCCCGAGCTGTACCCGGCCGAGGCGCTGCGCAATTCGATGACGCGCGCGTTGCGCCAGCGGCCCGAGCTGCTGACCACCGCCTCGTCGCAGAAGGGCCACCTGCAGTTCCGCGAAGCCGTAGCGCAGCGCAACCTGCGCATCGGCATGACGGTGGCGCCCGACGAGGTGCTGGTCACCAACGGCTGCATCGAGGCGCTGAACCTCGCGCTGCGCGCCATCGCCAAACCGGGCGACACGGTGGCCGTGGAGTCGCCCACCTTCTACGGCCTGCTGCAGGTGCTCGAGAGCCTGGGCATGCGCGCGCTGGAGATCCCGACCAGCCCGCAGACCGGCATCTCCATCGAGGCGCTGGAGCTGGCCATCCAGACCTACGACGACATCAAGGCCGTGGTGGTGGTGCCGCACCTGCAGAACCCCATCGGCAGCGTGATGCCCGACGCCCACAAGCAGCGGCTGGTGCACCTTTGCGAGAGCCACGGCATCGCGCTGGTCGAGGACGACACCTACAGCGATCTGGTCGAGAGCGACACGCCGCTGCGCGCGCTGAAGTCATGGGACCGCACCGGCAACGTGATCTATTGCGCCTCGTTGCACAAGGTGCTGGCGCCCGGACTGCGGCTGGGCTGGATCACCGCCGGGCGCTGGCATGCGCAGGTGGAAATGCTCAAGTACGCGCAGACCCGCAACAACGAGGCGCTGGCGCAGATAGCGGCGGGCGAGTTCATCGCGGGCGGCGCCTACGACCGCCACCTGCGCCGGCTGCGCGAGCGGCTGCACGTGCAGCGCGACCAGACGGCGGACGCCATCGCCCGGTACTTTCCGCAGGGCACGCGGCTGAACCTGCCGCGCGGCGGGCTGCAGCTGTGGGTGGAACTGCCGCAGCGGCTGTCGTCGGTCTCGGTGTTCGATGCGGCGCTGCGCGAGCACATGCTGGTGGCGCCGGGCGCGCAGTTCTCGAACTCGCCGCGCTTCGATCACTACCTGCGCATCAACTGCGGCTGGCCGTATTCGGACGCGGTCGATGCCGGGCTGCGCCGGCTGGGTGCCATCGTGGCCGAAGGCTGCGGCGTGGCGCCGCCGGCCACGGCCGAGCGGCGCAAGGCGCCTTCTTCCCCGGTTCAGTCTCAGTCGAGCAGCGCCAGGGCAGCGTAGTCGCCGACCTTGTCGCCGAGGCCGGCGGGCACCAGCAGCACGCCGCGCGTGAGCGGCAGCAGCCTGCCGTCGATCTGCGCCTGCAGGCGCGGCAGCACGAAGTCGCTGTTGTGCGAGAACACGCTGCCGCCCAGGCTGATGCGCTGCAGGTCGAGCGTGATGACCATGTTGTAGAGCATGCGCCCGACGATGCGGCACAGCGCCTCGGCCGTTTCGACGGCCTTGGGCTCTCCCGCCGCGGCCGCGCTGAAAAGTTCGGCCGCCGACTGGCCGAAGCGGTGCTCGATCGAGCTGCCGCTCACCAGCGCCTCGACGTCGCCGTGGTTGCCGCAGCCGCACAGCGCGCCGCTGGCGTCGTCGACCACGAAGCTGTGGCCCGCGTGGCCGGCGTTGCCGTTCTTGCCGCGCAGCGCCCGGCCATCGACGCACAGGCCCACGCCCACACCGGTGCTCCAGGTGGCGTAGGCGCAGTTGTCCAGGCCCTTCAGCGCGCCCCAGTGGCGCTCGGCCTCCAGCGCGGCGACGGCGTCGTTCTCGACGCGCACGCTGCCGAAGCGCTTGACCAGCGGGGCTTCGATGATGGCGGTCATCCAGGAATTGGGCAGCCCGCGCGAGGGGCCGGCGATGCCGCCGCAGATGTTGGGCGTGGCCAGCTCGACCAGGCCGTCGCGCAGCTCGAACGGACCGGTGGACGACACGCCCACCCGGTCGACCGTGGCCGGATCGACGCCCTGCTCCGCGCACACCTCTTCGATCATGCGGATGATCTGCACCGCCACCGCGTCGTTGTCGCCGGTCTTGGCGGTCGGCTCGCTGCGGCGGCCGACCAGCGGCGTGTCGCTCGAGGGGGAAAGGCTCACGGCCACCTTGGTGCCACCGATGTCTACGCAGGCTCTCATTGCGGGGGTCTTCTCTCTCTCAGGTCAGGGGCGCCGCTACAGCAGGCGCGCGACCAGCGCCGCGATCATGCTGAGCACCACGGTGCTTGCTATCGGCAGCTGCCACTCGCGGCCGAAGGCGCGAAACTCGAAATCGCCGGGCAGCCGCCCGAACCCGAAGCGGCGCAGCCAGGCGGTCAGGCCGCTCATGAGCACCAGGGCAAGGACGACGACGATCAGCCAGCGGAACATGCCGCACAGTCTAGGCCGAGAGCAGGGCCATCGCTTGTCGGTGAAGTTCGGGCGTTGCGGCGGCAATGACCCTTCCGTCGGACTCCAGGCCCAGCGGCTGGCCCTGCCAGTCGGTGATGACGCCGCCGGCCGCCTCGATCAGCCCGGCCGGGCCGAGGTAGTCGTAGGGCTGCAGGCCGGTCTCGACCACCAGGTCGATGGTGCCGCCCGCCAGCTGGGCGTAGCCGTAGCAGTCGCCGCCGAAGCGGCGCATCGCGCACTGGCGGCTGAGCCTGTCGAAGGCGGCCCAGTCGGCGGGCGCGAAGATGTCGGGCGAGGTGGTGACGATGCGGGCCTTCGCCACCTCGGTGCAGTTGCTCGCGCGCACCGGCTGGCCGTCGCGCGTGGCGCCCTGGCCGCTGCCGTCGTTGCGGCCGATCCAGCGTTCCTTGAGCACCGGCATGTCGACCATGCCGAACACCACGCGCCCGCCCTGCAGCACGCCTATCAGCGTGCCCCACAGCGGCGAGCCGGTGATGAAGCTGCGGGTGCCGTCGATCGGGTCGAGCACCCAGACGCGTTCGGCCTCGAGCCGCTCGGGGCCGTGTTCCTCGCCGTAGATGCCGTCGGCCGGCACGCGGGCGCCGAGGATCTGGCGCATCGCCGTCTCGGCGGCGCGGTCGGCCAGCGTGACGGGGCTTTCGTCGGCCTTGGTGATGATGTCCAGCGGGGTGCGGAAGTAATGCATCGACTGGGCGGCGGCGGCATCGGCCAGCGCTTCGGCGATCGGCGAGAGGTCGGAAGAGGAAGAACTCATGGGAGAGGAGGAAACGCGTGCCAAAACCTGCGATTAGACCCGAGCCGGGGCCGCTTTGGCACGCCGGGGGCCGGCACCTGAATCCGCCGGCTGCTAGCGCTGCTGGCCCCAGCGGCGCACCGTCAGCCGCTCCAGCGTCTTGAAGCCGAGGCTCTCCACCAGCAGCCCGATGAGCACCACCATCGCCAAGCCCGCGAACACGCGGTCGGTATAAAGCTCGTTGCGGTTCTGGAAGATGTACCAGCCCAGGCCGCCCTTGCCCGACGAGGCGCCGAACACCAACTCGGCCGCGATCAGCGTGCGCCAGGCGAATGCCCAGCCGATCTTCAGCCCCGACAGGATCGACGGCAGCGCGGCCGGCACCAGGATCTGCAGCACGTAGCGCAGGCCCTTCAGCCCGTAGTTGCGCCCGGCCATGCGCAGGGTTTCGGGCACGCCCTGGAAGCCCGCGTAGGTATTGAGCGCCAGCGGCCACAGCACCGAATGGATCAGCACGAACACCAGGCTGCCCTGGCCCAGCCCGAACCACAGCAGCGCCAGCGGCAGCAGCGCGATGGCGGGCAGCGGGTTGAACATGGACGTGAGCGTGTCCAGCAGGTCGCGGCCGACCTGCGTCGACACGGCCAGCGTGGTGAGCGCAAAGGCCAGCAGCACGCCGGCCAGGTAGCCCTGCAGCAGCACCGCGAGCGAGATGCGCACCTTCTCGATCAGCTCGCCGCTGGCCAGCCCCTCGAACAGCGCGCGCGCCGTGGCGGTGAAGGTGGGCAGCAGCAGGTCGTTGTCCTGCCAGCGGGCGGCCAGCTCCCACAGCACGGCGATGGCGACGAGGATCAGCCCCTTGCGCAGCCAGGCCTGCGACCAGATGCGCGTGCCCAGCGGCAGCGTGCGTTCGACCGGCAGTTCGGTGAAGGGCTCGAGCGTGCGCTCGTACTCGGGGCGGATGGGAGGCGTGAGAGTGCTCATGTATTGCTCCTTCCCCCTCCGGGGGAAGGTCGGGATGGGGGCAGGCGGGGCGCGCGATGGATACGCTGCTTGCCCTCCCCCGGAAGGGGAGGGAGAAAGACGGGGCTCATGCAATGACCTCGTGCTCTTCCTCGAAAAGCATGTCGTGGATGCGCTGCGCCGTGCCCTGGAACTCAACGCTGCCCAGGCTGTCGAGCGAGAAGCCGTGGCTGTTGATCTCCGCGCGCATGCGCCCCGGATGCGGCGACAGCAGCGCGATGCGGTTGCCCACCACCAGCGCCTCCTCGATCGAATGGGTGACGAACAGCAGCGTGAAGCGCACCTCGTCCCACAGTTCGAGCAGCTCCTGCTGCATCCTGCGGCGCGTGAGCGCGTCGAGCGCGGCGAAGGGCTCGTCCATCAACAGCACGCGCGGCTGCATCGCCAGCGCACGCGCAATCGCCACGCGCTGCTTCATGCCGCCCGACAGCTGGTGCGGATGCACGTCGGCGAACTTCGACAGGCCCACCTTGTCGAGGTAGTGCAGCGCGCGCTCGGACGCTTCCTTCTTGCCGAGCGTGCGCGAGGCGAGCAGCGGGAACATCACGTTCTGCTTGACCGTCTTCCACGGCGGCAGCTGGTCGAACTCCTGGAACACGACGATGCGGTCGGGCCCGGGCTGCGTCACGCGCCGGTCTTCGAGGCGGATCTCGCCTTCGACCGGCGCAATGAAGCCGGCCACGGCCTTCAGCAGCGTGGACTTGCCGCAGCCGGAGGGGCCGAGCAGCACGAAGCGGTCGGCGGCATGGACGTCGAAGCTCACGCGGTGCGTGGCGCGCACCACGCGCTCGGGGGTGCGGTATTCGAGGCTGACGTTGTCGACCTGGAGCAGCGGTGCGTTGGCGTCCTGCTCCCTCCCCCGCTGGGGGAGGGCTGGGGTGGGGGCAGACGGCGCCTGCTTCGCCACCGCCCTGCCCGCCCCCATCCCTGCCTTCCCCCAGAGGGGGAAGGAGTCAAACCCCGAACGCGCCTTCGCCGTGCCCATCAGTTCCCCGAAACGTTCTGCGCATCGTCGAAGAAGTAGTCCTTCACCGAAGCCGGCTTGTTCTTGATCGCGCCCACCCGGTGCATGAACTCCGCCAGCGGATAGGTGTTCTGCGGCGTGGTCTTGAACTGCACCTCGGGGTTCTTGATGATCTTCAGCAGCAGCTCGCGGTCGAGCTTGGCGTTGCTCACCTTCAGGTAGATGTCCGCCGCCTTCTCCGGATTGGCGGTGACGAACTTCGCGGCCTCGTCGAGCGCATCGACGAAAGCCTTGTAGGTCTTCGGGTTCTCGCTGCGGAATTTCTCGGTCGCATAGAGCACCGTGGCCGACGAAGGCCCGCCCAGCACCTGGTACGAGTTGAGCACGATGCGCGCATTCGGATTGCCCGCCAGCTCCTGTTCCTGGAACGGCGGATTGCCAAAGTGGCCCGTGATCTCGGTGCCGCCCTTGATGATGGCCGCCGCCGCGTCGGGGTGCGGCACCGCCACGCTGATCTTGTCGAGCCGGTTGAATTCCTTGTCGCCCCACAGCTTGGCAGACGCGAACTGCAGCACGCGCGACTGCACCGACACGCCCACCGCGGGCAGCGCGATGCGGTCCTTGTCGGTGAAGTCGGCGATCGACTTCACGTTCGGATTGTTGGTCACCAGGTAGTACGGGAAATTGCCCAGCGAGGCCACGCCCTTCACGTTCTGCTTGCCCTTGGTGCGGTCCCACAGCGTGAGCAGCGGCCCCACGCCGGCGCCGGCGATCTCGATGTTGCCGGACAGCAGCGCGTCGTTCACCGCCGAGCCGCCCGAGAGCTTGACCCATTCGACCTTGGCGTCCACACCGGCCGCCTTGGCGTGCTTCTCGATGAGCTTCTGCTCCTGCGCCACGTTGAGCAGCAGGTAGACGATGCCGAACTGCTCGGCGATGCGGATCTGGCCCTCGGCATGAGCGGCCAGGCTGCCGGCCAGGAGACTGAGGCCGGCGGCGAGCGCGGCGGCTTTGCGGGTGAAGCGGTTCATTGACTGTGGTCCCGGAAGAATCAGAAAGGCGTGTCGCCGACGATGGTGGTGCGGTTGAGACGGCGGCGCAGGTGGTCCGGCGTGCCGGCTGCGAGATGCATCAGCGAGCGGTTGTCCCAGAACACGAGGTCGTGCGGCGCCCACTGGTGGCGGTACACGAACTCGGGCTTCACGCTGTGCGCAAAGAGCTCGGCCAGCAGTGCGTCGCTCTCGTCCTGCGGCAGGCCGACGATGCGCGTCGTGAAATGCTCGCTGACGAACAGCGCCTTGCGGCCGGTTTCAGGGTGCGTGCGCACCACGGGCTGCACGGCGGGCGCGACCTGGTCGATCTGCGCTTGCGAGAGCTTCGGCCGCCACGGGTTCTTTGCGCGCAGCTCTTCGTACTTGGCCAGATAGCTGTGCTCGGCCTTGAGCGGCAGGATGCGCCGCTGCAGCTCGGGGCTCAGCGCTTCCCAGGCCAGATGCTGGTCGGCGAACAGCGTGTCGCCGCCCTCGCTGGGCAGCTCCTGCGCATGCAGCAGCGAACCGAGGCTGGGCTTGGGCTTGTACGAGATGTCCGAATGCCAGTAGACCCCCGCGTCGCCCAGGCCGATGGGCTCGCCGTTCTCCTTGATGTTGGAGACGATCAGGATTTCCGGGTGGTTCTTCAGCTGGAACTGATGGAGCACGTGGATTTCGAGCGGGCCGAAGCGGCGGCTGAAATCGATGTGCTGCTGCGGGGTGATCTGCTGGTTGCGGAACACGACCACATGGTGATCCAGGTGCGCGCGGTGGATGCGCGCGAAGTCTTCGGCGTTGATCGGCTTCGAGATGTCGAGGCCGACGATTTCGGCGCCTACGGGGGCGTCGAAGGGGCGCACTTCGAAGTGCTGGGCGGCGGCTTCTGGCACGCGGCTGGAAAGGACGGCAGTCATGTCTGCCAATGTAGGGGGCGGGGTGGTATTCCCAAACGAACTCTTCGTTGATAGCTTATGACTTTGGAATTTTGAGGTTGAGGGTTTGGTTGTTTTCCGGGGCCGGGTCTCGGCCCGGCGGCCGACCTACTTTTCTTTGCTTCGCCAAAGAAACGTAGGCAAAAGAAAGGCGACCCTGCTGTCTGCGTCCCTTCGCTTCGCTACGGGCAACCTGCGGTGCTCGACTCCGGCGGGGGCCGCAGAACTCGCTTCGCTCAAACAGCTGCGGCCCTGATCCCGCCTACGTCTGCGCTCCTCGGCGCAGCCAGAAGGGATTTGGAACCGGACGCGCCATCGCTGCGCTCGGCGTGGTGGCACAGCCGCTGCGCGGCTGTGCCACATGGGGCCGAGCGAAGCAAAGGCCCGAGTGGGTTCCCCTCCCCTCTGGGTGCGCCGAGGAGCGGAGCGTTTCGCGGATAAGGGCTCGCAGCTGTTTGAGCGAAGCGAGTTCTGCGAGACCCCGCGAAACGCGAGCACCGCAGGTTGCCCGTAGCGAAGCGAAGGGACGCAGACAGCGGGGTCGCCTTTTCTTTGCTTACTTTCTTTTGGCGAAGCAAAAGAAAGTGAGTCGCCCGCCGGGGCGAGACCCGGCCCCGGGAAGCAAGCAACTCTCAAAGCGTATGACTGCGATCCCCCTCAACAAACCCCATCGCCTCCCAAGCCTCCCCCACGGCAAACCCGACAACCTTGAACAACTCCCCCATCTCATGCTCATGGATCAGCCGCGCAGCCATAGCCCGCTCGGCAGTGCTACCAAGTTCCATCCTCCCCAGCAACCCGCAGTTCAGCAGAAACCGCGCCTGGCTCGTATAGCCCAGCACCTCAAGCCCCGCATCCTGCCCGGCAAGCGCAATCCCCGTGAAGTCCACATGCGCGGTGATGTCCTTGTAGCCCACGTCGGACAGCGGATCGCCATCGGCCTGGTGCGCGCGGTGGCACATCACCGTGCCCATGTGGCGTTGCGGGTGGTAGTACTCGGCCTCGGGGAAGCCGTAGTCGATGAGGAAGGCCGCGCCTCTCTCCAGACGGTCCGCCAGCGTCGCGATGAAGGCCCTGGCCTGGGGATGGATCTCGGTGAGGTAGTCGTGCTCGCCGGGCACGTCGACCGGCGGCCGCAGCTCGGTCGGGCGGTCCGCCCAGGCCCAGCCGTCGTCCTGCGCGTTGCGCACCACGCCGCGCTCGAACCACTGGCCCCCCACGCGTGCCAGCAGTTGCACCGGCATCGCGTCGAGCACTTCGTTGCCGACGACCACGCCCTCCATCGACTCAGGCAGTTCATTGAGCCACTCGACGCGGTCCGCATAGCGCACCAGCGCCTGCTGCTGCCGCTCGCGCAGGGTGCCGGACAGGTCGACGATGCGGTAGCGCACGTCGGTGCGCCCCATTTCGTCGAGCGCATGCAGCAGTTGCACGGCCAGCGCGCCGGAGCCCGCGCCGAATTCCCACACCGTGGAGGTACCGGTCTTCTCCAGCGCCTCGGCCACCTGCGCGGCCAGCGTCTGGCCGAACATCGGCGTGAGTTCGGGCGCGGTCACGAAGTCGCTGCCAGAAGATGGCATGTGGCCGAACTTGGCGGAGCTGTTGGCGTAGTAGCCGAGGCCGGGTGCGTACAGGGCCAGCGCCATGAAGCGGTCGAACCCGATCCAGCCGCCCGCGCGTTCGACGGAACGCGCGATGAGGTGATCGAGGGCGGTGGGTAAACTGCTGGGGGTTGTCTTTGTCGTCACGGCGCCATTGTCTCTCTCCTCCCATTTCCCCTCCGCATGAGCACCGCATCCTCCTCCCCCGCCCGCCGAACCGTTCTCGTCACGGGTGCTGGCCGCAGGCTGGGCCGCGACATCGCACTGGCGCTCGCCGCCGGCGGCTGGCAGGTGGCGGTGCACTACCGCAACTCGCGCGCCGAAGCCGAGCAGACGGTGGCCGACTGCGCCGCGCTCTCGGGCGACTCGGCCCTCTTCGCCGCCGACCTCGAGGACGAGGCCGCCACGCGCGCCCTGCTGCCCCGCGTGGTCGCGCGCTTTCGCAGCGTCGACGCGGTGGTGCACAGCGCCGCGCTGTTCGAGCACGACGAGGCCGCCACCTTCAGCTACGCGCTCATGGAGCGCCATGCGCGCAGCAACACCGGGGCGGCCATCCTGCTGGCGCAGGCGCTGAACGAACACGTGGGCGCGCGCGATGCGCAAGGCGCGGTGGTCCACCTGCTCGACCAGAAACTCTGGAACCCGAACCCCGACTTCCTGAGCTACACGCTCTCGAAGGCCGCGCTGGAAGCCGCCACGCCGATGCTGGCGCTGGCGCTGGCGCCGCGCGTGCGCGTGGTGGGCGTGGCGCCCGGCCTCACGCTGGCGAGCCACATGCTCGACGACGACAAGTTCGCGCAGTTGCACAAGCTGTCGCCGCTGGGCCGCTCCTCCACCCCGGCCGACGTGAGCGCCACGGTGAAGTTCGCGCTGGAAAACAGCTCCATCACCGGCACCACGCTGCTGGTGGACGGCGGGCAGCACCTGATGAAATTCGAGCGCGATTTCTCGCTCATGTGAGCACCACCACCATGTCCACCGCATCTTCCCAGCCCGCGGCCACGCCCACGCAGGGCCGCCAGACACTCACCCTCCAGGGACTGCGCTTCGACGCCAACCTGGGCATCCTCGACCACGAGAAGACGGCACCGCAGCCGATCCAGGTCGATGCCGAACTCAGCCTCGGCCCGCAGCCGCTGCTGCCGCAGGACGACGACATCTTCCACGTGCTCGACTACCGCAAGGTGCGCCGCATCATCATCGACGAGTGCACCGCCGAGCACGTCAACCTGCTCGAAAGCCTGATCGGCAAGCTGGTGCAGCGGCTGCTGCAGCTGCCCGGCGTGGTGGGCGTGCGCGTGAAGATCGCCAAGCTCGAAATCTTCGACGACTGCGAAGTGGCGATCCGCATGGAAGCCGGCCAGTGGTAGCGGGAAGAACCACGGCTTTTCCCGCCGCGTAGCGCGTGGCATGGGGATCGGGGACAATCACCCCCTCCCCCGACTCCCCGAAGTAGCCTGCCCATGAACGCCGTCTGGATCGACGAGGCGCCCGCCGCCGCCGACGCCACTGCCAATTCCCTCAAGATCGAACGCGAGACGCACAAGCTCGAAAAGCGCCTGTGCCGCCAGGTCGGGCAGGCCATCGTCGACTACAACATGATCGAGGAGGGCGACAAGGTCATGGTGTGCGTCTCGGGCGGAAAGGACAGCTACGCGCTGCTCGACATCCTGCTCAAGCTGAAGGCGCGCGCGCCCATTCACTTCGACATCGTGGCGGTCAACCTCGACCAGAAGCAGCCCGGCTTTCCCGAAGAAGTGCTGCCCAGGTACCTGAGCGAGCTGGGCGTGGACTTCCACATCGAGAACCAGGACACCTACAGCATCGTCAAGCGCGTCATTCCCGAGGGCAAGACCACCTGCGGCCTGTGCAGCCGGCTGCGCCGCGGCATCCTGTACCGCGTGGCCGACGAGCTGGGCGCCACCAAGGTCGCGCTGGGCCACCACCGCGACGACATGCTGCAGACCTTCTTCCTCAACATGTTCTTCGCCGGCAAGCTCAAGAGCATGCCGCCCAAGCTGGTGAGCGACGACGGCAAGCACATCGTGATCCGCCCGCTGGCCTACGTGGCCGAGAAAGACACCGTGCGCTGGGCCCAGCACCGCGAGTTCCCGATCATTCCTTGCACGCTGTGCGGCAGCCAGGAAAACCTGCAGCGCAAGCAGGTCGGCGAAATGCTGCGCGAGTGGGACAAGAAGTACCCCGGCCGCGTCGAGAACATGTTCACCGCGCTGCAGAACGTGGTGCCTTCGCACCTGCTCGACGGAACACGGCACGATTTCAAGGGTCTCAAGGCGACCGGCGTGGCGGATGACGACGGCGACAAGGCCTTCGACACGCCTTCCTTCGACTTGCTCTCCCAGGCACCCTCAGCACTGCGCATCGTCCAGGGCTGATTCGGGCAACCCAGGGGAATTTTGGGCAGCCTTGCCCGGAGACCCTCATGAAACGTGCGCTTTCAGCTCTTCTTCTCATAGCAAGCCTGACCGGCTGCGCCACTTCCTGGGTGGTCGACAGCGATGTGAAGAGCTTCTCTTCCCTCGGCCCGGTGCCACCCGGCGCCACCTACCGCTTCGACCGCCTGCCCTCGCAGCAGGCCGACGGCGCCCGGCAGGATTCGCTCGAAGCCATGGCAGCCGCAGCGCTCGACAAGGTCGGCCTGCGCCGCGACGACGCCCATCCCCAGTACAACGCGCAGATCGGCGCCCGCGTGACGGCCGGCCTCTCGCCCTGGGCCGACCCCTGGCTCTACGACGGCCCCTGGGGCTACGGCTGGGGTGGCGGCTACGGCTACTACGGGCGCCGCTGGTACGGCGGCGGCTGGTACGGCGGGCCGGTGTTCGCCCAGCCGTCGAACCCCTGGTACGAGCGCGAAGTCAGCATCGTGCTGCGCGAGGCCGGCTCCAACCGCGTGGTCTACGAGACCCGCGCGCGCAACGACGGCCCCTACAGCTCGAGCGCGGCCGTGCTGCCCGTGATGTTCCAGGCCGCGCTGCAGGGCTTCCCGAACCCGCCGCAGGGGGAGCGCCGGGTGAACATCGAACTGCCGACGGCTCGAAAGTAGCGCCTTCTAGAATCCCGCGGATGGAAGAAGCCACCCGTCTGATCGCCGTTCGCCACGGCGAAACCGCCTGGAACGTCGACACCCGCATCCAGGGCCACATCGACATCGGGCTCAACGCCACGGGGCTCTGGCAGGCACGGCGTGCAGGTGCGGCGCTGGCCGACGAGCCCATCGGCGTCGTCTACGCCAGCGACCTGTCGCGCGCCTGGCAGACCGCCCAGGCCATCGCCGAGCCCCACGGCCTGGCCGTGCAGCCCGAGCCGCGCCTGCGCGAGCGGGCCTTCGGGAACATGGAAGGCCTGAGCTTTGCCGAGATCGAGGCCACGCTGCCCGCGCAGGCCAAGCGCTGGCGCGAGCGCGACCCCGAATTCGAGCCCGAGGGCGGCGAGAGCCTGCTGACATTCCGCGACCGCGTGACCGGCGTGGCCGCCGAGCTGGCGGCGCGCCACCCGGGCGAACTGGTCGTGCTGGTGGCGCACGGCGGCGTGATGGACGTGCTCTACCGCGCCGCCACCCGCCAGGGGCTGCAGGCGCCGCGCACCTGGCAGCTGGGCAACGCCGCCATCAACCGCATGCTGTGGACGCCGGAAGGCTTCAGCCTCGTGGGCTGGAGCGACACCACCCACCTCGCGGTGGGCGACACGCTCGACGAAACCACGACCTGAGCGGGCGCGCGCCTCAGGCGTGCGAGGCCGCCGAATGGCCTGGCGCGCCGCCGGCTTCGACCTTGGCCTCGCCCGGCAGATCGACCATCGGCCCGGTGCCGCTGTAGCGGTCCAGCGCCAGGTAGATGGCCGGCGTGATGTACAGCGTGATCACCTGCGAGAAGATCAGCCCGCCCACCACCGCCACGCCCAGCGGCTGGCGCAGTTCGGCGCCGGCGCCCAGGCCCAGCGCGAGCGGCAGCGCGCCCATCAGCGCGGCCAGCGTGGTCATCAGGATCGGGCGGAAGCGCAGCCGGCAGGCTTCGCGGATCGCCTCCACCGGGCTCAGGCCTTCGGTGCGCTGCGCGTCGAGCGCGAAGTCGATCAGCATGATGGCGTTCTTCTTCACGATGCCGATCAGCAGCAGGATGCCGATGGTGGCGATCAGCGTCAGGTCGAAGCCGAAGATCTTCAGCGAAATCAGCGCGCCCACCGCCGCCGAGGGCAGCCCCGCCAGGATGGTGATCGGGTGGATGTAGCTCTCGTACAGCACGCCCAGCAGCACGTAGATGACCAGCACCGCCAGCACCAGCAGCACCGCCTGGCTCGACTGCGAGCTCTGGAACACCGCCGCGTCGCCGCCGTAGGTGGTGATGATCGACTGCGGCATCTTCAGCTCGTCCTTGAACTGGTCGATCTTGGCGGTCGCGTTGCCCAGCGGAACGTCGGGGCCGAGGTTGAACGACACCGTCACCGCCTGCAGCTGCCCCTGGTGGTTGACCGAGGTCGGCCCCACGGTGCGCTTCACGGTCGAGAAGGCAGAAAGCGGCACCAGCTTGCCGGTGGTGCTGCGCACCGACAGGCGCGCCACGTCTTCCTCGAACTGGCGGTCGCTGTCGGCTGCCGAAAGAATCACCTGGTAGGTGTTGCTGGCGCCGTAGATGCTGCCGATCTGGCGGTCGCCGTACGCGTTGTAGAGCGCGGTGCGCAGGTCGCCCACCGCCACGCCCAGCACGCCGGCCTTGTCGCGGTCGATGTCGAGCGAGGCCTGCAGGCCTCGGTTCTGCGAGTCGCTGGTGACGTCCCGAAAGGCCGGGTCGGCGCGCATGCGCTCCATGAGCCTGGTGGCCCATGGCACCATCTCGCCCGCGTTCACGCTCTGCAGCGTGTACTGGAAGCGCGCCTTGCTCTGGCGGCCGCCCAGGCGCAGGTTCTGAACCGGCTGCATGTAGACGGCGATGCCCGGAATCTCTCGGAAGCGCTGGCGCAGCGACTCGAGCACCTTGCCCATGGCCGGACGCTCGCCGCGCGCCTTGAGCACGGCGAACAGGCGGCCCGAGTTCTGCGTGGCCGTGGGGCCGCCCACGCCGACGAAGGAGCTGACGTAGTCGACGCTCGGGTCGGCCTGCAGCGCCTCGGCCACGCGGTCCTGCAGTGCCTTCATGGCGGTGAACGAAATGTCCTCGGCCGCCTCGGTCGTGATCTGGATCTGGCCGATGTCCTCTTCCGGGAAGAAGCCCTTGGGGATGGTCGCGAACAGCCAGCCGGTGACGACGAAGGTCAGCCCCGCCATCAGCAGCATCAGCTTGCGGTGGCCCAGCGTCCAGTCGAGCGAGCGCATGTAGCTGCCGTGCACCAAGCGGTAGCCGCGCTCGAAGGCACGGCCGATGGCGGTGCCGGGCTCGGGGTGCTCTTCCTCGTGGTCGATCGCGCCTTCCTTGCGCGGCACCTGCTTGAGCAGCCGGCTCGCGAGCATCGGCACCAGCGTGAGCGACACCACGGCGGACACCAGCACCGCCAGCGCCACCACCACCGCGAACTCGTGGAACAGCAGGCCGATGACGCCGGGCATGAAGAAGATCGGGATGAACACGGCCACCAGCGAGATCGAGATCGACACGATGGTGAAGCCCACCTCGCGCGCGCCGCGCAGCGCCGCGGCGAACGGGTCCATGCCCTTTTCGACGTAGCGCATGATGTTCTCGAGCACCACGATGGCGTCGTCCACCACCAGGCCCACGGCCAGCGTGATGCCCAGCAGCGAGATGTTGTCCAGGCTGTAGCCGAAGGCGTAGAGCAGCGCCACCGCGCCGATCAGCGAGATGGGGATGGTGGCCGCCGGAATCAGCGTGGCCACCAGGCGGTGCAGGAACAGGAAGATCACCAGCACCACCAGCGCGATGGTGCCCAGCAGCGTGAGCTGCACGTCGTGCACGGCTTCGCGGATCGACAGCGAGCGGTCGTTCACCATCTGGATCTCGACCGACTGCGGCAGCTCGGCCTTGAAGCGCGGAATGAGCGCGCGCACCGCGTCCACCACCTGCACCGTGTTGGCATTGGGCTGGCGCTGCACGGCGAGCGAAATCGAGTCTTGCCCGTTGAAGCTGCTGGCGGTCTTGACCGACTCGAAGCTGTCTTCGATGGTCGCCACTTCGTCGAGCCGCACCGGCGAGCCGTTGCGCTGGCCGACGATGAGCTTGGCGAAGTCGGCCGCCTTCATGAGCTGGCGGTTGGCCTGGATGGTGAGCGTCTGGCGCGGGCCGTCGAGGGTGCCGACCGGCGTGTTGGCGTTGGCGGAGTTCACCGCCTTGGCCAGCTCGTCGAGCGTGATGCCGCGCGCGTTGAGCAAGTCGGCATTGGCCTTGATGCGCACGGCAAAGGCCTTGCGCCCGTACACGCCCACCTGCGCCACGCCGTCGATGGTCGAGAGCGTGGGCGAGATCAGGTTCTCGGCGTAGTCGTTGAGCTCCGACGGGTTCATCGACGGCGAGATCAGCGCGATGAACAGCACCGGCGCGTCCGCCGGGTTGACCTTGCGGTACGAGGGCAGCTGCGTCAGCTCCTGCGGCAACTGGCGCTGTGCGCGCAGCAGGGCGGCCTGCACGTCGACGGCGGCGGCATCGATGTCGCGGCTGCTGACGAACTCGAGCGTGAGCGAGGTCACGCCCTGCGTGTTCACCGAGCTGATGGTCTGCAGGCCCGGGATGGTCGAGAACTGCTTTTCCAGCGGCAGCGCGACCGACGACGCCATGGTGTCCGGACTCGCGCCCGGCAGTTGCGCATTGACGTTGATGACCGGCGTGTTGTAGCTGGGAAGCGCGGCAACGGGGATGCTGAAGTACGCAAAGATGCCGATGACCACCACGGCGGCGGACAGCAGCACCGTCATCGCGGGACGACGGATGCAGAGCTCCGAGATGTTCATTTGGCAACCTCCGCGCTTCGCGCTGCGGTATTCGCCTTGGGAGCGGCCCGGCGGCTCATGCCCGTTCCTGCTTCGGCGGCTTGATGTCGGTGCCGTCCGAAGACGCGGCGCTGCCGGGCGTGACGCCCGTGGTGCCCTTGGCCGGAGACTCGGGAGCTCCAGGCGCAGCGGCCGGCGGCTTCACGTCGACGCGGACCTTGCCGCCGGGGCGCACGTTCTGGCTGCCCTCGATCACCACCTGCTCGCCGGGCTCCACGCCGCTGACGGCCACCTTCGTGCCGAAGGTGTGCAGTGTCCTCACCTTGCGGCGCGTGGCGGTTTTCGCTTCATCGACCACGTAGAGCGACGTGCCGTCGGCCAGCATCATCAGCGCCGCGGCGGGCACCACCGTGACGCCGTTGAGCGTGCGCACCGTGATGCGCGTGCCGACGAACTGCCCGGGCCACAGGCCCTGGTCGGCGTTGGCGAACACCGCCTTGGCGCGCACCGTGCCGATCAGCGGATCGACCGTGTTGTCGACGAAATCGAGCGTGCCGGCCAGCGGCTCCTTGCGGCCGGTGACGACCGCCTCGACCTTCGAGCGCGAGCGCGCGGCCTCCAGCAGGTCCTGCAGGTTGCCTTCGGGCACCGGGAAGCTCACCGCGATCGGGTCGAGCTGCGTGACCGTGACCAGCGACAGCGTCGGCTGCACCAGCGTGCCCGGATAGATGTTGACGGCGCCGATGCGCCCGGCAATGGGCGCGCGCAAGGTGGCGTAGCCCAGCGCCACCTGGGCCGACTGCACGGCGGCGCGGTCGGCGGCCACGGCGGCGCGCTGCGCCTCGAGCTGCGACAGCGTGGCGTCGGCGGCGCTCTTGGCGATGAAGTTCTGCGCCACCAGGTCCTGGCTGCGCTTGTACTGGCGTTCGAGGTCGGCCAGCGTGGCCTCGTCCTTCTGCTGCTGGGCCCTGGCGCGCGCCAGGTTGGCCTGGTCGTTGCGGTCGTCGAGCGTGAAGAGCAGTTGTCCCGCCTTGACGAACTGGCCTTCCTTCACGTGCACCGCGCTCACCGTGTTCGTCACCTGCGGGCGCAGGTCGACGCTGTTGAGCGAGACCACGCTGCCGTTGACCTGCACCGTCACCGGCACGTCCTGCTTCTGCGCGGTGGCCAGCGTCACGAGCGCCGGTGCACCGTTCCCGCCGCTGCCGCCGGGCGCGCCGCCGGCACCCGGGGCCTTGGCGCTCTTCGCGACCGGCTTGTCTGCGGACATGCTCCACCAGCCGCCCGCGACGGCTACGATCAACACGCCCGCAAGGGCGACAGCGACATTTTTTTTCATGGGGTTCTTGTGCACTTTGGGCTGACAGCGACTATTGGATCAGCGGTCGTGCCGCGGTGGTCACGGGCACCGTAAAGAAATGTAAAGCAAGTCAACCCGAAGCCCGAACACCCACCTGCCGTCGACCGGTCAGACGAACACCCCCTCGTTAAAATCCCCGGTCCACAGCCTCTGGATAAACCCCATGAACCGCTGCAAGAACCCCACGAATGCTCTCACTTTCATAGCGCTCTGCGCACTCGTCGCAGGCGCTGCCGGCGTTTTCCCGCTCGCGGCCAGCGCCCAGGACGAAGTCCCCCGGCCGCAGACGCAGAACGAATCGCTGGTCGGCGGCCGCAACTTCCCCATCGGCACGCTGCGCGGCAAGTTCATGGTCACCAATGCGCCCGACGTCGAACTCGACGGCAGGCCCGACCGCCTGGGCGCCGGCGCGCGCATCCGCAGCGCGCAGAACATGCTGGTCATGCCCGGCGCCATCATTGGCCAGAAGTACCTGGTCAACTACACGCGCGACGCCGCCGGGCTGCTGCGCGAGGTCTGGATCCTCACGCCCGACGAAGCATCGGCCAGCCGCGAATCCCTGAACAAGCCGTTCCTGAACATCTGGCCGTTCACCTCGAACGACACCGTCAACACGCAATAAGCCCGGGCGGCGCGACGCCTTCTTCTTCGCGCGCCCGCACCGCCCCCGCCCTGCGCAAGAAGCGCGCAGGGCCACGAGAGATTTCCCATGAAAAAAGTATTCATCAAGACCTTCGGCTGCCAGATGAACGAGTACGACTCGGACAAGATGGCCGACGTGCTCAACGCCGCGCAGGGCTACGAGCCCACGCAGAACGTGGACGAGGCCGACCTCATCCTGTTCAACACCTGCTCGGTGCGCGAGAAGGCCCAGGAGAAGGTGTTCTCCGACCTCGGCCGCGTGAAGCACCTGAAGGCCAAGGGCGTGAAGATCGGCGTGGGCGGCTGCGTGGCCAGCCAGGAGGGCCAGGCCATCATCGCGCGCGCGCCGTATGTCGACATCGTGTTCGGCCCACAGACGCTGCACCGCCTGCCCGAGATGCTGAACGACCGCGAGCGCCTGGACCGCCCGCAGGTGGACATCAGCTTTCCCGAGATCGAGAAGTTCGACCACCTGCCGCCCGCGCGCGTGGAAGGCGCCACCGCCTTCGTGTCGATCATGGAAGGCTGCTCCAAGTACTGCAGCTACTGCGTGGTGCCCTACACCCGCGGCGAGGAAGTGAACCGCCCGCTCGACGACGTGCTCGTCGAGATCGCCGGCCTGGCCGACCAGAGCGTGCGCGAGATCACGCTGCTGGGCCAGAACGTGAATGCCTACCGCGGCAGGATGGGCGACACCGCTGAAATCGCCGACTTCGCGCTGCTGATCGAATACGTCGCCGAGATCCCCGGCATCGAGCGCATCCGCTACACCACCAGCCACCCCAACGAGTTCACGCCGCGCCTGATCGAGGCCTACGCCAAGGTGCCGCAGCTCGTGAGCCACCTGCACCTGCCGGTGCAGCACGGCAGCGACCGCATCCTGATGGCCATGAAGCGCGGCTACACCGCCATGGAATACAAGAGCACGATACGCAAGCTGCGCGCCATCCGGCCCGAACTTGCCCTGAGCAGCGACTTCATCGTCGGCTTCCCCGGCGAGACCGACGACGACTTCAACAAGATGATGAAGCTGATCGACGACTGCCAGTTCGATGCCAGCTTCAGCTTCATCTTCAGCCCGCGCCCCGGCACGCCGGCCGCCGCGCTGCACGACGACACGCCGCACGAGGTGAAGCTCGCGCGCCTGCACACGCTGCAGTCGGTCATCGACGCCAACGTCAAGCGCTTCGGCCAGGCGCTGGTCGGCACCACGCAGCGCGTGCTGGTGGAAGGCGCGTCGCGCAAGGACGCGAACGAACTCATGGGCCGCACCGCCTGCAACCGCGTCGTCAACTTCGAGGGCGACGCGCGCCTGGTCGGCCAGATGACCGACCTGCGCATCACCCGCTCGCTGGCCTACACGCTGCGCGGCGAGGTGCTGACGAGCGAGTCGCCCATGTCCCCAGCCCACACGGCGCTCGCCCACTGATGGCGAAGCGGCCATCCATCCGGGGTTCGTTCCAGCAGCTGCTGCTGTTCGCGTTCCTGCTGATCACCGCGCTGCTGGTCGGCGTGGCGCTGCGTTCGGTGCTGCAGTACGACGCGCTGATGACGCAAAGCCGCGACGCCGCCGCCCGCGCGCTGCGCCTGTCGGGCGCGTCGCAGTCGCTGGCGGAGCGCAGCGCGGCCATGGAGCGCGCCGGGCGCCAGTCGCTGGTGCTGAACGACGCGGTGCTGCGCCGGCGGTTCGACGACGCAGCGCGCGAGGCGCACCAGGTGCTCGAGCGGCTCGAGAAGAACGGCCTGCCGCCCGCCGGCATCGAGATGTGGCGCACCCAGCTCGGCGTGATCGAGGGCCTGATGAGCGGCAGCGCCGACAGCGCCCTCGCCCGCGAAAGCACGATGGCGATGCAGTTCCGCGAGCTCGACGCGCTCAACACCAACATCGCGCAGCAGGCGCAGTTCCTGATCGAAACGCAGAACGACGCGCTGGCCCAGCGCATCGAGAACGCCCGCCGCCGGCTGATGCGCGAGGTGGTGGCCGCCAGCGTGCTGGCGGTGTCGCTGGCGCTGGCCTTCGGCATCTGGCTGGCGCGGCCTTTCAAGCGGCTGGAGCACGCCATCGTCGGCCTCGGCCAGAACCGGCTCGACGAACCCATCGACATCCGCGGCCCGGCCGACATCCGTCGCGTGTCGCAGCAGCTCGAATGGCTGCGGCTGCGCCTGACCGAGCTCGACGCCGACAAGGCGCGCTTCCTGCGGCACGTGTCGCACGAGCTGAAGACGCCGCTGGCGGCGCTGCGAGAAGGCGTGTCGCTGCTGGAAGACGGCGTGACCGGGCCGCTGAACCCGGCGCAGCTCGAGGTGGCGCAGATCCTGCAGCAGAACACGGTGGCGCTGCAGGGGCAGATCGAGGCGCTGCTGCGCTTCAACGCCGCCGCCTTCGAGGCGCGCGAACTGCGCCGCGAGCGCACCGAGCTGCTGCCGCTGATCGAGGAACAGATCGAGGCGCAGCGGCTGCAATGGCAGTCGCACGGGCTGCGCGTGCGCGCCGAGGGCGAGCCGATCGCCATCACGGTGGACCGCACCAAGCTCGGCACAGCCATCGCCAACCTGCTGTCCAACGCGATCCGCTTCTCGCTGCCCGGCGGCGTGATCACGCTGGCGGTGTCGGGCACGCCGGAGGCGGTGCACATCGACGTGAACGACGCCGGCCCGGGCATCGCCGAGGGCGACCGCGACCGTATCTTCGAGCCCTTCTTCCGCGGCGAACGCCAGCCGGAGCACACGGTGAAAGGCACCGGCATCGGACTTTCCATCGTGCAGGAGTACATTGCAGCCCACGGGGGCCGCATCACCCTGCAGCCCGGCGGTCCCGGTGCTCGCTTTCGCATCGAACTGCCGCGCACGGCTTGACACCGCGGGCCCCACTCCAACACTGCCTGACCGCCCCGCGTCCTCTTTTTCGACCCATGTCTTTTTCGTTCGTCCGCAGTTCCATCTTCGCCGGGGCCATGGCCGTGCCATTCGCCCTGCTGCTGACCGCCTGCTCCACGCAACCCAAGCCGCCGCCGGAAGCCGATGCGCTGCCGCCGCCCGTGGTCCTGCCGCGCGTGATGCCGGTCGAGGCCGAACCCAAGGCGCCCGCCACGCAGCCGGCCTCGCTCTTCACGCTGATGACGCAGGGGCCCGTGGCCGCCATGCTGTCGTATGCCGACAAGGTGCGCCCGCTGAACGGCGCCGACCTGAGCGCTGAGATCGCGCGCATCGGCGACCCCGGCGATTCGCCCACCACCCAGATGCAGCTGGCGCTGCTGCTTTCGCAGACGCGAACGCCGGCCGACCTGGCGCGCGCCCTGGGCCTGCTGCAGCGCGTGAACGCCAACCCGTCGCCCGAGGCGCAGGCCCTGCAGCCGCTGTCGCGCGCCCTGGCCGCGCGCTACGTGGAACAGCGCCGCGTCGAGGACGACCGCGACAAGCAGGCGCAGCAGCTGCGCGACAGCCAGCGCCGCATCGACCAGTTGAACGACCGCATCGAGGCGCTGCGCGCCATCGAACGCAGCTTCGCCCGGCCCAACACCCTGCCGGCCAACCCACCTCCCAACGGAAGCAGATCCAGCCAATGAGCACTACCGGCGCCCGCCTCCTCGTGGTCGACGACGACCCGGACATGCTGCGGCTGCTCTCGATGCGGCTGAGCTCGGCGGGTTACCAGGTCACGGCCGTGACCTCGGCCGAAACCGCGCTCACCCAGCTCGAGATCGAGCATCCGCAACTGGTTCTGAGCGACGTGCGCCTGCCCGGGCGCGACGGCCTCCAGCTGTTCGACGAGATCCGCAAGCGCCATCCGTCGCTGCCCGTCATCCTGCTGACCGCGCACGGCACCATCCCCGACGCGGTCGAGGCCACGGCGCGCGGCGTGTTCACCTACCTCACCAAGCCCTACGACGGCCGCGAGCTGCTCGACAAGATCTCCCAGGCGCTGGCCCTCGGCGCGCCGACCACCACGCCGAGCAAGACCGGCGACGACAGCTGGCGCTCCGAGATCGTGAGCCGCAGCAACCGCATGGCCGAGCTGCTGGCCGAGGCGCGCATGGTGGCCAAGTCGGATGCTTCGGTGCTGCTGCGCGGCGACTCCGGCGCCGGCAAGGAACTGCTGGCGCGTGCCATCCACAAGGCCAGTGCGCGCGCCGACAAGCCTTTCGTGGCGGTCAATTGCGGCGCCATCCCCGAGGCGCTGCTCGAGTCGGAGCTGTTCGGCCACATGAAGGGCGCCTTCACCGACGCCCATGCCAACCACAAGGGCCTGTTCCAGCAGGCCGACGGCGGCACGCTGCTGCTCGACGAAATCGGGGACATGCCGCCCGCCCTGCAGGTCAAGCTGCTGCGCGTGCTGCAGGAGCGCGCGGTGCGCCCGCTGGGCGCGAGCCAGTCGATCCAGGTCGACGTGCGCATCGTCTCGGCCACCCATCGCGACCTCGACGCGGCGATGGAAGCCGGACAGTTCCGCGAAGACCTCTATTACCGCCTGAACGTGGTGACGCTCACGCTGCCGCCGCTGTCGGCGCGGCGCGAAGACATCCCGCTGCTGGCCAACCACTTCCTGCAGCGCCTGTCGACCAAGTACGGCAAGCGGCTGTCGGGCTTCGCGCCCGAGGCGCTGAAGGCGCTGACCACGGCCGCCTGGCCGGGCAACGTGCGCCAGCTGTTCAACGTGGTGGAGCAGGTGTGCGCGCTGTCGAGCTCGCCGCTGATCCCGCTGGCGCTGGTGCAGCGCGCGCTGCGCGTGCCCAGCGTCGAGGTCCAGACCTATGCCGAGGCCAAGCAGCGCTTCGAGCGCGACTACCTTGTCGGCCTGCTCAAGCTGACCGACGGCAACGTGGCCGACGCAGCCCGCCTGGCCGACCGGAATCGCACGGAGTTCTACCGGCTGTTGCAGAAGCACGAGCTCACGCCCGGGCACTTCAAGGCCGACGCTGTCGCTGGGGGTAGCGACCCTGTCGCCGAGTAGCGACGCAGCTAAGTCGTTGATTTGTATAGCCAAACCCCACGGGCCCGGCAGGCTTGTCGGGATTCGGCGACAAATTCGGGGGTTTTGGGGGCCGCCAGCCCGCCTCCACCGTCAAAACGACATCCAGATCGGCCCAAGTCGTTGATCTGAAAGCGTTTTTCCAGCCTGGCACAGGGTTTGCCCCTGTACAGGCATGACAGCACTCACCAGCCCATCTTTCGCACTGCGCCAGCAGCGCGACGGCCTGCGTCAAAAGCAGTTTTCCCCCTCGCGGCCCCGCGCCGCGGGTCATTCGCTGGCCGCGCTCGCAAGCGCAGGCGGCGCCGCTACAGATTGCGTCTTCAAGCGCCTTCCGGCCATTGGCGACACCCCTTCCCTCGACAAGCAACGTTGGTAAATCACATGAAGCCAAACGACTTTTCGCATCTGAATGTTCTGGCGGAGACCGACTTCGCACACCGCAGCCCGGTGCGCGAGGAACGCCACCCCAACGCCGTCACCGCGCCCCCCATCAACCGCGGCTCGATGGTGCCCCGCCCCTGGCGCGGTTTCTGGAACAGCCTCGGCACCGCCGCGCTCGTGAAGCTGGGCGCCGGCCGCGACGCCGAAACCCAGGCCGCCACTGAAACCAAGCAACCCTGGCAACGTGCCGCCGCCCGGCGCCGCCTCGCCTTCATGATGCTCACCCTGCTGAGCACCGTGATCGCGTCGTCGCTGTTCGCCAGCGTGCAACCCGACTACGACAACGTCTGGCTCGAATACGGCCAGATCGGCCTGTACGGCCTGCTGTCCGGCTGGGTCGTCACCGGCTTCGTGACCGCCCTCATGGGCTTCTACGTTTCGGTGCGCGGTGACAAGCACGCGCTGTCGGCCAAGCAGGTCGCCAACCATCCGATGAACCCCGAGGCACGCACGGCGATCATCATGCCGATCTGCAACGAGGACGTGGCCACCGTGTTCGCCGGTCTGCGCGCCACCTGCGAATCCGTCGCTGCCACCGGCCACGCCAAGCAGTTCGACGTGTTCGTGCTGTCCGACAGCTACAACCCCGAGACCGCCGCCGCCGAACGCGCCGCCTGGGAAGACCTGCGCGCCGCGCTGGCCGAAAGCCCCAACCAGCCGCAGGTCGAGGTGTACTACCGGCTGCGCACCCGCCGCACGCACCGCAAGGCCGGCAACGTGGCCGACTTCTGCCGCCGCTGGGGCAAGGACTACCGCTACATGGTCGTGCTCGACGCCGACTCGGTGATGAGCGGCGACTGCCTGACCTCGATGGTCAAGCTGATGGAAGCCAACCCGACCGCCGGCATCATCCAGACCGCGACGCAGGCCATCGGCCACGTCACGCTGCACGCCCGCGCACAGCAATTCGCTTCCCGCGTGACGGGCCGCCTGTTCACGCTGGGCATGCAGTTCTGGCAACTGGGCGAATCGCACTACTGGGGCCACAACGCCATCATCCGCGTCGAGCCGTTCATGAAGCATTGCGCGCTGGCCCCGATCAAGGGCACCGGCGGCATGTCGGGCGGCATCATGTCGCACGACTTCGTGGAAGCCGCGCTGATGCGCCGTGCCGGCTACAACGTGTGGCTGGTGTCCGACCTGGTCGGCAGCTACGAGCAGCAACCGCCGGACTTGCTGGCCGAGCTGCAACGCGACCGCCGCTGGTGCCAGGGCAACCTGCAGAACGCCCGCCTGATGGCCGAACCCGGCATCCACTCGGTGCACCGCGCGATGTTCGTGACCGGCACCATGGCTTATGTCTCGGCTCCGCTGTGGCTTGCGTTCCTGACGCTGGGCACCGCCCTGTGGCTGAGCGGTTCGAGCATCGTGTCGAGCTGGAACGTGCTGCCCGCCGAACTGGCCGGCCTGTGGGTCTGGACCCTGTGCCTGCTGTTCCTGCCGCGCGTGCTGGGCATCGCCGCCGTGCTGATGCGCGGTGAACAACGCCAGTACGGCGGTGTGTGGGGCCTCGTGAAGAGCTCCGCGCTCGAAAGCTTCCTGGCCATAGTGCAGGCTCCGGTCCGCATGCTCGCGCACTCGCTGTTCGTGGTGGTGGCCCTCACCGGCATCAAGCTCGACTGGAAGTCGCCCCCGCGTGAAGCCGCCGCCGTGCCGTGGAAGATCGCCGCCTCGCAGCTGGCTCCCATGACGCTGGTGATCGCCGCCCTGGCTGTCGGCGTCGCCCTGATCGACCCGAGCGCGCTGATCTGGCTCATGCCGGTCGGCCTGCCGCTGCTGCTGGCGATTCCGCTGACCGTGCTGACCAGCCAGATCGCGCTGGGCACCACGCTGCGCGACCGCGGCTTCCTGCTGATTCCCGAGGAATCGCGCTCGCCGGCCGTGCTGCGCCGCGCCTGGATGCACGCGGTGCGCCTGGCCCGTCCGGCCGCACTGGCGACCGCATGATGCGCTGAAGCGTCCAAGCCTCCCCCCCAAGAAGCCGGCCATTGCGCCGGCTTTTTTCATGGCAGACTGGAACGTCAGGCCAGCACAAGGGGTTCGGTTCCATGGAACAAAGACGAAGGCCGCTCGCGGCGTCGATCGGGCTGATCGCGCTCGGTGCGCTCACGATGCTGATGGGCGCCTTCCTCGCGGTCGGCGGCGCCTACCTCGCGGCCCTGGGCGGCAGCTGGTACTTCGTGCTGGCCGGCCTTGCGCTGCTGGTTTCGGGCCTGCTCGTTGCAAGGCACCGGCCGACCGGCGCCTGGCTCTTCGCATTGACCCTGGCGGGCACTGCGGTGTGGGCCGTGCGGGATGCGGGTTGGAATTTCTGGCCGCTGGTGTCGCGGCTGGTGGCGTTCGGCGTGCTGGGCGTGCTGGTGGCGCTGGCCTACCCGGCGCTGGTGCGCGTGCCAGGCGCCAGGGTCGTGCGCGGGGCGCGCGTCGTTGCGGCGCTGCTGGCTGTTGCCTTGGTGCTGGTCGGCGGCTATGCCTTCGTGCCGGCCGCGGTGGTCGTCGCGCAAGGCCCCGTGCCTGCGGTCGTGCCGGTCAAGCCTGAAGCCGCGCAGAAGGAATGGCGCCACTGGGGCAACACCACGGCGGGCGACCGCTTCGCGGCGCTCGACCAGATCACCAGGGACAACGTCGACCAGTTGCAGGTCGCATGGACCGCCCACACCGGCGACGTGCCGCAGAGCAACGGCTCGGGCGCGGAAGACCAGAACACGCCGCTGCAGATCGGCACCACCGTGTACGTGTGCACGGCCTACAGCAAGATCGTCGCGCTCGACGCGGACACCGGCGCCGAACTCTGGCGCTACGACCCCAAGGCCGCAGCGCCCAACTGGCAGCGCTGCCGCGGGCTCGGCTATCACGACCAGGACGGGCTCGCGGCCGGCTCGACGCCCACGCCCGGCAGCACGCCGGGTGCCTGCCGCCAGCGCCTGCTGCTGCCCACCATCGACGCCCGCCTGATCGCCGTCGATGCCGCCACCGGCAAGCCCTGCGCCGATTTCGGCAGGCAGGGCGTCGTCGATCTCAAGGCCGGCATGGGCGACGTGAAGGACGGCTACTACCAGCAGACATCGACACCGCTGGTCGCTGGCGACCTGGTGGTGGTGGGCGGCCGCGTGGCCGACAACTTCTCGACCGACGAGCCGCCCGGCGTGGTGCGGGCCTACAACGCCGTCAGCGGCGAACTCGCCTGGGCCTGGGACCCGGGCAACCCAGCGGTCACGCGACTGCCGCCGCCAGGCCAGACCTACACGCGCGGCACGCCCAATGTGTGGTCGGCCATGTCGTACGACCCGAAGCTCGGGCTCGTCTACCTGCCCACCGGCAACGCCACGCCCGACTTCTGGGCCGGCGAGCGCACGCCGTTCGACGACAAGTACAGCTCGTCGGTGGTCGCGCTCGACGCGAAGACGGGCAAGGTGCGCTGGAGCTTCCAGACCACCCACCACGACCTCTGGGACTTCGACCTGCCCGCGCAGCCGCTGCTCCACGACATTCCCGACGGCAAGGGCGGCACGCAGCCCGCGCTCGTGCAGGTCACCAAGCAGGGCGAGATCTTCATGCTCGACCGCGAGACCGGAAAGCCCATCGCCGAAGTGCAGGAGCGCCCCGTGCCGAAGGGCAACGTGCCCGGCGAGCGCTATTCGCCGACGCAGCCCTATTCGGTGGGCATGCCCTCGATCGGCAACAAGACACTGGCCGAATCCGACATGTGGGGCGCCACGCCCTTCGACCAGCTGCTGTGCCGCATCGCATTCAAGGGTATGCGCCACGAAGGCGTCTACACGCCGCCCGGCCTCGACCACGCGCTGCAGTTCCCGGGTTCGCTGGGCGGCATGAACTGGGGCAGCGTGTCGGTCGACCCGACCAGCAGCTACATGTTCGTGAACGACATGCGCCTAGGCCTCGCCAACTACCTGGTGCCGCGCGCGCAGATTCCGGCCGGCGCCAGCGGCATCGAGATGGGCGTGGTCCCGCAGGAAGGCACGCCCTTCGGCGCGATGCGCGAACGCTTCCTGTCGCAGCTGGGCATACCCTGCCAGGCACCGCCCTTCGGCACGATGTCGGCCATCGACCTGAAGACGCGCAAGCTGGTGTGGCAGGTGCCGGTGGGCACGGTGCGCGACACCGGCCCGCTCGGCATCCGCATGCACCTGCCGATACCGATCGGCATGCCGACGCTGGGCGCGTCGCTGGCCACGCAGTCGGGCCTGCTGTTCTTCGCGGGCACGCAGGACTTCTACCTGCGCGCATTCGACACCGCGACCGGCAAGGAAATCTGGAAAGCACGGCTGCCGGTGGGCAGCCAGTCGGGGCCGATGACCTATGTGTCGCCCAAGACCGGCCGGCAGTATGTCGTGGTGGGCGCAGGCGGCGCGCGGCAGTCGCCGGACCGCGGCGACTATGTCATCGCCTACGCGCTGCCGGAAAAGAGCAAGGGCAAGTAAACAACAGGCCGCTTCACCGGCGGCGCTGTGTGCTTATAGAATCCGCGCCTTCCTTCAACCTCAGCCTTCACTGGAGCGCCAAGTGCCCCGATTCGCCGTCATCACCCTCTGACGCCGACAACACCACTTCATTGCTGGTCATGTCGGGCGCCAAGCTGCGTACCCGCTGACCAGACACGGCATCTTCACCGCCGTGGAAGTCGCTCCCGATCCCCCGGTCTCTTCCAGCTTCGCTCCCGCACGTTGTCGGTCCTTCCTGATTCGCATCCGGAGAACCAACGTGTTTACTCTCTCTCCCCTTTCATCGATCCCGCTGCTCAAGTACCCGCGTACTGCGCACCTGGAAGGCTCCCGCCTGCAGGCGGGCGACACCGACGACGGCCAGACGCCGCTGTCCGGACTGCACGGCATGCACGTCGTCATCGAGGAAAAACTCGATGGCGCCAATGCCGCCGTGTCGTTCACCCCGGCGGGCGAACTGCTGCTGCAGTCGCGCGGCCACTACCTCGCGGGCGGCGCCGGCGAGCGCCAGTTCAACCTGTTCAAGCACTGGGCCGCGGCGCATGAAGCCGCATTGCTCGAGCGCCTCGAAGACCGCTACGTGATGTACGGCGAATGGTGCTTTGCCAAGCACAGTTGCTGGTACGACCGGCTGCCGGCGTTCTTCCTGGAGTTCGACCTCTACGACCGCCAGGCACAGTGCTTTCTGTCGACGCCGGCACGGCATGCGCTGCTCGATGGCAGTCCGGTACTGCCGGTTCCTGTGCTCTACGAAGGCGAGATGCCGCGCCATGCAAAGGCACTGCAAGCGCTCGTGCGGCCTTCGCTGGCGCGCAGCGCGCACTGGAAGACGGCATTCGAGCAGGCGGTGGCGCATGAAGGCCAGCCGCTCGATCTCGTGCGGCAGCAGACCGACCTGTCCAACCTTGCCGAGGGCCTGTATCTCAAGACGGAATCGGACGGCCGGGTGACGGGCCGCTACAAGTGGGTCCGCCCGGACTTCGTGCAGACCATCCTGGACTCGGGCTCGCACCACAGCCGCAGGCCGGTGCTGCCGAACCAGTTGGCGCCGGGCGTCGATCTCTACGCGCCGATGCCGCAAGTAACGTGGCAAGACCTGGGCCTGCGCACCTTGCGCGACCCCGCCGAACTCGCAACCGCAAGGAGGACGCGATGACTCACGACGACCTGCGCGCCCTGGTGCCCGCGCCCGGCAACGGCGCCGACTGGGCGCAATGCTGCGAACTGCTGCCGGCCTTGCTGCGCCTCGAAGAGACGCCGCAAGACCCGTACTACCACGCCGAAGGCAACGTCGGCATCCACACGCGCATGGTGCTCGACGCCCTGATGCAGGACGCGCACTACCAGCGCGCCGATGCCGACGGCCGCTTCGTGCTGTTCATGGCCTGCCTGCTGCACGATATCGCCAAGCCCGACACCACGGTGATCGACGAAGCCAGCGGCCGCATCGGCCAGCCGGGCCATTCGCGGCGCGGCTCGGTCGATGTGCGCGTGCTGATGTGGAAGGCCCGCGTGCCGTTCGCGTTGCGCGAAGCCGTCTGCCGGATCATCGCCGTGCACCAGCTGCCGTTCCATGCCTTCGCCTCGCGCAAGGGCGTGCGGCCTGAATGGCTGGTGCATAAGCTTTCGTGGGAGCTGAGCCTGCCCGACCTGTGCTGCGTGGCGCGCTGCGACATGCTGGGGCGCCACTATGAAAAGCGTGCCGACAGCATGGCCGACATCGCGCTGTTCGAAGAACTGGCGCAGGAAGAAGGCTGCTGGAAAGGCCCGCGCCAGATGGCCGACGCCCACACGCGCCTGGCCTACTTCCGCGGCGCCGACACCAGCCCCGACTACCCGCTGTTCCAGAACCCGGGCTCCCGGGTGACGGTGATGTGCGGCCTGCCGGCCAGCGGCAAGAACCACTGGGTGGCGCAGCACCGCAAGGGGTGGCCGGTGGTTTCCTTCGACGATGCGCGGACCGAACTGGGCCTCAGGCACGGCGAGAACGACGGCATGGCGGCGCACCATGCGGTCGACCAGGCCAAGGCGCTGCTGCGCAGGCACGAGCGCTTCGTCTGGAACGCCACGCACCTGAGCCAGCAGATGCGTACCAAGACGCTCGATCTGCTGTGGGCGTACCACGCGCAGATCGAGCTGGTGTACCTGGAGGTGCCGCACGCCGAGCTGATGCGCCGCAACCGAGAGCGCGACACGACGCTGTCGAACGCGGGCATCGAGCGCATGCTGCACCGCTGGGAGCTGCCAGCGCCGGTGGAAGCGCACGAGACGGTCTACGAGGTACAGACCTGAAATGCAGACCTGAAAGACAGAGGGCCCGCCGGTGCGAACCGGCGGGCCCTCTTATATATATGTGTGCGTGGAGTGCGCCGCTCAGAACGGCAGCTTCGGCCCGCCGGGACCACCCATCCCGCCCATGCCCTTCATGCCGCCCATGCGCTTCATCATCTTCATGAGGCCGCCGCCCTTCATCTTCTTCATCATTCCCTGCATCTGCTCGAACTCGTTGAGCAGGCGGTTCACTTCCTGGACCTGCACGCCGGCACCGGCGGCGATGCGGCGCTTGCGCGTGGCCTTCAGCAGCTCGGGCTTGCGGCGCTCCAGCGGCGTCATGCTGTTGATGATGCCTTCCTTGCGGCGGATGTCGCGCTCGGCGCGGGTCATGTCGGCTTCGGTGGCCTTGGCGGCCATCTGCGCGGGCAGCTTGTCCATCAGGCTGGAGAGGCCGCCCATCTGCTTCATCTGCTGCAGCTGGCCGAGGAAGTCGTTCAGGTCGAAGCCCGCGCCGCTCTTGACCTTGGCCGCGAGCTTCTGCGCCGCCGCCACGTCGACGCCGGCCGTGACCTGCTCGACCAGCGCGACGATGTCGCCCATGCCCAGGATGCGGCCCGCGTGGCGCTCGGCGTCGAACACTTCCAGGCCGTCGATCTTCTCGCTCACGCCGGCGAACTTGATCGGCACGCCCGTGACCTGGCGCACCGACAGCGCCGCACCGCCGCGCGAATCGCCGTCGGTCTTGGTCAGGATGATGCCGGTGAGCGGCAGCGCCTCCTTGAAGGCCTTGGCGGTGTTGATCGCGTCCTGGCCCTGCATGGCATCGACCACGAACAGGGTTTCGACCGGGTCGAGCGCCGCGTGCAGCTGCTTGATTTCGGCCATCAGCACTTCGTCGATGGCCAGGCGGCCGGCCGTGTCGACCAGCAGCACGTCGAAATAGTGGCGCTTGGCGTGGTCGAGCGCGGCGCGCGCGATGTCCAGCGGCTTCTGATCGGGCGTGCTCGGGAACCACTCGGCGCCGGCCTGCTTCGTCACGGTCTTGAGCTGCTCGATGGCGGCGGGGCGATACACGTCGCCCGACACGGTGAGCACCTTCTTCTTGCGCTTCTCTATCAGGTGCTTGGCCAGCTTGGCGGTGGTGGTCGTCTTGCCGGCGCCCTGCAGGCCGGCCATGAGGATCACCGCCGGCGGCTGGGCCGCGAGGTTGATGTCGGACACGCCCTCGCCCATGGTGGCGGCGAGTTCGCGGTTGACGATGCCGACCAGCGCCTGGCCCGGCTTGAGCGAACCCAGCACTTCCTGGCCGAGCGCCTTGTCCTTCACGCGGGCGACGAAGTCGCGCACCACGGGCAGCGCCACGTCGGCTTCCAGCAGCGCCATGCGCACTTCGCGCAGCATGTCCTGCACGTTGCTTTCGGTGATGCGCGCCTGGCCGCTCATCGTCTTGACGAGGCGGGAGAACTTTTCTGTGAGGGCGGTGGCCATGAAAGAAATACCTTGTTGTCCGCTAGCGCGAACCGATGAAAAGTCGGGGAACCTGAAGCCGGTCGCGGGCGCTGCCTATTCGCGAAACACCGCGGAACCGGCTTCGCCGCGCCGCTGGTGTTGCCCACGGTAGGGAGAGGCGCAGCAACGCGAAGCCTGGGGGCGAGCCATTACACTTCACCGATGATTTTAGCGATCCCCTCTCCACTCGGCGTGGCGCTGGGCATCGCCACCGCCGTGGCCTACGGATTTGTCGCCGCCGCCGGGGCCCGGATGAGCCGCCAGGCGACCCAATGGGCCCTCGGCATTGCGTGGCTTTTGCACGCCCTGGCACTGGCTCACGGCCTCATGGGCAGCGAGCCGCGCTTCGGTTTCGCGCCCGCGCTGTCGGTCACGGCGTGGCTGGTGCTCACCGTCTATGCGATCGAAAGCCGCATGTATCCCCAGCTCAAGGTGCGGCGCGCGCTTGCCTGGCTGGGCGCGGCAGCGGTGCTGCTGGCCATACTGTTCGCGGGCACGCCGCTGCACGTCTCGGCCTCGCCCTGGCTGCCGCTGCACCTGGCGCTGGGCATCGCCTCGTACGGCCTGTTCGGCGCCGCGGTCGTGCATGCCTGGCTGATCACCCGCGCCGAAAAGCAGATCCGCCTGGCCACCGCCGAGCCCCATCAGGGCGGCGTGCCGCTGCTCACGCTCGAACGCCTCACCTTCCGTTTCGTCACCGCCGGCTTCGTGCTGCTCTCGGCCACGCTGCTGGCCGGCCTGCTGTTCAGCGAGCAGCTCTACGGCACCGCCGGCCGCTTCTGGAAGTGGGACCACAAGACCACCTTCTCGGTGCTCGCCTGGCTCACCTTCGCCGTCCTGCTGATCGGCCGGGTCCGCTTCGGCTGGCGCGGCCGCACCGCGCGCCGCGTGCTTTACGCCGGCTCCGCCCTGCTGCTGCTGGCCTACGTGGGCTCGCGCTTCGTGCTCGAAGTGGTGCTCGCGCGTCCTCCTGTATGAAATACCTCCTCGTCCTCGCGGTGCTCTGGGTCGCGATCTGGCTTTGGCGCAAGAACCGGCGCGAAGAAATGCGCGACGCGATGCGCGAGCGCGCGGCCAAGGCGCAGCAGCGTCCGCCCACCCCGGTCGGACCGCCCCAGGCCATGGTGCGCTGCGCCCATTGCGGACTGCACCTGCCCGCGACCGACGCCATCGCCGGGCCGGGCGGCGCTGTCTACTGCAGCACCGCGCACCGCGACGCCGCCACCGTGAGCCGCTGACCACGCGGCGCCTTCGCCAATGAGTTCTCCCCTCTGGTCGCGCGGCGAGCCTGTCACCGATTGGGACGTGCTCGAGCTCGGCGGCAGCGAAAGCACCGCCCTCATCCGGCTGTGGCGCGGCTTCATGGCCGCGCGTTGCTTCGTCGCGCTGGTGCTGGTGCTGCTGCAGGGCGTGGCCTTTGCGCTCGGGCAGACGATGCAGCCGCTGGCCATCGGGATTTCCGCGGTCTACCTGGTCACTGCCTGGCTGACCATGCGCTACACGCGCCTGCAGCCGCCGATCCGGGGCTTCACCGCGCCGTGGCTGCTCACCGTCGGCGTCGACCTGGCCGCCTTCACCACGCTGCAGGTGATGCAGGGCGGCAACGTCAACTACACGCCGCTGTTCGCGCTGCCGGTGCTCATGAGCGCGGTGCTCGGCACGGTGGTGGTGGGCCTGGGCACCACGTCCACCGTCACGCTGCTGCTGCTGGCCGATGCGGGCTGGCACTGGCTGCAGCAGCCCGTCGACTCGTCGGGCCGCTTCGTGCAGGCGGCACTCACCGGCACCGGGCTTTTCGTGGTGGCCCTGCTGGCGCACGAACTGGCCCGCCGGCTCGCGCGCGAAGAAGCGGTGGCGCAGCGCAACCGCAGCAGCGCGCAGATGCAGGCGCAGGTCAACGACCTGGTGATCGAGACGCTGAGCGAAGGCGTGCTGGTGATCGACGCCGAAGGGCTGGTGCACGCGGCCAACCCGGCGGCCGACGCGATCCTCGGGCAGGGGCTGGCGAAGCTGACGCTGCCTTTCCCCCTGCACGCACAGCCCGCCTGGCACGCGCTGGCCGCGCTGGCGCGCCAGACCTTCGCGCGCCGGGCGCCCCAGTCGGAAGAAATTCCGGTGGCGCAGGCGCGCGGCGCGGCCCGCGAGGTGCGCGTGCGCACCCGGCTCACGCCCGCCGACGACAAGCGGCTCGACAGCCTGTGCGTGATGTTCCTGCAGGACTTGCGTGAACTCGAGGCCCGCATCCGCACCGAGAAGCTGGCGGCGATGGGCCGCATGTCCGCCGCGGTCGCGCATGAAATCCGCAATCCGCTGGCCGCCATCACGCAGGCCAGCGCGCTGCTCAACGAAGACCTGACCGACCCCGCGCACCGCAAGCTCACGAGCATGGTGCAGCACAACGCGCAGCGGCTCGCGCGCATCGTGGACGACGTGCTCGATGTTTCCCGGGCGCGCCAGCAGCGCGTGCTGTCGCTGGGCGAGCAGGTCGTGCTCGACCCCGCGGTGCAGGTGCTGGCCGAGGAGTGGATCCGCCAGACGCAACGCAAGGGCGTGCAGGTGTCGCTCGATGCGGCTGGCAGCGACGTGCGTTTCGACGCCGAGCACCTGCGCCGGCTGCTGGTGAACCTGCTCGACAACGCATCGCGCTACGCCGGCAAGCGCGAAGGCTCGATCCAGGTGCTGACCAGCCTTCAGCGCGGCAGCTCGGGCCGCCCCGCCCTGATGGTGTGGAGCGACGGCGCGCCGCTGGAGCCCGCGGTGCAGCGGCACCTGTTCGAACCGTTTTTCTCGTCGGAAAGCCGCTCCAGCGGACTCGGCCTGTTCCTGTGCCGCGAGCTGTGCCGGCGCCACGGCGCCACCATCGGCTACGAGCGGCGCGCGCTGGTCCAGGGCGGCCCGGAGGGCAACGAATTCTTCGTGAGCTTCGCCGCCAGCGAAAACCGGCTGACACAATAGCGCCGTGAGCATTCCCACCCCTTCCACCCAGCGGCCGGCGCAGATCCTGGTCATCGACGACGAACCCGACCTGCGCACGCTATACGAGCTGACGCTGCTGCGCGAGGGCTATCGCGTCGAGGCCGCGGGTAGCGTGTCCGAGGCATGGCAGCACCTGGAGGCGGGCCGCTTCGACGCGGTCATCACCGACATGCGGCTGCCCGACGGACAGGGCATGGAAATCATCCATCGCATACAGAAGGAGCAGCGCAGCGAGCGCTGCGTGGTGATGACGGCCTACGGCTCGGCCGAGAACGCGGTCGAGGCGCTGAAGGCCGGCGCCTTCGACTACCTCACGAAGCCGGTCGATCTCAAGCAGTTCCGCGCCGTGGTCGCTTCCGCCGTGCAGGCGCGCAATGCCGCGCAGCAGCCGGCCAGGTCGGCGCCTGCCGCGGCGGCGGGCAACAACAACGATGCGCCGGTGGCCATGTCGGACAGCGGCGCCGCCGCGCTCGAGCGCCTCGTCGGCGATTCGGAGCCCATGCGCCTCGTCAAGTCGCGCATCGCAAAGGTGGCGCGCGGCATGGCGCCGGTGCTGGTGCGCGGAGAGTCCGGCACCGGCAAGGAACTGGTGGCGCGCGCGGTGCACGCCTGCAGCCAGCGCAGCGACGGCCCGTTCGTGGCCGTCAACTGCGGCGCGATTCCCGAGAACCTGCTCGAGGCCGAATTCTTCGGCGCCCGCAAGGGCTCCTACACCGGCTCGGCGCAAGACCGCGACGGCTATTTCCAGGCAGCGCGCGGCGGCACACTGTTCCTCGACGAAATCGGCGACCTGCCGCTGGCCATGCAGTCGAAGCTGCTGCGCGCGATCCAGGAGCGCAGCGTGCGCTCGATCGGCTCCACGCAGGAAGACGCGGTCGACGTGCGCATCGTCAGCGCCACCCACAAGGACCTTCATTCAGAGGTGCAGGCCGGCCGCTTCCGGCAAGACCTGTTCTACCGGCTCAACGTGATCGAGATCGCGGTGCCCGCGCTGCGCGACCGCCGCGAAGACCTGCCCGCGCTGTGCGCCGCGCTGCTCTCGCGCATTGCGCACGAGGCCGGAATGCCGGTGCCGCACCTGTCGGACGACCTGCTGCGCCGGCTCGGCATGCACCCGCTCGACGGCAACGTGCGCGAACTCGAGAACCTGCTGCACCGCGCGGTCGCGCTGAATGACGGCGACGAGCTGCACCTCGACCTGATGGGCGGCTTCACCGCCTCCGCCGAAGCCGCCGCATCCGCGCCGGCGCCGCTGATGCCGGAGATCACGACGCCCGCCATGCTCATGCCGGCCCCCGCGCCGGTCGCGCCGCCCAAGCCCGCGCCGCCGCCGCTGCCGTCCGACCTGCAGGCCTACCTCGACCAGCAGGAGCGCGAGATTCTCGTGCGCGCGCTGCACGACAGCGGCTTCAACCGCACCGCCGCCGCCGCGCGGCTCGGCATGAGCCTGCGCCAGATCCGCTACCGCATCGCGCGCCTGGGCATCACCACGCCCAACGGCGACGATGGCGCGAGCAGCCATGCCGACGACTGAAGGCACCGCAGGCGGCAACGACGACGGTGCGCTCTGGCAGGCCGGCTGGTACCGCTTCGCGAAGGCGCTGCCCTCTCCGAACTTCGGTCCCCGCCCCGCGGGCGCGCAGACCGACCTCGTCGTGATCCATTCGATCAGCCTTCCGCCCGGCGAGTACGGCGGCGACGCTGTGCAGCGGCTCTTCACCAACCGGCTCGACTGGGACGCGCACCCCTACTTCCAGTCGATCCGCGGGCTCGAGGTGTCCTCGCATTTCTACGTGCGCCGCAACGGCGAGCTCTGGCAGTTCGTGAGCTGCGACGACCGCGCCTGGCATGCCGGCGTGTCGTCGTGGCGCGGCCGCGGCAACTGCAACGACGACTCGGTCGGCATCGAGCTCGAAGGCCTTGAGGGCCAGCTGTTCGACGCGCCGCAATACGAGACGCTCGCGAGCCTGTGCGCCGCGATCGCGCAGCACTATCCCATCGCCCACATCGCCGGCCACGAGCACATCGCGCCGGGCCGCAAGCAAGACCCCGGCGCCGGTTTCGACTGGCGCCTGCTGCGCGAGCAATTGGGCTGGAGTCCACAAATGTTTCCTGCACAGGTGGTGCAGCGCTAATTTTTTCAATCGCGCGGCGGCTCGCGATGCGCGGATCGTGCGTCGCGGCAATGCGAAAATGTCTGTCGCTCGATCAAGCAACCATGCGCCTTGCAGGCCCAAATCGGCTCGCAAGCCAAGCCCCATGCGGCTTGCGCGACCATAGCCCAGTATTCACGCGGCATCTCTGCTGTTGTCCTACGCCGAAAGAGATGCCGGCAAGGCTTGTATCGAGAAGAAAACGCTACATCTAGTGGGTTGTACACCCCTCGCACCCTAGATATAGTGTCCAACGTCCGGTCATCCACACCGGCGCGACGCCCGGCCCAGGCGTCGCCATCCAACAAGAATTGCCAACCGAGAGGAAGCGAATGCAAACTGCCCTGACCCCCCAATCGACCCCGCGTGCCGTTCCCTCGACGCCACCGCAGCAGCAGCGAGACACTGCCGGCTCCCCCAACGTCCAGAACCTGGCCCACTACCAGATCATCCGCCGCAACGGCGCCGTGGTGCCCTTCGAGCCGAACAAGATCGCCATCGCGATGATGAAGGCCTTCCTCGCCGTGCACGGCACGCAGGGCGCGGCTTCGGCCAGCGTTCGCGAGACGGTCGACGTGCTCACGCAAGGCGTGATCCGCGCGCTGGTGCGCTCGCGTCCGGGCGGCGGCACCTTCCACATCGAAGACGTGCAGGACCAGGTGGAACTCGGCCTGATGCGCGGCGGCCATCATGAAATCGCGCGCGCCTACGTGCTGTACCGCGAGCGCCGCACGCAGGAGCGTTCGAAGCAGGGCGAACAACAAGCGCCGGCCACGCCCGCGCTGCACGTGCTGGACAACGGCGAGCTGGTCGCGCTCGACATCAACGAGCTCAAGGGCCTGATCGAATCCGCCTGCGAGAACCTGGGCGAGAGCATCACCGCCGCGCCGATCGTCGCCGAGACGATGCGCAACCTGTACGACGGCGTGCCGCTCGACGAGGTCTACAAGGCTTCGATCCTGGCCGCCCGCACGCTGATCGAGAAGGACCCCGACTACACCTTCGCCACCGCGCGCCTGCTGCTGCATACGATCTTCAAGGAAATCATCGGCCGCGAAGTGATGCCTGCCGAGCGCGCCACCGCCTACGCCGACTACTTCCCGCAGTTCATCAAGAAGGGCGTGGACAACGACCTGCTCGACGAAAAGCTGCTGCAGTACGACCTGCCCCGCCTGGGCGCCGCCCTGAAGGCCGAGCGCGACAACCAGTTCGACTACCTCGGCCTGCAGACCCTGTACGACCGCTACTTCCTGCACGTGCGCAAGACCCGCATCGAGCTGCCGCAAGCTTTCTTCATGCGCGTGGCCATGGGCCTGTCGCTGAACGAAATCGACCGCGAAGCCCGCGCCATCGAGTTCTATGAAGTGCTGTCGTCGTTCGACTTCATGTCGAGCACGCCCACGCTGTTCAACGCCGGCACGCTGCGCTCGCAGCTGTCGAGCTGCTACCTGACCACCGTGCCCGACGACCTGGACGGCATCTACGAGTCGATCAAGGAAAACGCGCTGCTGTCGAAGTTCGCCGGCGGCCTGGGCAACGACTGGACCCGCGTTCGCGCACTCGGCAGCCACATCAAGGGCACCAACGGCGAATCGCAGGGCGTGGTGCCGTTCCTGAAGGTGGTGAACGACACGGCCGTGGCCGTGAACCAGGGCGGCAAGCGCAAGGGCGCCGTCTGCACCTACCTGGAAACCTGGCACCTCGACATCGAGGAGTTCCTCGATCTCCGCAAGAACACCGGCGACGACCGCCGCCGCACGCATGACATGAACACCGCCAACTGGGTGCCGGACCTGTTCATGCAGCGCGTCGCCGAGGATGGCGCCTGGACGCTGTTCTCGCCCGACG
>Ga0160485_100105_pt1 | contig 47470 bp, 44 predicted proteins | sample DIDnMG_2_FD_108224 | JGI IMG/M metagenome (GOLD analysis project Ga0160485, IMG submission 108224) | Enriched soil microbial communities from UW Madison campus, WI, USA - DID2878_E24_Lignin MG | ecosystem: Environmental > Terrestrial > Soil > Unclassified | place: USA: Madison, Wisconsin...
TGCACCGGACGCTGGGTCTTTTGTTGCATGACGGTGGCTCTAGCGGCCACGTGGCTTCCGTGACGGATGTCCTGCCCCTGCAATCGCGTGAGATCGCACGCTCGAAGCTTGCTATCGATTGCGAGATTGAACATTGCGAGTTCGCGGACGTTCGACGCCATCTGCAGTCTCGTTCGGATTGCCCAAATTTCTCCTAGCTTTAGAGGTGGCTTCTGCCCGGTGAGTTTGCCTTTGTTCCATGGCACACGATGGCCAACGGTGACATTCGCGGATTCCATGGCAATCTCCTTTCGCGTAAAGGGAGATTCAGTGTGCTCCTACGGAGGGTCGCTATCCGACCCGAAACAGCCAGTCGTCTGAATTGCGGATTGAAATGGGCAGTCTCGACGATTACGCCGCTGCCACAAATTCTATGCCACTGAATCGCGGGTTCTACTAAACGATCCCCGCAGGTGCCCCTTCATAGGGAAGCGCTCCGCGACGTTCCGTTCTAATCCCCTTCCACCTCCCGAATGACCAAGCCGCCTGAGACAAAGCCCTTCTAGGTTGTCTAACGCGTAATCCGGTATGGAAAAAAATTCACTTGGGACTTGATAGCGGCGCATTCAGGGTCGGAAATCTCCCTCAGGTGAGTCGAATGGGTGTGCCAATTGGCGCAGTATCTCCTGTGCGGCATCGAAGTCGTAAGCGGAGACAGCTGCCGCTAAACGTCGGAGGGATGTAGCTTGATTTGCGCCTTCAGCTAGCCGCAGCAAATCGTCGACCACATCTTCCGCATCAGCATCACCTTGCTCCAGCATAGGAGCCAGCCGATCTAACAGAAGCCGAAGTTCCAATGCGCTATGGTTGCCCGGCGGTTTTTGGGCGGTATGAAATATTGCGGGTGCATTCCATTTTGCGAACCTCGACAAACCTACTATGACCGGCTGCAATTCCGTCAATACTCGCGAAAGAGCCGCGTCGAGCGCGAACGGTTTGCTTTGAATCTGACAAGCAGATTCAAGTTCGGCGGCTGCTCGCGCAAGCGAAATGGCGCCGATGTTACCTGCGCTTCCTTTCAGAGAATGTGCTACTCGTCGTGCCGCTGTTGGATCAATGTCGGTTCGAGCAGTCTCAAATACTTGCGCAAATCCGCGGTGCCCGGCATGAAACTTGAGCAGCAACCTTCGATACAGGTCTGTATCGTTTGCGCTTGTCGTCAGCCCTGAGCTGACGTTAATCCCAGGCAGTTCGGGTATTTTTGAAATAGAAGTGCGACATGCGGGGAAAGTGGCCGCTGGTGGTAAAGCGCTGCCCCGTGTACCAGGGCGAATCCACCGCGCGATCGTGGAGAACATTGAGTCTACGTTCAGCGGCTTTGCAATGTGATCGGACATGCCTGCTGACAGAACGCGCTCGCGGTCACCCGCCAAGGCGTTGGCTGTCATCGCAATGATGGGAAGCTCTGCCCATATTGAGTTGCTGCGAATTACCGCAGTTGCCTCATAACCGTCCATCACGGGCATTTGACAGTCCATGAGGATGCAATCGAAGTCGGCATCTCGTTCGAGGGTGTCCAGCGCCTCTTGTCCGTTGCCGGCACAGACAACATCGACACCGACATTGCGGAGTAGGTCCATGGCGAGCTCCTGATTGAGGTCATTGTCCTCGACAAGCAAGAGCCGGGCTCCATTCAAATCGGATAGCGTTTGGCTGTGGAAGCTGGCCTTCGCCATCGCGTGAGTCTCGATCCGTGCTGGCTTGCCGAGTGCCTCTGCCACAGCCTCCAGTAGCGTCGAAGCAGTCACGGGTTTCGTCAACACCGTTGCCGGTGCAACGCCCTCTTGCCGTGCAGCATCCATCGCTTCATGGCGCCCATAGGATGTGACCATGACTACCGTGGGCATGCGTCGGTATCTCTCTGCTTTCAACTGCCGCATAGTCTCTATGCCGCCCATGCCAGGCATTTTCCAGTCCATGATTACAACATCGTATCCAAGTTGCTTCTGATCGGCGATGGATATCATCCGTAGGGCTTCCCGTCCTTCACGGGCGACGTCTACCTCCAAACCAAAGGACGAAGCCATAGTGGCGAGAATTTCACGCGCTGACGCATTGTCGTCCACGACTAGCACGCGGACTCCTAAAAGTTCTTTGGCTATGAACATGCGGGCCGGCCGAGGGGTACCCTGCACCGCGATCGGGATTGTGAAATGGAAGGTCGAACCCCGCCCCAATTCGCTGTTGACCCAGATGTTCCCTTGCATTTTCTGAACCAAACTCTTCGATATCGCCAGCCCCAATCCGGTGCCCCCGAAGCGTCGAGTCGTCGAGGCGTCGGCCTGCGCGAAGCTCTCGAACATGCGTGAGCTTTGCTCCTGAGTCATACCAATTCCAGTGTCGGCCACCCAAAAGTGAAGTTCCACCTTTTGCGCATCCATATGTCGCGACTCGATCCCCACCACAACTTCGCCTCGTTCCGTAAATTTGACGGCGTTGTTGCCCAGGTTTACAAGTATCTGTCCCAGCCGTAGGGGGTCACCGCGCAACGAGGTCGGTACGTCTGAACCAATATTGAAGAGCAATTCCAGCTCTTTTTCATCGGCTTTCAAGCCTACAAGGTTGGCCAGATTCTCCATTACATCTTCAAGGTGGAAGTCCACCTCCTCGATATCCAATCGACCAGCTTCGATCTTCGAGAAATCAAGAATGTCGTTGATGATGCCCAAAAGGTTTTCGCCCGAGCGATGTACCTTCTCGATGTAATTTCGCTGTTTCTTATCCAGAGCTGTTTGTAGAGCCAAGTGCGACATGCCGATGATTGCATTCATTGGAGTGCGGATTTCATGGCTCATGTTGGCAAGAAAACTGCTTTTGGCTTGCGTTGCCTCTTCCGCGGTTGCTTTCGCCCGCGCCATCTCATCCTGGAGATTCTTCCGATCCGTAAAGTCTTGATGGATACCTACAATACGAAGCGCCTGACCCGTTTCATCTCTCTCCGTGGCCCTCCCTATGGAGAGGATCCAACGCCAGTCTCCGGTCTTGGCCATCATGCGAAATAGCGCCTGGAACTCATCCTGACGGGGGTCCTTGATGAAGCGTTGAAATTCCTGGTGTATCCCTTCCGCATCTTCAGGATGGAGAAGGCGCGCCCAAGATCCCGCTGCGTCTCCGTCATGTTCGATTTCGTCCAGCGTATAGCCAAGCATCTGCGCCCAGATGTCGTTGACTTCGTTTCTGCTAGTCGCTACATCCCAATCCCAAAGACCAAGATTTCCGCCTCTGAGCGCGAAGCTCAATCGTTGTGCGGTCTTGGCCAGTTCGCGCTCCGCCCGTTGGCGGTCGCTGACATCGCGAACCGACGCGCATACGCAGTCGCTGCGTCCGATCACGTCGGGCAGCCGCGCGAGTCCCACCTCTACGGGAAAGTCGGTGCCGTCTTTGCGCACGCCACGCAGTCGCTTGTCCCCGGCTCCCATAATCCGTGCGCCGCCCTCGTGAGAGAACGCGGTCCGCAAACCGGCATGCTTGCTTCGGCCCGAGGGCGGCACTAGCACTTCCACGGCCTGCCCCGCCAAGGCCCCCGCGTCATAGCCGAACATCGCTTCTGCCTCGCAATTGGCAAGAATGATCAAACCGTCTGCGTCGACAACCAGCATGCCGTCGGGAGCCGACGCGATAATTCCTCGATACCAGGTTTCCGTAGCCTGAAGCGATGATTTTTGCGTCTCTAGTTGGATCGACTGCTTTTCGAGTTTCAACGTTTGATCGCGCAATTCCTGCGCTTGGCGCTGGGTTTCGTCGAGCAGGCGGCGGGAACGCTGTGCACGCTCGAGGATCTCTAGTTTCATGATCAACACGGGCTTGAGTTCATTAACTAGTGCTTGTTCGCGCTGCTCTTGGGAGGGCAATATAGCTACCTCCAAAACACCCAGCAGGCGATCGCCCCGCATCAATGGGTAGAGCGCGACGGTTTCTGCGGTCGGTGAACCTCGGCTCGCCAAGGCCGAGGTATAGGCCGCAGGAGGAGGGCACAGTACCATCGGTTGGCGGGTTTGCGCACATTGCCCGGCCAAGCCCTGGCCTGAACTGATTCGGTGTGGATACGATGCCGGCTGGCCGTCGACATAGGCTCCAGCCAATCGCAGCTCGTGTGTATCCTCTTCATAAACGTAGAGCGAGCCGGCGCCAAGGCGGGCAACGGGCGCTAGGAGAGTGAACAGTGTGTGCGAAAGATCAGCTTCCGATGTGACCATCTGCAGGGCGTTTGCAATCTGGACAAGGTGGCTCTTAATCCAGGTCTGATTGTCCATTTGCTGGGCCACACGCTGCAAAACCCGAACCGACCGTGCAAGTTCACCTAGCTCGTTGCCAAAATCTTGATGGGGGACTTCAATGAATAGTTTGCCTTTGGCCAACTGCTCCACGGCATCGCGAACGCGTAGGGCAGGTCGGCGAATCGAGGCGGCCACCAGCCAGGAAATATACCCTCCGACGGCGAGGCCGCCTACCAGCATCGCGACTGTGCGCTCGAGCGCGTTGCCGGCCACAGTTAGTGCAGTGTCGATGCCCTCACTTGCCCCCGCTTCCTTGCCCTGGACCACAGCGTCCATGTGTATTCTGACGTTATCACCTGCAGACTGAAACTCGCGCGATCCGACAAATGTGCGAGCTTGTTGTAGCTCGGCCGTGTCCAGCATTGACAACGCTCTATCGACGTTTCTTTTGTAGGTCGCATAGGCATCCTCGAATCCGGCGAGCCGCTGCATGTTCTCGGGCCGTACAACGCGAGGTCGTAACTCTGCAATCTCACGACGTAACATGCGGTCCTGTTCAACTACGTTGCTTACGGCGATCCGACGATCTTCCTCCGTACGGGAGATGAGCGCTTGACGCAGCTCTCTACCGATAGTGATGTAAGCGGCCTCTGCATCCTTGGCGTTTGAGACGCCAAGCAAATCTTGGTGATAAAGCTGCGTGACCTGCTTTACGAGGCTCCGCTGCGTCAGCAGCGCGCTGACGCCGAGCATCAGTGCAAAGATCAGCAGTACCACAAACCCCAGCAATAGCTTCGTGCCTAAAGTGCGCCGCTCGAGGAATTGCAGTCCCCACTTCATATGTTCCGCTCCCGCGTCCTTAGGCCTGCGACGTTAAAGATTATTCTTTTGTGACGTTTGTCTGCGGTAGTCGTCCGGACGACCATGACGCGAACTCAAGGCGGTGCTCACCGCGCCCCGGACGGAGTCAGAGTGACGTGGAAGGGGGCTGATCTTTGCTGGACTTGGAATGCTCGCCATCCTGGTCGGCGTATTGAACGGCGATCTCGCGGAATTTGTCGGTACAAGCGACAAATGCGTCGAGGATATCGGGATCAAAGTGGCTAGCGCGACCGTCCTTCATTATCCGTTCGGCATCCTTGTGAGACATGCCCTCTTTATAGACACGCCGACTGATTAGTGCATCGTATACGTCTGCAACGGCCATTAGGCGTGCTGACACAGGTATATCGTCGCCGGACAAGCCTTCCGGGTAGCCAGATCCGTTCCACTTTTCCTGGTGACCATATGTGATTTCTTTCGCTAAGGTGAGAAATTCAACTTTGCACCCCAACCTATCTTCCGCCTGCTGGATCGCATCGCGTCCGAGTTTGCAGTGCGTTTTCATAACCTCAAACTCCTCCGGATCCAGCTTTCCGGGTTTCAACAGGATGCGATCGGGAATGCCAATTTTTCCAATATCGTGGAGAGGCGCGGACTTAAAAAGGGCGGCAATATAGGCATCGGTCAGGACACCGGCAAACCGTGGATGGTCCCGCAAGTGCTCTGCTAGCACCTTGACATAGAATTGCGTGCGCCGGATGTGATTGCCCGTCTCGTTGTCGCGCGTCTCCGCCATCGATGCCAGTGCGAGAATGGTCACGTCCTGGACGGCAGCCACTTCCCTAGTGCGTCTGGAGACTTCTGCTTCCAGAAAACTGTTCTGGTCGCGCAAGAAATCGGACGCCATTTTGAGCTTAAGTTGCGTTTCGATGCGGGCCAGTACGATCGGAGGATTGATGGGTTTAGTGATGAAGTCCACTGCGCCGACTTCAAGGCCGCGTTTTTCGTCCTCTGTGGCACTCATGCTGGTGAGGAAAATGACGGGAATGTCGCGAGTGACAGGGTCATTTTTGAGCGCCACGCATACGTCAATGCCAGAGATTCCGGGCATCATGATGTCCAGCAATATCATATCGGGGGCATCTTCTTGACGGGCGAGCCTTAACGCCTTTTCTCCATTGCTGGCCAAGCTAACTCGATACCGATCCTTTAACAGGCCCGCCATGAGCGTCAAGCTGTCGGGGGTATCGTCGACGACCAAAATCTTGAATTTTCGGATGCTAGGGTATGGGTCAACCATGCTTAGGCTCTCCTAATAATGACGCCCTTGCTATGCGCTCAGAATAGTGCAAGCAGAAGTCCGCCACAACTAAAGTAATGGTACGCGGACGTCTGGTTGTGACCGACAGCGGACCACCGAGATCTACCGCTGTGCCTTGCTCTCTTATGGACGCGGCTGAAACGCGCTTATTGGCTTCGGTAAGCGCTGACCGGCAACACTGGCCGAAACCCGCTTTCGGCGGCTCGGATGGCCGGGTTATCGCCGCGATCTCCAACTGGAGGTGGCCCTGGAGACTAGCGAGCAACTTCAGCCATTTGTTGATGCTGCTGCCCAAGTTGAAGGCGTCAATGAGTTCTTCGATGAAACGGATGGTTGTGGCGACCATGGCGAAGGCTTTGGGGCTGGGATAGGGTTGACGAGGATCAGGCTCGGCGCCTGCCGAAACCCCGCACGCGGGGCATGAGCCGGGGCTTTAGTGAATGGAGGGAGGGCGAGACGGCAGCTAGCCGACGGCGGCCTGCGCGGGTAGCGAGGAAGCCGTACACATGTAATCTGCTGTCGCGGATGGCTTCTGGACCTTAGCGACGTGATCGCGGATATGATCAGCCTTGGCAGCTCGCCGATCACAGCTGAGCCCTCCGGCTTGCGTCGCATCCGCCTATTCGATTCCGACGAAAAATCGTCAGCTTGGATTGATATGCGGACGAAGACGGCGCCGCGTTTCTGAAGGCGTTTCAAGAAACAGCGCGTGATAGCGCGCGGCCGCGTACGTGGAATACGGGTAGCCATGCTGAAGAAAGCAATCGGCAACGGTCTGCTCATGGGTGCTGTATGCCAGGTCCAGATAGACGTCGTGGAGTTTTCTCAAGGCTAGGTAATGGGCTGGGCTCATGCCGAAACAGACCTGGAAAACGTCACGCAAGCTGCGTTCGCTGATCTTCATGCGCCTGCACAATTCATCAACATGCACGGCCCGCTGCGCGTCGCGAAAGATTGCTAGCGCCACCGCGCACACCTTGGGCAAGCGCACGCTGGGCCGACCCATGTTCTTGTCGTGCGGCACACGGGCGGCGATCAGATTACGCAAGCGCTGCTCAATCAGACGGCGCCCCAGCGCGGGCGGGCAGGCTGGGGCCATCGAGAGGAGCGCAGCTTCGCGCAGTGCGGCAACGTGCACGGGGTCCGTTTTCACCATGTCAGCCGCGTTAGCCCAGCGCCGCAGCGTCTGCGCCGCGAAGGTGTCGTCTATCAATAAATCGGAAGCGAGCGGCAGCGCGATACTGATCCAGTCATTGGGACCAGCGGCGCGGAAGACGAACCCTTTCCCCGGCGCCAGCACACCCATCGAATCCTGACTAAATGGGACGCCATTCAGCCATGCCCGGGCGGGCGCGGGTTCCGGCAACAGCAAGGTCAGGTGTGTCGCCCAGCCCGAGGCTTCGCACAGGTTGGGTACCTGGGTGACGCCGCGTTGCACGTCGATGCCATCCACATCCAGATGTCCGGTTCGCCAGCCCCCGTCTCGGGAGCCGAGCAGGAATACCCGGGCGTCGGCGTGGAAGAGAGCGGCCGCGTACGAATCAAACGACTCGAAGTGCTGCAATTTCATCCAAGCCTCCACGCAAGAGAGCTGACGATATATTGCGGAAGTAAACATGGACGCTGCGCTTCGGTCCTAATCGGAGACGCGGCCTAGGCGCTGTCCAGATCTATTTGCATGTAAATCGGGGTGGCAGATGTCTTTAGCGGGTCGAATCGATCTGCTTGCATGGATGGGGGGGATCTGCTATGTCATTGGAAACACATTCTGCGATCCTCCGACATGCTCGACTTACGCCTGGCCGCTAAGCGGCCCCTGATTGTATGGGTTGTTGGCGTCAACGTATCAGATAACTTGACGCTCGGCCGGACATTCCACGGGGGCCACGCCTCGGCATTTTTGGTCGCCTTGCCTGCTTATATTATGGGGCCAGTGCCGCGTCTTCTCGACCAATCTGCAGCAACCTGACTTTGAATCGCATGGCGAGCGGAGGCGTCATCAGGGAAAACAACAGCGGGTCCACCCACAATTACCCACGGCCCGTTAACGGCATACTGCACGTGCGCTATGACTCCAATTCCGTCCGCCGCGCGAACCATCCTATATGTCGCGCGAACTCCGTTGATGACCACCGTTCCATCCAAGTGATTCTCCTGGGTCAGAAAAAATTCCTATACAAGTGGAGAATGCCACTGCGCATTGGGCCAGACACCGGGAGAAACCCCTGGTCCGGTTTGCCCAGCAGTAATGCAAATTACTGCTCTCAGTCTGCGGATGACGTCAGCGCGTTGATCACGAAGGCCACCAGCTAAGAGGACAATACCCCATTATCTGCGATGGCTGCGCGGAAATGTGCGCCAAATGATTAACGAGCAGACTCCGGACTGAATGGCGGTTTCTGGCTGCTTGCAGGCATGTTTACAATCGGATCGCAGGGACCCTGGTTCACGCTGCGCCTTGTTTCCCGTTCAGGAGCAATTCCAGCTGGTCAAGCATCTCTGCAGGCGCCCAAGGTTTCAGTAGAAATTTCATGCCTGCGGGCAGTGCGTTCGCATCTGGGTGCTCGCGGCCCGATGTAAGTAAGACCGCAATCTCTGGCGATTGCCTATTCACGCGCATCGCCAATTCGAAACCGTCCATGGTTCCGGGCATTTGGATATCCGTCAGCATCGCTTGTATGTCGGGCCGGTCCGCAAGGCGCCGCAATGCGTCGTCCGCATTGCTGGCCTCACTGACGACGTATCCTGCCTCCGTCAGTAGCGTCTCCAAGAGCCAGCGGGCGTCGGGGTCATCGTCCACTACGAGTACAGGCGGAGCTCCAGCTGGCGCTTGAATGCGGGGCATCAGTTTTGTTTCTCAATGGGATTGCGGCTGCAAACGGCCTGCATAGTCGGCTTAGGCACAGGTCGCCCACGTGGGCCCGACTGCGACGGTCAGCAAGCCTTATTCCTACGGCCTCATAAGGACGTTGATCCGGCGTGGTGACCCGGCACGCGGGGCGTACAGCTTACCGCCCGGTCGACGCTGGGTGCCCCGGCTCCTCATTGCGGATGCCGAGGAATACGGATGGTGAATGTCGTTTGCTCAGCAGTCGATTCAACGCCTATGGTGCCGTGATGAGCGTCGATGATGCTCTTGCAAATGAACAGGCCGAGTCCGAGGCCAGCCGCCGAAATTCGGCGGTCCGGGTAAGGCGTTGCGCGGATCAACGGGTCGAAGAGGGTGGGGAGGGCGCTGGATAGAATCTGTTCTCCGCCGTTGGAAACTGTCAGCCCGAGCCACTCACCTTGGTCCTCAACACTAAGGTTGATCGTCCCATCTCCATAGCGAGCCGCATTGGAGAGCAAATTCGACAACACTTGTCCCATCTGCCCGGCGTCCCACGTCCCTAACGGGTTGCCGCTGCAGCTCAGTGTGATTGATGCTTCCGGGAAGAGCACCCGCGCTTCTTCAATCGCGGAGCTGCACAACGTATGCATCGACAATAAGGTGTGGTTTGTCGCCTGGATCTGACCCAGGCGCGCGCGTGTAAATATCAGCAAATCGTCAATCATCGCGCGCATTCGCAGTACTGAGCGTTGCACGATGGCGGACGCACGCACTCCTGCTGGAGAAATCGTATCGTCGCGTACCAATATTTCCGTCGCGTATTGCAACACTGCCAGAGGAGCCCGCAGATCGTGCGCGAGCACGCCGGCGAACAAGTCCCGAGCTCGCTCTACCCTGCTGGTGTACTGCTGTACCGATTCGCTGAGCGCCTGGTCGATCGCTTCGTTGAAGCGAATTATTTCTTGAAATGACTCTCGGTCAGTCGCACCGAGAGCTTGCCATCTGCGCAGCACACTCGCGCGCAGGGCGCGGAACTCGGCAACCACATCGTTCAGCCCAAATCCCTGGGTGCGCCTGTCGTCAGCGTGCAGAACGGAAACAAAATCGAAGCCTGCGTCTCCCTCTGACTTCGAGCCAAAGGATTTCGCCGTCTGCTCCGCTTCGCTTTGTAATCCCTCCATATTGGCAGCAACCGACATCAGGATTTCGGCGGCGGAGTCACGAAGTTGATCCTCTGACAAATTCCCTGCTGCCGGCTGAAGCTGCCTGGCGTATCCAATCCAGTCATCAATCAGATCTTCGCGATGCTCGCGAATGAAGCTAGCTATGCTCATGAGCACTCCTGCAATGGCGCTCTACCGGCCTAAGGATTGCGGCTGACCATGCCAATAGCCTAGGCCGTTGTAGCAATCAGTATGCGCCGCATGATCATCGTGACCAAATAGCGCATTTGTCACGGTGCGCCAGCACCAGTTCACCAGGGGCGATGGCTAAGTCCGAGGGGGAGCGCGGGACGGTCGCTTAGCCGAGGCCAATCGTTCGCCAACCGCATTTGGCTCAGAGCCCGCAGGGTAGGGTTGAATGACTGCTACTCGTCGGGAGCGTGAGCTTGAATCATCGCTGGACAGCAAAAAGTTCGACATGTCGTCCAGCGACCCGTCTTCTGAACGAGTGGAGAGTGGTTTAGATTTCCGTCTGCTCGGAGAGCTCTAGGGCATCATCAACCTCGATGCGAGATACCGCACTGTCGATTCCAGCTTGGAGTGCCCGAGGAGCAACTGCACGGCCCCCAGGTTCTTCGTACGCTGGTAGATGAGGGTCGCCTTCGTGCGTCGCATCGAATGAGTTCCGTAGTTGGCGCGGTCCAAACCCAATTGGTCGACCCAGTTTCCGAGAATTCGGGCGTATTGGCGGGTTCCCAAATGCGGTGAGGCGTGAAGCCGGCTGGGAAAGAGAAAGTCCTCCTGCTTCAGTCGGGCCTGCTTTATCCACGTCTGTAATGCTTACCGGGTAGCTTGCGTGATTTCAAACTGTACGGGGCGCTGAGTCTTGCGCTGCATGACTATAGTGCGCATTGCCATCTGATCACCATGGCATATGTCTCGGACCTTGAGCGCGACGAGGTCGCAGCCGCGAAATTTGCTGTCGATGCCCAGGTTTAGCAGCGCCAGTTCACGTAGACGGCCCTCTATCTGAAAGCGAACACGCAGTGCCCAGATATGCTTCGGTTTGAAAGGGGCCTTCTGCCCGACGATCTTTCCTTTATTCCACGGCTCATGTCGAGTGGCTTCGGGTGTGGTGTCCATGATGGTCTCCCATCGAGTTGTTGGATTCCACAGAATGCGCTCTGCTCGTGAAACGACTAGGAACACGACTGCAGCTGCGCAGAGCGACGTTCTGAGCGATGGGGCATTGATCACTGCCCAGCACGAGGCGGCCGTCGTCGTTCCCAGTCACAAACCAGCGATTTTTCCAATTCCGGAATGGCTGGATTCTGCTGCGCTCAGCTGCACGGGCCGTGCCGATTGCGGGAGCTACAGCATGGAGCACCGAGATGTTTTGCTACTCAGCGAGGATGCGGCCGCGACGCCTGCGGGGGGGTCAATCCGTGCCTTCTTGCTTCTCAGTTGGCCGCGTCAGTTCTGCAATTCCCTTCTGAACATCATGAAGGAAGGAGCCCGACTCGAAGGTGTGAATTATTGTAGGGACTGCAAGTTCAAGCAGGCAGGTTAGCATCTCGGCGAACCACCACTTCGCCAAACCGTTGGATGGAACGACGTGGGCATGTGTTAGGTAAGCAATCGCGCGGGTCACTATGTTGGGATCTCGGCCCGATTCGATCACGCTGACGACTTGTTCATTGGCGAGTCGAACGAACTCGCCGGCAAGCTGAGCGACGGGAATTTCTGGTGTGCCCTGTTCAGACCAAAAGGCTTGTCTCGCTAGGGTGCGGCAGGCGATCTGCAGTGCTGGAAGATCAATGTCGCGCATTCGCGGTTCTCCTCGAGGGTGACCTAGTGATCCGCGTTTTTATTGCTATCCGCTTATCCCCGCAAGCTATCGCTCATCCGTATTGTAGGACTAACGATTATCAGTAATCCCCCTGACTTTGTGCATCAAGCGAAGGTTGACCAATGCCTCAAGTTTAAAGGGCTGAGATCCTGGGTAGCTTGTGGCATCAGACGCCAACGTTGACGGGGAGCCTTGATTAAACTGCGGCCGCTCCCGACCCGGAGCGGCCGCTCAGCGATCTTGCTAGCTAGGGATGTCGGTTTCAAAGTTTGCTCAGAACAAGAGATCGATGGCTGCGACGGGCGCGGCCGCGCCGCAAAAATTCTCCGGCACTAGGTCTGGTCGAGAGAAGAAATCGAAACGTCTTAAGCCTTGACTGAGATGATGCACCGTGCGCAGATGGCACCAGGCGGTGCTGCGTAGCCTTTATGGCACTACCGCGTCCCCTTGATTGCGCGGGCGCATCCTGCACCGCTACCCGGAAGCCCCCGTAATGGGGATGTCCGCGGCTTGACGCCCGAGCAACTTAGCTATCGCAGCGTGCTGTTGACGTTCAACCGCGACACCGAAGACGCACGCTGCGCGCGTCGGCCGGATCGTAGTAACGACTACAGCCGCGAAGCTCGCCAAGCTTGCCACGTCGACGGTAGCACTCAGACGTTCATGGCAAATCTTCGCAAGGCGGGGTGGATCAAGTACCACCGGAAATCGTTCACTTACTTCGTTCGACAGGGGGTTCCTGTCCAGGTGATTGTGAAACAGTCGGATCGCACAGCTTCTCTGGAACCCATCACGCTCGAGGAAGTAGACCAGGCGCTGAGCCGCGAAACCGACGCGTTGGTGCACCAACAACAGCTGCAGCGTAACTCAGACGCAGTGCTCCACCAGCTATCCACGATGGAATGACGTGACGCAAAACTGCGACGTCTCGACAGGCGCCGCACAGCCAGGCTGCGGCCTTCCAAGCCGCTTATGTGGGTTCGATTCCCGCAGCCCGCTCCAAACGAGTGAAGGCACGCCAGCGAAAGCAGCGGGCTTTTTTGTTTTGCACCGCCGGATGAGCTACGGGATAAGCCGTGATGTGGGTGTGTGCACTACTGTGCCGTCGGGCAGTTGATATTGGCCGTATCCCAACCAGCCCACCGTCTGGCCATTTGGGAGGCAACAATAGAAGAAAGCATTTTCGCCCTTGTCACCGGGGAGCGTGCGTGCCCGTCGCTCTATTCGGAAGCGCCGACCATCGTCCGCGATAGCTACTACTGCAATGGAGCTTTTACCTGGGTTTGCCGGCATTTCGCATTTCCTGTTTTGTTTTACTAGGATGTGCCTATGAGTTTCGCGTGCGGCGCCCCGTTCTGTAAATCCGCCGTTCGGCTGGACCAAAAACGGCAATTGCGGCCTTTTTGTATTGCGCGGGGCGGCCGAATGGCCAGACTGTCGCCGCGCAGGCCTGTTGGAGATCGCTAAACGCCGGCAGTTGGTAGGCGGCATGCGACCGCGAGTAAAGTCGTACCGTCGGCTAGTTGGAATTGGTTTTCACCTAACCAAGCCACGGCGCTTCCATCCTGCAAGCAGCAATAGAAGAACCCCTGCTCGCCATCATCGCAGGGTAGCGAGCGGCATCGACGCTCGATTACAAAGGTGGTGCCATCTGGGCTTACCGCAATCAACACTGTAGGACGCTTCGTGTAGACCGTTTGCATGGCGCGACTCCGATGAAGTGGCTTGGCAAGTTCAGCGCCTCGATTGGGACACCACCCAGCCTTTCGGTCAATACATCTTTAGCCCACATCCAATAACACATCGGGCTACTGCAAGGGGGTTTCCTCTCCGTTTGCCAGTTCGCGCGGCAGCAACAAGGGGTAACCCCTCACTCCCTTCGAAGCCCTGCTAGGAATAAAGTGCCTTAGCCGGTAAGAGGGAGCCGCCATGAAGAAAAGGGAATCACTGAAAGTCATATCTGCCGAAATCGGTCTGTTGGAGCATCGCGTAAACGCATTGCGTGCTTGAATATGCAATTCCCGGAGTGATGTCGTTTCGATAGAGCCCCTCGGGGTGCTGCCGTGAATTATTCACTGGCTCTTGCGGGCCGAGGCGGGACGATGATAAAGCTCATCATAGGATGTCTGATTGGCGGGCTCCTCTACGCCGACTCTGGTTTTGGCGCCGAACGGGATGCTACGCCTGCGTTAGACCTCCGGCATACAAGCGAATGGGAGTTTTCAGTCACGCCCTATGTGTGGGCACCGGCGCTGTCTGGAAAAGTGTCTCACCGAGGTTTGCCGGACATCGATGTAGACACGAGCTTTGATCAGATCTTCGATAACCTAGATTTCGCGGCCATGCTTACCGGCGAAGCACGTAAAGGCCGGTACAGCCTTTTCGGCGATCTTATTTATGCAAAGGTCGGGGCACAGGGCGACACGCCGCGGGAGGTTGTAGCGACTAGTGCGGACGTCCACAGCAAGACGTTCACGGGGCTGCTGGGCGCGGGGTATTCGGTCTTTGATCAGTCGCCCCACAGCCTTGATGTTGTGGCGGGTCTGCGTGTTTGGTCGGTAGACACCGACATCACGCTCAAGGGGGCACGCCTGAACGGCAGGAAACGCAGCGATGGCGCGACATGGGTCGATGCTGTGGTAGGAGTGCGGGGAGGCTACGTTTTCACTCCAAAGCTATATGCGACAGGATGGGGGCTAGTAGGCGCGGGCGGCGCGAATGCGGATTGGGATGTTGGAATCGGCATTGGATACAACATCAGCAAGAGCTTCTCAGCGACTGTCGGCTACCGTGCGTTGGGCGTGGATTACAGTGCCGGCGGCTTTAAGTTCGATGCTGTGCTTCTCGGCCCAATGGCTGGCTTGACCATCCGCTTTTAAAAAGATGCTTTTCAGACTCGGTCCGTGCCATGTGATTAGCCGCATGAAGTCACGAAGCACTTATAGGGATTCCGACGAGCCGTGCAAATAGGTCGTTCCCCTACGCATAGCGGGCGTGCGCCTCCAACTTAGAGGGGAATTCTGGGCCCGGTGGCTGTTCCGTGGCATCACCTCGCGGGGAGGTTCACATGAAGCCGGGTGCACCTTCAGTTATGAAGTCGTGATTGGCCTCGACTCATCCTGTCGTTAGTCAGTGGTGAGCCGATCCACCCAATTAAACTTAATAAAGGGAATAGAGCTTCATGGACATCAAACTACCGAAAGCACTTTGTCACGCGATGCTGGTGATTGCGTCCTTCACATCCTCCTATGCCTGCGCGGAAATCAGCCCCTCCGAAACGCGGGCAATAGCGGAAGAAGGGTACATCTACGGTCTGCCTATTGTGATGAACTACGCGATCATGTACGAGTACGCCGTCGACAGGAACTCAAGCCAGTACAAGGCACCGTTTAACCAGATTCGCAGCCTGCACCATGTCGCCAATTACAAGGACACCGCCATCATCTCGCCGAACAGCGACACGCCCTATTCCATGATGTTCATGGACTTGCGCAGCGAGCCGATTGTGTTATCAGTGCCTGCGGTGAAAATGCCTCGGTACTACTCGGTGCAACTTATTGACGGCAACACCTACAATTTCGGCTACATCGGAAGCCGTTCCACTGGGGATGAGGCTGGCGACTACATGATCGCTGGCCCCAACTGGAACGGCGACATTCCACCAAGTGTAAGGAAGGTCTTTCGTTCCGCAACGCAGCTCCCTTTCGCGGTCTTCCGGACCCAACTGTTCAACCCGGCCGACATGCCCAACGTCGAAGCTATTCAATCGGGCTACAAAGCACAGCCGCTTTCTGCATATCTTAAGCAGCCGGCACCTCCTGCCGCGCCTGCGATCGCCTTTCCAAGGATCAACAACGATCTGGCAAAGACAGACTTTTTCACGTACCTGGGTTTCGCCTTGCAATTCAGCCCGGCCGCACCGGACGAAGTGGCGATCCGTGCGAAGCTTGCTCTTCTGGGCATTGGCGCGGACAAGAAGTTCAGCTTCGAGGAGCTGTCCGCTGAACAAAAGAGCGCCGTCGCTCAGGGCATACAGGATGGGCACGCCAAGGTCGAAAATGCTATCAAGGATCTGGGCACGAAAGTCAACGGCTGGAACATCGTGGGGGCTGGCGGCGACAGGGCCTTCTACCACGGAGACTGGCTGAAGCGAGCGGCTGTGGCGCAGGCGGGCATATATGCCAACGATGCCGAGGAAGCCACGTACCCCCTGACCACGACCTTGCCCAATGGCGAACCGCTTGACGGTAGTAAACACAACTACACCATTACCTTTCGCGACGGACAACTGCCGCCAGTCAATGCTTTCTGGTCGGTGACCATGTACGACGGCAAGACGCAATTGCTAATTGAAAACTCGATTGATCGTTATCTCATTAACTCGCCCATGCTCTCCAGCATGACGAAAGAAGCGGATGGTTCGCTGACGCTCTACCTTCAGAAAGCGTCTCCCGGCGCGGACAAGGAGAACAACTGGCTGCCAGCACCGAACGATCTCATGTACTTGGTAATGCGCCTCTACTGGCCTAGGACAGACTCGCCTTCCATCCTGCCTCCGGGGAAAGGAACTTGGAGTCCACCACAAATCGTCAAGGTGATGTGACCCACCAAGAACAATTGCACTAGGGCGGCCCCCCAGGGTTGCGGATTGCCGCGTCGATGCACGACAGGTCCGATAATCGATCAGACTTCAGATACTCAACCATCTTGCAGTTGGGGCAAAGAGAGGTGTCGCAACCGATAACTCTTCGCCCGTGTTCTCTTTTGTTGAAACGTGCGCGGCACGCCTTCACTTGGTAGTTTTTAAGGTTCCGGGTGCAGGCTCTGGCGGAGAACAGCTTTCGAGATACGCCGCTTACGTCGTTGCGCCCCACTTCTGCGCGAATGTCGACAGGTCCGAGAGTTAAGGCGATGATCGAATTGATCCTTCGCTTTCAGTTCCGGCCGGGCATCAGAATAAATTCCGAAAGGTCCGATCTTGGCCGGAAGCGAAGTCGCGTCATGATGATCCCGGCCTCGCTGAGAACTGTGGAGAAGACGTGTAACTCGAACCCGTGGATATGTGGACGGCCGCTGAGCGACCATTTGACTCGCTGCGCTCGGCCCTTGGACCAGCACTAATAGACAAACGTTGGACAGGCTCCGCCTGACCCTTGCGGCTCTTGTCCGTTTGCAAGGCAACCGGTGAGCTAGGTTCGCGCATCGCTTCTGGTAGGCGAAGCAGGGCTACGGTCTCGGCGGGATCCATGCGCTTCGGCATAAGCGCGGGTAAATTCGGCACCCAACAGAAATACCTGGGCCGCGTAATAAACCCAGATCAGCACGATCACCAGGGATCCCGCCGCAGCGTACGAGGAGGCGACGGACGCCTTAGCCATGTACAGGCCGATCAGAAACTTCCCGATTTCGAACATAACGGCGGTGACAAACGCCCCTGCCCAAACGTCTCGCCAAGCGACTGAGACTTGAGGCATAAACCGGTAGATCATCCCAAAAAGCAGGGTGAGGATGCCCAGCGTAATTGCTGCGTTAACCGCTTGGAGCAGCATCCCCCAGCCGGGGATGTCGCCGCCCAGCCAACTGCCCAGTGCTGCCAGCACTGTGCTGACGACAAGCGAGACGACCAATAAAAACGCCAATGTCAAAATCAGGCCAAAGGAAAGAAGACGCGCGCGGATCAGGGCCCAAATGCCGGACAGCTTCTTGGGGTTGACCTTCCAGATGCGGTCCAGCGCGCTCTGTAGTTCCGAAAAGGCTGTCGTCGCCCCGACTGCCAACATCACGAGGCTGATAACGGTGGCAGCAATGCCCTGCGCGGGCTCTTGCGCACCCAATACGACACTTTCTACCGCCTTCCCGCCCTCAGCGCCGACCAAGGCGCTGGCTTGGGCTAACAACTGTCCCTGCGCGGCTTCGCGGCCCCAAAAGAACCCTGCGATTCCGATCACGATAATAAGTAGTGGCGCCAGCGAGAAAACCGTGTAGAACGCGATGGCGGCACCCATGCTGGGTGCGTAGTCGTCCAGCCAGTTCGTCACCGTTTGTTTGACTAACGCATAGAACCGTTTGATAGCCATTTTTGCACTCCCAGCGCATGGAGGGACGTAGCAAGTGGCGTGCCACCTCGTATCGAGCTCCGCTTGGCATGAATACGTGAAGCCGAAGGGGCGAAGACGTTGGGAAGTAGTTCGTTTACTGATCCACCAGCGGATACTCAAACCCGTGTGGATGAGCGCTAGCGCGACTGATCGGCATGCTTCGCTTGACCCATGGACGGTCGCCGTTCATCTGGTGCATGAACGACCGCTCTTGGCCGGTTGCAGGCATTCCAGCTCGGTTTAGCGGCTAAACACCCAATTCAAAACACGTCTATCCGAACCCGTGGATATGTGGATGATCGCTTCGCGACCGCCCGGCTCGCAGTGCTCGGCCGGTGGACAACCGCTGATGGACAAACGGTGGACAGGCTCCGCCTGACCACGCGCTTGACCACAGGGTATACCCACCGGCTACCCGCGCTTCTCCCACATACCCACCGGCCCCCATCAAGCCATCATGAGATACAGAAATTCCACACAGTGCATTCACTGATGCACCGCGGCCCCGAGCACGGTTGAGTTCCTTCCTACTGCGGGGCTTCGTTGATTGTCGCCAGAACGGGCGCATCGCCGAGCGCGAGAGCCATCTACCGGCACCAGAATGCGCCCTGACCAAATCAGAAATCGCCATGGCCAGCCATTTTTCTGAACCGTCTCCAGTTTGGCGTTGACCATGAAGTGCTTGGAATCAGAGCGCTTGTAGCCCCGCGGCAGTCGAGCCATCGACTCTGCATCTTGATCCAAGCGATGCATAGTCAGCGGGCGGGTGCCCGGAGGTATGTTGAAACGCGGACCCACGGGGTCCGCGAATATCTCGCCTAGGTTGGTGAAGATTCGTTCGGCGTAATCCAATGGACCCGCCTTTTGAACTATGCGACCGCACATGGAAAGTCCCCTTTTTTTTATAAGGAGCGTGGAGCAGAACGCTCGTTGAGCAGCCTGCCGTTCCCAAATCACTACGGGAATACCGTTTGCCAGCTGCCGCGATCCCGTTCCGCATGGGCCACGGGCATTTTCGGTGCGCTGCCACTACCTAGGTTATCCGACTTCCGTTCCACATTTGGTTGACCCCCTTCACAGTTCAGTAAGAAGCTTCCAAATGCCATATCCGATAAGGCCGAAAAAAGTTAGGGGCATTACGATTCCACTCCAGCGATACCAAAACTGACGAGCGGCCCAGCGTACCGGCCTTTTCTCAGCTGCATCGATACGTCCGCGAAGATGCTCAATACGGCCTGACTGGCTAGACGTCTCTCGCTTTAGGGCGTCGGTCTGCTGAAGCAGATCACTAATGAATTCATCGACCGTACGAGTGCGAACGCGGGTCATCCAAGAGTCAACCGTGTTGAGATCGGCGGACTTGATGACACTCGATCTGCCGCCGCGATGTTCGGGATCGGAGAAGATGAGCTTCAGCCCGAACTGTTCGTAGAATCGATTTCGGCGGTCTTTATTTTCTGGGGTGCCGTCGCGCGGAGACAGTTTAATTTGCCGTACTTCCGCGTCGGGCCACTGCTTGCCCCACGTCACGACCTCATTCATGAAATAGGTGCCGATACCTTTGCCGCGTAAAGGATACGGCACCTCAACGGCTCCCCCTGTAAGAGAAAGGTCGGCAGGTTCTTCGCCAAATCCACGGACATACCGGCCGTCGAAGAATCCACATTCGTTCGGCCCTCGCGCGCCTGCCGAGTTCAGCCTCTGAAAGGAAATGCGAATTTGTGCATCGGCCGCAGTGCCGTCTTTGCAGAGGCAAACAGTTTCGACGCGCTCGACGATGAGAGCGTCTGAAGGAGGTCCGTCGGGGCGGTCGGTATGCAGTGCTTCAAGGATGTAAACCCTTGGCGGCAGTCGGACTGGATCTTTCCATTGCGGATTTATGGACGGAAGCATACGGCTATGTATCTCTATTCTGATGACGGGCGTGCGCGTGATCCCAAGAAGCTTAAAGAGCGACGGCGTCGTAAGCGTAACAAGGGACTAACCTAGTGTGTACATAAGCACATTGTTTAGCCGCTAAACCAGTGGTGCTTGTGCTCCCCAGCTCCGGTCGCTAATGCACCCAATGCCGGACCTTCATCGACGGATCCTGCTCTCCACTCGTCTGCTCCGCCACGCAAGTAGGCTCTTCAGTGGTTCGCGTCCAGGCGTCAGGCCTTGGGCGCATATTTGCCCTGCGCGCACCGCACGCAAGGGGCTTTCGCGGCATATAGCCGCTCGCTGCGCTCGCTTTATATTCCACGTCCCCTTGCCTGCGGCGCTTGTTCCGCAGGGCGCCAGTGCTCCCGTCCCGCCACCCGGCCGGGACCCACTTCTAAGGAGCACGACATGACGCAAGCTACCCTCGCCCAGGCCAGCCTGGTCCCCGATCACGAGCGTCTGGCCTTCTTGCCCAAACACTTCGGCACCCGCCTGATGCTGCGCGGCGAAATTTCGGTCTACAACTGGCTCGATCGCTTGGCCCAGGACTACCGCGGCGGATACTGGCACTACTATGAAATCCCCAACGGCTTCTACATGGCGCCGGCCGGGTACGACAAGTTGCGCATCGAGTGGCCTATGAACTGGTGCGACCGCAATATGTCACCTGATGCCGCCGGCATCGTGGCGACGTTGTACGCGCTGAGCGAACTGTGCAGCCAGTATCAGGTCGACGACCTGATCGAGAAGTACCACGCGTTGCGCGACTTCGCCGGCGAGCATGCCGAGGCAAGCGCCATCTTCGCTGCCATCAATTGAGAAATTTACTGCCCGCCTATGGCGGGCATTTTTCTTTTGCTGCGTCGGCGCTGGCAGGCCGCGATGCCCCTACTAGGCAGCGCCGGCGGGGGGAGGGTAGTGCTTCGAAGGTAGACCATTGAAAGCCATGCGGGGTGGCGGGTCTGCATTTCCGGTCAGTGTGCCACGGCGTTCTCGCGTTCAAGTGCGGCGCGGCGCCGGCTGCGCCGGCGCCACTTGCGGCCGCTGGCCGTCTTCGACACTTGAGCACTGCGCTGCGCCGTGACTCTAGGTTCCGGGCATTCCCGCCCTGGCAACTGGAGAACAAGCATGGCCACGAAAGCACAACAGCGCAAATTCCTCAATTCGGCCGACGAGCACCAAAAGGTCATCGTCAAGATTATTCAGGAATTGTCTCGTTCGCACGGCATTGACCGCACCTGGTCGGACTGGGTCGAGATGGGCGCGCTGGCGATGGCAAATGCCGTCGACAAAGCTCAATTCGAAAAGCGCGAGAAGCGCTACATGGAGATCATTTCCCACTACAAAAAGGACGAGGTGCACCAGTTGGCTGAAGCGTTCGCGCATTTGGTCCAGTGCTGGGATATGAAGGTCGCTGTAGGCGATTTCGGCGACGTGCTGGGCAGCACCTTCATGATGCTGGATATGGGCAACGCGGGGACCGGGCAGTTCTTTACGCCTTACGAAGTGTCTCGGGCGATAGGTGGCATCGTCATGGGTGATCGCGAAGCACTGGCCAAGCAGGTTGCCGATCGTGGATTCATCCGGGTATCTGAGCCGACGAGCGGCGCCGGCGGGATGATCATTGCGGCAGCGCATGCGATGTCCGATGCAGAGATCAACTATCAGGAAGCCATGCACGTGACTGCGATCGACATCGACCGCCGCTGCGTGCATATGACGTACTTGCAGCTGGCCTTGCTGCATGTGCCGGCGATCGTCATTCACGGCAACGCACTGTCGCTCGAGGAATGGGAGCATTGGTTTACCCCGGCGCACGTGCTGGGCGGCTGGAGTGCGCGGCTGCGTCAACGTGAGGCGCTCGATGCGATGCGCAATCTAGTGGAGGCACCGGCGGCCGCTGGCCAGGTGCACGTGGGGCAGCCCGCAGTCGAGGCGCCTGAGCCCCAAATCAACGAGGCGCTGTACGCAATGCCGAAGGCAGCACGTCAGGCCGCTGCCGCTGGCCAAATGTCGCTCTTCTAGGCTCGCCGTGATGGCCCCTCTTCGGGGCCTGGCGCGCTGGCGACGCGCCAACTTCGGGCCATGCAGAGCCACAAGCACTGCACGGAGCATACAGTCGCATCCCCCTCCCGCACGGACGCTAGGGCCGCTGCGCGCGGCTTTGTAGCCGCGGCCCCATCTTCAAGGGCTTTCGCGGCATAAACCGCTCACTACGTTCGCTATTTATTCCACGTCCCTTGACCGCGCTTTCGTGGGCTGCGCCCGCCTGCCCCGTGCAGTGCAATGCAGATCGGCTGACATTGCTGCACGCAAGGAGCCAACCATGAGTCGTGTTGTCCTGGGCGATTGCCTGTCCGTTCTTCCCACCTTGCCGGATCGCTGTGTTGACCTGGTACTGACCGATCCGCCGTACCTGGTCAACTACGTTGACCGCTCCGGCCGGAGCATTGCCAATGACCGCACCGACGAATGGATGACGCCGGCGTTTGCGCAGATGTTCCGCGTGCTTCGCGATGACGCGTTCTGCATTTCGTTCTACGGCTGGAATCGCGTTGATCGGTTCTTTGCCGCTTGGCGCGCGGCAGGCTTTCGTGTTGTAGGCCACATCGTGTTCGCCAAGCAATACCAATCGAATGCGCGATTCTTGGCGTACCAGCACGAGTCCGCCTACTTGCTAGCCAAGGGCCAGCCGGCGCTGCCGGCGACGCCATTGCCCGATGTGCTGCCGTGGAAGTACACCGGGAACCGCCACCATCCGACCCAGAAGCCGGTTGAATGCCTGACGCCGCTGATCGAAACCTTTAGTCGTCCGCGCGACATTGTTCTAGACCCGTTCGCCGGCTCCGGTTCCACGTGCGTGGCCGCCCGGCAGACCGGTCGGCGCTTCTACGGGATCGAAATGGATCCTAAGTACCACGACGCCGCATTGCAGCGCCTCGCGCTGGCCACCCAGGAAAGGATCGCAGCATGAGCCGGACAGCTAACGAAATGCAGAGTGGGCTTATCGCATACCTACAAGGCTACGGCCGCAACAACCGGGCCGGTTTGTCCGAGATCGCCGCATATGGCGCCTGGCCGGTGCTCGCGGCACGAGAAACCGAACAACGCATGGCGCGATTCCTCGAATCCTTGCCGCCGGACGAGGTGCGAGCCATCGCCCAGTTGGAAATCAACCTCAACGAGCTGGCCAGCCAGGTGCTGGTCGAACTGGATAGGGAGTAACGGATGGCAATGCCCCAACTGTCCGAGGCCGCGGAACTGGCCATCGAAAACATCGCCCTGGAAATCTTGGACATTGAATGTCTGGAATTTCAGAAAATCCGCTCGAAGGACTATCGCGAAATACCGGTGTGGGATCTTTGGAGGGCATTGCAGGCGGCGTACTTGGCCGGCATGGTGGACCATCACCGAAACGGCTGAACGGCATAGCCAGGCCAGGCGGCCTGGCTATCTCGCAACGGCGACCGGACTGCGGGAAGAGGCCGGTGCGGCCCGCCGGCCTTCACCGCCCCTGGTTCGTCCTCTTAGACCAGTCAGCGGCGACATGATTCTGTATCGCACGGCGGGCAGAGGCGTCGTCAGCGAATACCGTGTGGGGTCCGCCAACGCATTCCCACGGTCCGCTGGGGGCATATTGCACTTCTGCTATGACCCCATTTCCATTCGACGTTCGAATCGTCCTGTAGGCCGCACGGACACCGTTGATGATCATGGTTCCATCCAACGTGACTCTCCTCGTTCAAAGAAATGCCGAGTGCAATACGCGTCGCGAATGTCGGCACGAAATTGGGATGCAACTAGGAAAAATACGCATCCGGCTCGCCGGGGCCTGTGCTAGATTTCGCACCTACTCTGACCTAGCGACGCGTTGACGCGGACCCTGCGCCCAATGGACGAAAACAATAAAAAGAACCCGCGGCGAAAAAAACAGCCGGCCGTGATGCATTGCTCGTTTTGCGAGAAGTCTCAGAACGAAGTTCACAAGCTGATCGCACGGGAAAATCCTGCCGGCAAGAAGGCGCTCACGATCTGCGACGAGTGCGTTGACATGTGCACCGAGATCATCAACGAGCAAGGTTTGGTCGAAGCCGAAAATAGCCCCAAGGCTCTATACGAGTACATCGTTCGGCAAAATGAAATCATCGGCGACGCACGGGATAGGGCAAATAAGGCCCTGGATCTGCTGAATGTCTCCATGCCGCCGGCGTCCGAATCTCAACACTGATGTTCTGATCACGACTCCCCATTAGGCGTGCCCCTCCGGCTGCGCCTGCGGGTCGGGCTCTCGCGCTGCGCGTCAAGCCTGGCCAACCCAGCCAGTCTTGCCCCCCCGTGGGGGCTTCCATCCGTCCCTCCCTCTGGTCGGCTCACGCCTCCGCGCCTGACGGCGCTGCGCGCTACCGCTTGCCAACGGCCTACGGCCGAATTTGAGCCCTACGGGCTTGGGGCGCTCGCCGCGCGGCACGCCTGCGCCTCTCAGGCTATCTCACGCAAGCCTGGCGCCCTGTCAGTCCCCGCGCCCTAGAAACGCCGACTGTATCACTGCGTTCGTCCCTCCAAGGGGTTCGCTTCGCCAGGTACTCACCCGGTCCTTGCGCTGCGCGCAAGGCTGCGGCTTCCGTTCCTGCCCCTTTCCGCTCCTCTCTCCATGATCCAGATCGGCACGGGCTCGGCGACTAACAGGACTGGCGGCAAACACCGCGAAGACAAAGTCCAGCGATTCCAGCCGTTCACGATCGGGCTAACGATCTTCAGGCCCGGTCAGCACTTCAAAACAATCTTTGATGCAGAGGAAATAGCCATGGCAAACACTGTACAGATAACTGCAACGCCGAAGCCCTTCGTTGTGTTCCTTCGCGGCTTGGATGCCCGAGTGGCTCGTACTAAGGCCACCGGAATGTTCGACGATGAAAGTCGCTACATGGAGCTTGGCTACTCGCAAATGCTTGCTCACGTTCAGGGCCGGGAAGACTTTTCCCGTGGCCGTGACGCCGAAGACGTACCGCCGCTGCTGGCGGATATTGCCGAACTGGCAAGCGCATGGGTGGACGGCTGGAACGCCGCAGAGGAATCCATAGCCATGGCCGCATGTTCGTGCTGCTACGACGGCTCCGGCAATCCTTGCCCCCATCACGGCTGAGAGGGGAGCGGAGATGCTTATCAAGTACGTAACGGACCAGATGAAAGGCGAGCCGGATATTTTGGCCGCGCTGCGCCATCAGCCTTTGCTCCTGCGTGGCCTGGATGGATCGACCCTACTCGTCCAGCAGGCACCGGCACACGGCTGGACACATGAGGCGCTTTGCGATGTGCAGCCTGAATCGGCCGTGATCGGCTGCGATGCGTTTCTGGGAACGTCCTGGATCGGTTCAACCGAAGTCTAGTCAAACAAGGAAATCCACCATGTCTTGCGACGTCGTTCTGTACACCCACCTTGCTTGCGCCCAGTGCGAGCTTTCTAAAGATGATCTTGCCGCACGCGGCATCGAGTTCACCGAACGCAGCGCCGCCGACTTTGCGCAGGCGCTCGCGGCAAAAGGCTATGACACCGCGCCGGTCTTGGCCGTCGCCATCGAAAACGAGTTGGTCGCCTGGACAGGCCACCGTCCCGACATGATCGAACTGCTGGCCGACTTGTTGGACACCGGCCCGGTCGCTGCGGACGGCCTGCGCGAAAGTGACGCGGCAGAGGAAGCCGTGTTGACCCGGCTTCAGGTGATGCACGAGATACGTGATCACCAACTGAGCGCCGAAGACTTTTTCACCGACAACGGGAACCACCCGCTATATCGCGGGCGCGACCTGCTGAACTGGCTGGGCTATTAAGTAAAAGGCCCCTGTCGGCTGCAACCGACAAGGGCCATCACCCGCAACCCTCGGACTAGGAGAATCGTGATGAACCACGACTTTATCAGATTGGCGAACGACATGCGCCGCGCTCACTTGCTGGGCCTGGGCTTTCGCATTCCCGCGATGACCATGCGACAACTCACCGTCCTAATCGCCGCGCTGGACGAGCCTGCCGCCGCGCCGCAACTGCACTGATCCCGATATTGACCTGGAGTACATACCTATGAAACTCGATTCCAACGAACTCGCCGCCGTCCACGCTGCCGCAATTCGCATGGACATTCCCCATTCGCAACTGCGCCTCAGCGACACGTATCAGGCTCGTGGCGTACAAGACCGCAAGCACGATGCTGAACTCCTGCAATTGAAGGCAACGATTCGGGCCATGGGCGGGCTGTTGCAAAACCTGGTTGTCGTCGCCGCGCCGGACGGTTCCTATGAAGTATGCGCGGGCGGGCGGCGTTGGACGGCCCTCGGCCTGCTGATCAAAGACGGAGTTTTCCCTGCCGACTACCCGGTCGCCTGCCTCGTGATTCCGGCCGCTTACGCGTACCACGCCAGCCTGATCGAAAACATCGGGCGCAAGGCGATGCACCCGGCAGACGTGTATGCGGCGTATGCGCAACTGCGCGCCGATAACTGGACGGTAGAGGCTATCGCGGCGGCTCATGGCGCGACCGAATCGGCAGTGAAGAAGCTGCTGGCGCTGGGCAGCGTTTCCCCCGCGTTGATGCAGCTTTATCGCGACGGCAAGATGGAATTGGTGGATATGCAAGCGCTGGCTTCCGTCGCAGACCATGCCCGCCAAGAAGCCGCATGGAAGTCGGCAAACGGGCAATACTGGAACCGGCCTCACTACATCCGGAGTCTGTTGGGGGAATCCGAAATCCGCAGCGACTCGGCCGCTGCCCGCTACGTGACGGTCGTGGCCTACGAGAAGGCGGGCGGGGACGTCCGCCGTGATCTTTTCGAAGACGACGTGTATCTGACCGACACGGAAATGGTTCGCTCGATGGTTAAGGCGAAGATGCAGCGGTCCAAGCGCAATAAGGCAATAGAGGCAGAAGGCTGGCTCTGGGTGGATTATCAAGTGTCGTTCACGGACCAGGACAGAAGTAATTTTGGAGAGATCGCACGCGCGCGTCGTGAGCCGACCAAAGACGAGGCGAAGTCGATGAAGGCGCTGCAATCCAAGTTGGAAAAGGTTGGCGAGAGCCTTGGTGAGTTGGAACAGGACGATGATCGCGACGACGACAAGTACTGCCAGTTGATCGACGAGCATGAACGGCTTCAAGAACAAATCCAAGCGCTCCGCGACTCATTCGCGGATTACCCCTCCGACCTCAAAGCGCTGGCTGGCGCAGTCCTGCACCTGACTTATCAAGGTGAGCTGACCGTTACCCGTGGCCTGATCCGCCAGGACGAACGCGAGGCGGTGGCGCAAGTCGTGCGCAGCAAAGCAGGAGAGGGTGAAACGATGGCGGGCGTGGACTTGCCCCCCGTCAAAACACGGCCCGTCCATTCTGAAGCGTTGACCAATCGCCTTCACGCGCAGCGCGTGATCGCCATTCAAGCCGAAGTCATGGCGCGTCCTACGCTGGCGCTTTGCCTGCTTATCGAACAGATGCTGGGCGATTTTGAATTCAACCGGCGTCCCGGCAGCGGCGACACTTTCGACTTTTCGTTGCGGCCCGCGCATCACGATCTGGCGAATACCGACCCGGACATCAAGGCCAGCCCGGCGTGGGCAGCGGTGCTGCAGCATATCGAAGCCGCGACGAAGGGCGTGCCCGAGGACGGCGCAGCCGTGCTGCCCTGGCTGCTCGAAAAATCGCACGCCGATTTGATTGCCTTGTTGGCAGTACTGGCCAGCGTTTCGATCTACCGCCATCGCAGCCATGCATACGGATCGGAAACGAAGCACCTGGACCGCCTGGGAGAAATGGTAAGCCTGGACATGAGCAGTTGGTGGAAGCCCACGGCGCAGTCCTACCTCGCCCACGTGTCCAAGGACCGAATCGCAGCAGTGGTCACGGAAGCGGTCGATGCCGAGCAGGCGAAGCCGCTGCTTGCGATGAAAAAGGCGCAGGCCGCCACCGCTGCCGAGCAATTGCTGGAAGGGAAGGGCTGGGTGCCTGAACTGATGCGCGCCCAACCCCTTCAGGTCGCACTGGCCGTGGAACACCCGATGGGGGAAATGGAGGAATAAGGAGCATGTCCGCAGGGGCCGCGCGACGGCCCCTGGCCCAGAACGCGAGCCGACGGACGTTCCGGTCCGTGGGTCGTCTGCGACACGGCGAAAACAACGGAATATTCTCTTGATGGAATATTCCGTGCAGGTTATAATTTTTCAAACAGCAACGGCGGGGAACTGATGGTTTGGGAAGTTGAGTTCACGGATGAGTTCGAAGACTGGTGGAACAGCTTGTCCGTCAGCGAACAGGAATCAGTGGCCGCCACGGTTGGGCTGCTGGAGGAACGGGGCACGTCGTTGGGCTTTCCGCATTCGAGTGGAATCAACGGCTCGAAACACGAACACATGCGTGAGCTTAGAACGCAGGCGGGCGGGCATCCCCTGCGTACCCTGTACGCGTTTGACCCCAGGAGGACCGCCATTTTGCTGATAGGCGGTGACAAAACGGGGAATGACCGCTGGTACGAAGAGTTCGTGCCGCGAGCCGACAAGCTTTACGACGATCATTTGGAACAATTGCGAAAGGAAGGGCAGATCAATGGCTAAGAAATTTGCAGCGCTCCGAGCGGCCATGTCGCCGGAATCTCAGCTTCGCGCCAAGGCTGCTACGGAAGAGATGCTCCGGGACATGCCGCTACAGGAATTGCGTCAGGCCCGTGGCCTGTCGCAAAAGGTCCTGGCCGACATATTGCACGTACAGCAGCCGTCCATCGCCAAGATGGAGAAGCGGACGGACATGTACATTTCGACGCTGCGCAGCCACATCGAGGCGATGGGTGGCCAGCTTGATGTTGTCGCCCGGTTCCCGGACGGGTCCGTGCGGATCAGCAACTTTTCCGACCTGTCGGGCAAGATCGGTGGGGCAGAGCTAGTGGAAGCTAAACCATGACCATGCACCGCCCGCCCCAACCCGGGGAAATTCTCCGGGAGGACGTAATTGCCCCCTTGGGGCTATCTGTGACCGAGGCTGCTGAACGGCTGGCCATGTCGCGGGTGGCACTTTCCCGGGTACTCAATGGCAAGGCTGGTGTCCGCCCAGATCTGGCTGTCCGGCTTGAGCATGCTGGGGTCAGTACCGCACAGGCTTGGGTGGCAATGCAGGCCAACTATGATTTATGGCAGGCGCTACAGCATGAGCAGCCGCCTGTTCGGCCGTTGGCCTCAACGGCAGCAGCGCACTGACCTAAACCATCCGCCAAAGCAAAAGGCCGCCCTAGGGCGGCCTTTTGCTTTGGATGTACCAACGGGTTTGGTATGGGGCGGCCTATCCCCCCGGCTGCGCCGGCGGGGCCGTCCTGCGGACTTCGTGAGCGTCCCCCGGACGCTCACAGGTGCCCTTAAGGCCCCCGCCGCCTGGCGGCGGCGGGTCCCTTAAAGCCACCACACAGGACGCACCCTCCGGGTGGGGATATCTCTTTGATTCTTTTGAATTTTTTCTGATTCGGTCCAGTTTTCCTTGTATGACAAAGAAACGGCTTGGAGCGACGAAACTCGCGCCAAGTGTGGCTCGCCACAGAGTTGCCCGCGTATACAAAGCGCAGTTTTCGATGAATGTGGAGCCGAGATTCCAGCGTTTGTGACGCGTAGTCTACGCAACGTGACGCTGTGTGAAGCGGTTGTGACGTCCGCGCTACAGGTCGTGACACGATATCCACTCGTTATGACTCTTGTCCATACGTTGTTTCATGTTGTACGAGGGACAGACCAAGCGTCATAGATATCGGACAAGCATTGAATTCTCCCAACAACTCTTCTACGATTTTGTACAACTAATTAGTTTAATTTTCATTTGGTCGCATATTTGTGGCGAAACTTGAGCACGACAATGACTAAACCGAGCATGCGAGAGGGATCTGTCTGGCGGCTGTGGGACTTCCATTGCCATACACCTGCTTCCTACCACTGGAAGGGCCGAAAGTTGCGGGATTTGGCCGGCGCGGATAGGGAGCAGTTAATTGCTCAGACCGTTAGCTCGATGGCAAAGGCCGTCCCTGATGTATTCGTGACGATGGACTATTGGACCTTCGACGGATACCTAGCGATTGTCGAGTATGAAAGGGCGCATCCGGGTGCTCTCGCGGGCAAGGTCATCTTCCCAGGAATTGAGCTGCGCGTTGAGAGTTCGTTGAGGCAGCGGTTGAACGTGCACCTGGTGCTTGACCCGGATGTGTCGCCGCAGACGCTGAAGGACGTCTTGGCTGTCCTCAAAATCAATTTGAAAGCTGGCGACCGCTCGTTGAGTGACGAATGCCTAGCCCAACATTCCCGAGAGCTTGGTCCCGACCGGCTCGCGAAGGGCAGCTTCGACGGGAGAAAGGTGGCGACTGACAATGATTACGCCCTGGAAGTTGGCTGGCAGACCGCCATGGTTACTCAGGAGTCCCTGAGAGAAGCCCTGAGGGTTATGGGTGACAGGGGGCTGCTGCTCATGCCCTGGGACACGTATGGCGGCCTCTCGGACATCGACTGGGTCGCCCACTACGCAGAAGTGCGGCGCTTCCGGACCGCTGCGGACATTTTTGAGTGTAAGGATGAGGGGAATCGCCTGGCCTTTCACGGAATCAAGAACAAATTAAACGAGAAGTACTTCGATAACTTCTGGGACTCCCTGGATAAGAAGGCGCGTCTTTGCGTTCGCGGCACCGATGCACACAGCTTTGCGGACTATGGTGCATTTCCGAGCAACATGAAAACTTGGATCAAGGCTGAGCCCACGTTCCAGGGGCTGCGCCATGCCATCAAGGAGCCTGTGTTCAGATCGTATATCGGGGACGTGCCGCCGAAAAAGGCATATGTTGATGCCAATGGTCGCCTCTTCATGGACCGTCTGCAGGTCACTACAAAGGCGGGCGTCAAGACGGAGGAGAAGTGGTTTAGCGGTACAGATCTGAAGCTAAATCCGGATCTCGTAGCCATCATCGGCAATAAGGGCTCTGGCAAGAGCGGCTTGGCCGAGGTGCTCGCTCTGGCGGGCAACTCTAAGGCACACGAATTTTTTACCTTTCTGGTGAACACTCGGTTCAAGAGTGGCAGCGGTCATCGTGCAAGCGCCTTCGAAGCGAAGCTGACGTGGAGGAACGGCGATGTTAGTCAAGCCACGTTGGATCAGCAGGCCAAGGCGGACAAGCCGGAGCGAGTCAAATACATCTCACAGACGTACTTTGAGGACCTTTGCAACGATCATATATCTGGCAAGTCAGACCGCTTTAGCACCGAGATTCGTAAGGTCTTATTCTCACACCTCGACCAGGCAGACCGTGGCAGCCACCAAAACTTGGACGAGTACCTAACCGCGGCGGAGCAACCCGCCCAGGAGCGAATTGAGATGTATCGCCAGACGCTGCGTAAGGTCAACGCCCTGCTCGCCGAGTTGGAGCTGCAGTCGGGGGTCGCCCACGAGAATGAGCTTAAGGAAAAACTCGCTTCCAAGAAACTTGAGCTCGGTGACCTCCAAGCGAAGAAACCTGCTGAGGTCCTCAAGCCAATCGATGCCGATGCCACCGCTGCACCCACAGCTGAATCTCAACGCCTAGCAGCCATTGCACAGGAACTCGCCGAACTAGAGGCGGCCTCGACTGCCGCAGACGCCGCACGGCGAGAGCTGGTCGATCGCAGGACCACGCTATCAAGCGTTGGCCAGCGGCTCTCGGCATTCGAGCAGCAGGCAGACAAGACTAATGATGAGCTCCTCGCTGAACTGCAGAGTGTAAAGGTGGCCTTTCGGCACGTGCTGAAGGTTGAGACTCAGCGGACTGTAATTCAGGACGTTCTCAACGCCACCGAGCATGAACTTGGCACGTTGGCTACCGAGCAATTTGGGCGCGTCGCTATTCAGGAGGCGCTGGTGGCGGAGCGAAAGCAACTGCAGGAGCAACTCGACCAGCCCAACAAACTCTACCAAGAGTATTCAATACAACTTGCCGCGTGGGACAAGGCTGTCAAGGCATTGATTGGAAAGGCTGACGAAGCAGAGACGATATCGTTCTACGAGGCGCGACTTGCGGAACTGGCTCAATTGCCTGGGCGCTGCAAGATCCTCGAAGATGAGCAGGACAAATTGGTAAAGGCCATTCACGCAGAGCTGATGGCTATAGCAGAATCGCGCCGGCCGCTGTTCGCGGGCGTGGAGGAGCTAGTTGCGGAGGTTCCAGGAGTTGCGACCGAGCTCAAGGTAGAGTTCCAAAGTGGCCTTTTCTTCGACCGGCAAACCTTCGTCGAGCGGTTCTTCGCGTTGGTAAAACAAAACACTGGCGGCTTCCGTGGTGACGATGAGGGCCCAGCAAAGTTGGTCGCTCTGCTTCGGGGCATCGACTTTAACGACGCCGAGAGCGTAGCCAAAGGGCTCAGGGATATCCGGTCAACGATAACTGTTGGCTCGGAGCTGCCCGGCGCAGCCTTGCTGTCAATCCTTCGCACCAAGATCACAGCAGAGCAACTGTATGAGCAACTTTTCGACCTGAAGCAACTGGAAGCCAAGTTCTCGCTTAGCTTGGCAGGAACCAGTATCCAGCAGATGTCGCCAGGCCAACGAGGAGCTTTGCTGCTCATCTTCTATCTGCTGGTCGACACGGATCCAACGCCGCTCATCCTGGACCAGCCGGAAGAGAACCTCGACAATCAGACCGTCTACGCAATGCTGGTCCCCATCATCCAGCGCGCCAAAGAGCGCCGGCAGATCATTATGGTCACCCATAACGCAAATTTGGCAGTGTGCTGCGACGCCGAGCAGATTATCCATGCCGAGTTCGACCGCGGCGACCAGTTTGCACTCACATACGCCTCTGGAGCCATCGAGAGCTCGGAGTTGAATCGCTCGGTCCTGGACGTCCTGGAAGGTACGACACCGGCGTTCGACAACCGACGAGACAAGTATTTTCACTGACCCGAGTAGAGACCGTTGCTGGTCAATAGCCACATGCAAGTTTCCGCAGCACCTGTATAAGTTTCGTTCAATGTCTCCGAGCGACTACCGCCAATTGCTCCATGCCAGAATTTTTTGACCTGAATCCTGAACTTCTCGAGTCGCCTCACGAGCGCCTTGAGTTCCGCGCTACTTTAAAGGCTCACGGACTTTACAGTACAGAGAATTTCGTGCTTCGGTTAAGCCCTCGTGTGCATGAACTGATGGACGCCGTACGGAAGGGAGCGACAGAGGGCTTGGACCGAGCTGAGATTGTGCAGGCTTACTCCACCTATCTTCACGAGACAATGCATTGGTGGCAGCATGTCGGCTCGTCTGCAGGCTTGATACTCAGCTTGGCCTACCCAGCCCAAGTTCTCGGTAGCATGGAGTTCGTCCAGTCCTTCTCGCAGAAAGTGGGCGCCGTGAAGCCGATAAAAACATGGGCTCTACGCGCCGAGCTTGATGGGAAGACCCACACGGATCCAGCGCTTCAGGTTGCAAACATCGCGGTCAACAACACACTCGACATCAGCTACTACAAGCAGATCGCGTTAAATCCACAACGCGCCAAGGAACTGGCGCGATCTACCCCCTACTTCGAAAGCGTCGGGCATAGCTACCTGAAGGCTTATGGAGACGTTCTTGGAGCTATCCGCGGTTCATGCGACTTCTTCAACGATGAGTTTCCGAACCCCAGCGGCTGGGAACCGGAGTGGGTTCGGCTCGTCCAGGAGAGGTGCAATGGCTTCGCTCACGGCACAATGCCCCCCCTCGCCAAGGTGGGCCTCTTCGCTATCTTCGAGGGACAAGCTCGCTTCTCGCAGATTCAGTTCTTAGCCTCGTCTGGAGGGCCACCGCTTCTTCAGAAATATCGGGACGATGGCTACTTCGCTTCGCCGTACGGGGATGCATTCAACGAGTTTCTAAGGCTTACCTCTCTACAATGGCCGGAACGTTTCGATAGTCCGCTTGTTGGACTGTTTCTGTTGATCTGTGATCTAGCGATCAACCCAACGCGGGGCCTCCCACTTGACATCGAATGTGTCGAGGACTTCATCCGCGACGTTGATCCCGGGGCGCGATTCACAATCCTTTGCCTAGCGGCGGCCGCAGAGCCGGAACTCGCCTCTGTTATTCAGAAGTTCGATGCAAGCGAGTATGAGTATGTCGCCAAGCGCCTCGTTGAGGGTTGCGGTTACGACGATCCCCGCAGTGGGCTGGATGCCGTCATTGCTATGCTCGGTGATAAGGGGCCGGTAGACGCCCTAATGGAGGAACATCGAACCTTTGAGTATGGTCTGACCAACATGCCGATACGGGTAATGGTCACCCACTACATTGCCTTCTGCCGCGACAAGAGAAAGCGGCCGGAGTTTTTCTGCTGGCCAGGAATCTGGCTGGCTGCGCCCAATGCCACGACCGAACATCGATCGCTGTTCCTCGCCCATTTATCACTGTTTCAAGACCGGGCAGATACTACCAAGATATTCCCGCGTGCTATACCGGGAAAGACTCCTGAAAGTCTGAGAAGGTTGGTCAACGGATTCTATAGCTCCTTGCTTCTCTTCGATATGGCTCTGCAGTGGGTAGTAGTCCCCGGCCCCTTTCGATATGGCTTTTCTTGGCTGACAGGGGAGTCCGATAGTTCTGAGTTGGTTGCCGGTGCAAAACGCCAATTCGTCCATTTCTATGGACTGGATCCCGATTCATTCGACCTACTGGATGTGCCAAGCATGCCGTCCGTCAACAAGATAGATCCCTGATAAAGACCAGGCAACATTCCAGCCACCTCTGCGGAGCTTCGCGGCGCGTAAGCACGTCCTCCAGATGGGCATACGGATCGTGCCATTCAGCCGAGCCTGACCTGTTCCCCGTGATTAGTACGGTATCGATGTAGAGTTCATTCACAAAGGAATGGCAATGAAGAACCGACTTACGGGAGCACAAATCATCGGCGTACTCAAGGAATCCGAAGCGGGGGCCAAGGTCGCGGACCTGTGCCGTAAGCACGGGATCTCGGAGGCCACTTACTACAACTGGAAGGCGAAGTTCTGCGGGATGAGCGCTTCAGATGCCCAGCGACTGAAAGAGCTGGGGCAAGAGAACAACAAGCTCAAGACGCTGTTGGCTGAATCGATGTTGGACAAGGCTGCACTTCAGACCTTCTTAGCCGAAAGTAGCAAACCCGCAGGCCAAACGCGAAGCGGTCAGGACGTTGATGACCGTGCGCGGCATGGCTATCACCCGGGTCTGCGAGCCGGTAGGCATCTCCCGGTCGCTGTTCGCATACGAAAGTAAGCGCACCGGTGATGTGGAATTGACCGAGCGCATGAAGGGGATGGCAGCGGTTGAACGGCGCTACGGCTGTCGATGCATCCATCTTTTGCTGCGCCGTGAAGGCTGGAGACATCACAAGCGCGTCTGGCGACTTTCCAGCCAGGCAGGGCTAGCCCCTAATCCGTGCAAGTGATTGCGAATTATGCGATTGAAATGGGCTTTTGTGTTGCATTGGTATCGTGACTTAAATAATTGCTACTATCGGTATTTGACTCCGATTAGGCAACCATGGCTATCCAGCTAAACCCTAAATACAAAATGCTAATCGAGAAATTTGTCTCGAATATTGATGTTCGGCAGTGGATTACGGTCCTCGGGCTCCCTGAGTACCGTCCTCTTCTCGAATCGGTCTACAAGATTCACAAAGTTCATATCTCGGAGGAAGACGCCAACACCCTATTAGCTGATTTGTTGGTGACTACTCTCCCCCGCTTGGATAGGGATGGGGTGAAAGGGCTCTTGTCAGAGGAAAAAAATAAGCAGCATCTTTATGCCCTCGTGAATTCTATTCAAGAGCTCATTGAGTCATTACCTTGGGACATGACTGTTCATTTTTCGCTGCCGAAGTTTGAAAATCTCTCGCCATTCCGTGTGCAGTTGGGCGACATCATGAGTCTTCAGTTTGGAATGGATAATGCACCGAAAATGCCTAGGAGAAAAGGACTCGCTGATCTGCTAAATGTGCACCACGAAGAGCCTGTGGAAGATTGCGCTTGGCTGAGCATTAAAGTCCGTGGGTTCGGAGATTTTCGAGGCGATTCGGCTGCCGTGAGTCAAGCAATGGCTTTAGCAAAGCAATGTAATTTCTTTCTCAGGAAGTTTTGCCGAAGCGGTTGGACTGGTGATGCCGGGGCCTACATAGAGACGCCCAAAGACTCAGTACGGCTAAGTGTGCCGCATGCCTTTAGGACAATGTTTGCGTCGTTGACTCCAAGTCCGACCCTGCTTTCAGAGTTCTATCCATCGGCAGACCTGCTGGATCACTTGGACAAGCGAAATCCTCAGCCGATAAAAATGTCCTTAGGAATCACTAATGCGTTGGCAACCGCAGGCAGATTCTTTGCGCTTAAGGCAGATGGAGATGTGGAAGCTATCGGTGCGGCTATAGAGTGGTATATGGATTCCGTGTCCGCGGAAAACGAGACGTTTGGCTATTTAGCGGCGTGTATTGGTCTGGAGGCCATCCTCACTGCAGGCGATGGCGCTGATCGCCTAGATAATTTGTCGGCCCGTCTAAGCGATCGCTATGGATTTTTGATGGGGGTGGGGGCGCAAGACCGGAAAAAGCTCTCCGATGAATATCGGAGTTTGCTCAACCTTCGGGGCAAGTTGGTCCATGCTCGGCGCCGTAGCTTGAAGGCGAACGAACAGGATCAATTGCATCGGGTGAGGTATATGCTGTCTTCGGTAATCGATAAGGAGGTGACCAGTCTGTTATCGGCGAACGAGGGAGCCTCGCCAGTCGTTGATAACTAGGTTCTCCTGTTGCCGAAGCTAACTGTATAGTGATCTGCAGTCGAATCCTGGATTGCGCTATATATTAGCGTGTTAGCGCGAGTTTCCCAGCGAGAACGGGAGGCTGGCCATGAAACGCAAGCAGTATTCGGCCGAACAGATCGCCGTTCGGTTGGCGGGTCAGCGTTCAGCTTGACCCTTCACCCTAACCCTGGACTCTATGTCGGCACCGTACTAAGCCTTGGGGCAGGTCAATGCGAGGCCGATATTTGGCCACCTGCGCACGGCGATGCCGGCGACGAGTTAGGCGTCTGGAAGGTGATGTATGAACTTCGCGCCAGCCTAGTTTCCATTGCGCGAGACGCAGGTGAGAACGAGTAGATACTCTTGAGCAGGTTGTCCAATACGCAGTGGGTAGGTAGTTTAGCCGAGTCGGTCTCGGAGTACTGCGCGGATATGAACTGGTTTATCGGATATCAACCGATCCGGACCAGGGACCTGCCCCAAGCGCTGACAGTGTCCGGCCCCGAAGAATTTGATGACCTATCGGGGATGGGACGCCTTGTGTCTCATGCAATGACAGTAGGTCGCGCGTAAGGACAGGCCCTGTCCCACAACATGCGGCGTAGGGATGTGCCACAGTGTGACTCTCAACAGAGCTTGGGATGTTGAGTGCCGCATTGACGCGCCTGCAGTCTACGGGCTCTAGCGTAGGCTCGACACCTTCTCTTTTCCGTACAGAGCCTTGGCGCGATCTGACTTGTCCAACGCCTCTTTGAGGCGCTGCGCGGCTGCCTCAACCGCCGCGTAAGCTTCTGCCATGCGAGGGTCGAGCAGGAACTGGGCCTTCCTGACAACCGTCTCCGCCTTCGATGGTTTCGCTGCCGTTCCGCTTACGATACGGACGCTACCGTCTTTCTCATAAATTCTTACAGCCATGAGACGCTCCTTCTTGCGAGCCTGCCGAATTCGGCGATGTCAATTGATTGTAGTGCAAGTGCCTTCAAGACGTCGGAGTAGAAAAGAAGGCGTTTGGAATTCGTCTCTAAATTTGTCCCCAATTCATCCGTGGAGTCGATCACCGCTACAACCGCGTTCGATGTGAGTGTACCTGGGGTACTGCCAGTCGCATCCGGTGGTACGGCTACCGCCGCGAGCCAGCGACTGTCCTTGAAAACGCGGTCTGCTTCTTGAGCCGGCGGCATCGGAGTATCCAGGCGGAATGCCGCCAGAAAGCTGTCCGAGGTGTCGCGACGTGTCCAAGCCGCTCCAACCACTGGGTGGTCGAGCCGTATCCGTAGTCCGAGGACATCCGCAGGATGGCCCACGGCATAGACGATAGTCATCGACAAATTATCGTCTGGACGCTGTACCGCTAGAGCAATTCGAAACGATAATTCGGGTGAGGGTATTTTCCAGAGACGTCTTCGCACGCTGATCCCCCGCGCCACCAAATCACGCAAGGTTTCTAATTGCTGATTGACAAGATGTGGGATCTCCGTCAATTCATCGTTGAGAAGGTTAATTGTCTTTTCTCGGGCAGTGTGAATTTCCGAACTAAACTTGGAAAATGACGCGTCAAAGTCCAACAGTCCTAGTGAACATTCAAGCTGGACATATATGAGTCTTTTGACGCCACGTCGATGAATTTGAGGTGGGCCGGCAACAACCGCGTCCATAGCTGCTTGCAGCCAGTATTTGCCACTCGGAGGTGAGGCCTTCAGCCCGAATGCGATTGTTGCTGCGTTTGGATTTAGTTCTCGCTCTTCATCGAAGGCCCACACCGGTAGGTTTGAGAGCAGTCCTCCGTCGAGGAATGAACGTCGGCTTGGGCCGTTATCTAATGGGCCTTGCATCTCTATTTCCAATTGTTGGAAGATAAAGGGAAGACGTATGGATGCGGCCACAGCATCTGCGACGGGGGTATATGGAGTTGTTTCAAAGGAAAACAGCTGCAATGATTGATCGCTGAGGTTGGTGGCGACCAACTTGAGAGGGGCAGCGCCCAGCTTCCTCAAATCGTCAAAGTTTATGTCTTTTTTATCGAGTCCGAGTTTTTTTGCGAGTGCACTGTCAATGACGGACCGCACGCCATCCAAGGGAGCTAGGCCCGTGTGGATTTTTTGGAGATATCTTTTTGCTAGCGCGCTTAAAGCTACAAGTCCGGCCATTAACGGTAGAGTCAGGATAGGCCAAGCCACCAGCGCACCTAGCGCGACTGAACCGAACGCTGCAGCCAAAAGCTTAACACCCCAAACCACTAGCTTCGGGCGTTCCTTTTTACACCACAATGTAAGGCGTGATAGTCTTTTAGCGTGCCTAATCACCCGAGAGATCGCTTTCCAACCATCTTCGGTAAACAGATCAATTGGTCTGGAATATTTTTCAGGGTCCACCTTTTTTAATAGGTGAGATTGGGCTTCGTTGTCGAAGATGTCCTTTGCTGAATACCCTGCAGCTATTAATGCTGCGATGATTGCTCCAGCGGATGTGCCGGCCACTCCTATGATCTCGAGCTTGAGGTCATTGACTGCGGCCAGCCCGCCCACATGCGCGATGCCCTTGGCGCCACCGCCTTGGAATGCCAGAAACACGGGAGGCAGTAATTTTTTTGGTAGGCACGTGTCAGGTATTATGGCTGCTTCAGCTATTTCCGCTGCAAGTGGCTTGTTCATTTTCTATTCATCGCCGGGAGTGAGCGTGCCATCCTGAATGAGGGCTAAGAGAACAGGAATAGCTGCTTGCGAGAATTGAATTTGGAGGCTGTGACCGTTACCCACCAGGTGGCATTCAGTGGCGATCTGAAAAAATTCAAGTTGGTGCGACTCACCGGCCGTGTTCGTGTAGCGCCACGTCTTACTTAAGAGGTCGGTTATCCATTTCACGCCCTGATTGCCGAGAGCACTGTACGCTGTATTGTTCAACAGATCTTTGAGATGCAACGTTAGCTCTGTGCTGGTGTTGTGCATCAATTTTTCAGCGATGTGATAACTCAGCACTCTGATTACTCTCGCCTCATCAAAGGTCATCGCCGGGTTCTCGTTCGAGCGTATATCGTTCACTGTCTCTCCACAGTAGGGGATGATTTGGGTGGGAATTTTATATGAAGGAGAGGCGTGCCTACTTCTTTGGGTATAAATTAATTATGGCTTCTGTGCAGAATTCTATGAACTGAAACGCCATGGCAGGACTATGGCTGTCAGCATGTGCCATGCGGGAAGTCGTTCCTCAGGGTCAGCATTGCTTCTATGGGGCTATGGGCTTGGCTATTGCGTGGTTCGGCGTGGCCACTAATCTTGGTAGGAGCCCAATGCTGCAACCTTTGTCGATAAGATCGCGCAGGGTGCCTTGATTCTTGGGAGCCTGCCGGAAATCGGCGGAGTTACGACGAGAGTGGCGACCGCAAAACAGGCACTACGCCAACCTAGGATAAGCAGGCTGTGTTCGGTAAACTGACGGGACTTCAGCGCGAGGGGTGCTTGCTAGGGCTAGGACGTCAAGACGCGGTTTATTGCTCGGGCACAATCTATCTGGCCTCACATTTTTTCTCATAGGGCGCCTTTGAGAACGTTGTAGTTATGTAGTTTTTTTCAAGCGTTGAGTTCCTTGGCAAGCGCTCCTTTCCGCGGTCGCCAGGGGCGTGTGGATTCCAGTCCGATATCGAGCGCTGCGGTTTTCTCCTCCAGACGATTGACCGCGCCAGATAATTTTCCTGCATTCTCTGTAAATATCTCGGTGTGATAGCGCGCCCGAGAAATTGCCACGTAGTAGACGTCGCGCTGCGTGGTGCGGCTAAAACTCTCGGAGTTGATCAGCGCGCGATCGCAGGTCAGCCCCTGCGCACTGTGGCTAGTGGAGGCGTAGGCGCGGTCAAGGTGGAGCGGCTCGGTTGCAGCGTCCATCGTGATTTGTCGGCCGTTGCCGCCGATGGTGACCGTCGTCGGTGTGACGGCAAGCACTTCAAAACGGTCCCCGTTGGCCAGATCGAGAGCTGCGTTATGTCGCGTGGCACGAACCCAGTCGCCGGCTGATAACTCTGCCTTGACTGGTTCGTAAACGGATAGCTTGGCGGCGCGCGCAGGATTGAAGGTAGTCCGAACCTTGCTTTCCATATGCTCAACTACCAGGTCGTTGGGCTTTTCCGCCGCTGTGCCGATGACGCGGTACATCTCGCCCTGGCGCAAATTTGCGGCTTTGTAGTCCCGCTCCGGCTGCACGATATCCCCAGCGATGAAATACTTGGCCACGCGCCGTTCTGCCTGTGTAGTGTCGCGTCTGGTAAGCAGCTTGAATTCAAAGCCGCGGCCGCCCAGTCCAAGCGCCTGGTGAGTAGCCTCATTCAACGCATTGCGCGAAACGTTGGTGCCGGTCACGATGAGCGTTTCCCGCTGCTCGTCGTCGTTCAGCGTCGCGTATCGCGTCGCTATCGCGTCATATCGTTCGCTGTCGTCTTTTATGGTGTGAACGGCTTGCAACTTCTGATCCAGCACGCCCAGCGACGCGGACGCTTGACCCTTGGCGGCCAGTTCCACGGCCGCCTTCAGTTCAGGCGATTTCTGACGGATGATGTCTCCCATAAGCGCGGTGGCCATGCCGGCCACCTGCAACTGGTGAAACGGGCGGCCCGCTTCGATAGCCTTGGTTTGGCCTGCGTCTCCCAGCATGACGATGCGCGCGCCGTCAGCCTCGGCCATTTTCATTAGGCGTTCCATGAGGCGGGCTGGGACGACGCCCGCCTCATCGATGACCAGAACGGTTTTCGGGTCGAGCTTGAAGCGGTCTTTCTGACGTGCCTCCAGAACAGACGCAACGGTCCTGGATTCCATTCCGAGTTCCCGCAACGCCTCGATCTGTTTGCCGTAGGAAGCCACGGCCTGGACCTTGAAGCCCGCTGCTTCAGCGGCCTCCTTGACTTGGGCTAGCATGTGCGACTTGCCGGTCCCCGCCAGGCCTTGGACGCCGATGAATCGGTGTGGCGTGCTGAGGATCAGATTCGCGGCCGCCAGCTGGCCTGGCTTCAGCGAGCGGCCAGCCATAGCAAGTTGGGCAGCATGAATGTCCAAGATTGGCGCGACCTGCTCACGCCCCTCCCGCTCGATCTGAAGGATTCGCTTTTCACGCTCTCGTGCCACCTGCGTGGTGTACCTTGCGCCGGTCGGAATAAGCTCGCCGCGAGCAATCGAAATGCGGATTCTCTCTCCGGCGCGTTTTTTGCTCATGCCGCCGGCGACGAGGGCGGCGATCAAGTCCGACCGTGATTCGCCGACGCCGTCCTTGTCCTTCGCGTGCCGATACTGAATCGTCCCGAGGATGAGGTGGCCTTTATCAAGTGAGCGCCTGACGGCCGATTTGAGGTCGCCTAGCTTTATGCCCATTCCGTGCGAACGGCGCAGCGCGGTCTTGAGCATCTCCTTTCCGTCCATCACGGATTCTCGTTCCGTGTGGTGTTTGATCGCCCACCGAAGGCATTCGTCGGCGATGAGCGCTGCTGCCTCCGGCGTAAGTTCGCGTCGGGGTTTAACGCCAGCTTCTTGTCCTCGGTCCTTCCCGTGTTCCAGCGGCCGCTTCCCGCTGTCGAACTCGATTCCGAACTCGACGGCTTGGCGTTCCCAATCCCGTTGAAGCTCCTCGCGCGAGATTTCGGGCGTCTTGTCCAGGCGGGTCTTGAGGGCGACTGTTTGCTTCAGTGCGCGACTTGCCGTCTCTCGCGTCTGCCCCATTTCGCCCAGTTCGGCATTGATATCCTGCGAACGTTTCGAGAATCCTTCGATCTGATCCCGAGAGATATGAGCAAGCTCAAAGCTCTTGCCCTCGTAGCGAATCTGATGACCCGCCTTCTCAAGCCCGCTCGCTAACTCCGCGTGATACACCGATTCCATCATGGACTTCAATCGATAGATTTCGTCGTTCGAAATGGCGACCCAGCGCCCATCGGCGCGTTGGGTAAGATTCATCAGCAGCGCGTGTGTGTGCAGTTGAGGATCCGAATATGCGCCGTCCGTTGGCCTGGCCGTCTCATGCCGAAACTTTGCCACCACCGCGTTGCCTGTTCGATCGGTAGTCGTAATGCCCTTTTCAGTTTGGCGTGCACGCAACAGTTCATGTTCCAGAAACTCCAGCGCCATGGTGACGGCGTAATCGTGAGCCTCGATCACGGACGAATCCTTGCCGGCCAGCGCCTGGATGCTCACGCTCTTGGGCGGCGAGAACGTCATGTCCAGTGCCGCACGAGCCTCGGCATCCAGCCTGATAGAGCGCGACAGCTTGACGTCCGGGCCGAAATCACCGCGCAGCGCTCGCAGAAATTCCTCCTGCTGTATGGCACCGGTGAGACCGAGGGCGTCGGCTGCCTTGCCCTGCCACTGGGCGGCGGTCCCGTCGCGGCTGTAGTAGTCGTCTTTTTGGTCTGCGTAGTAGTGCGAGGCCTTTGTGGCAGCGCTCCGATGGATCGATTTTAAAGAGATCATTAGATTTCCAGTACGCGCAGACCGCCATGCAAGCTGGCGGCCGGGCGTGAAATGGTTACGCGGCGATGGTCGGATCTTCGGGCAGGTCGACCTGGCTCCAGGGCTGCGGCTGGTTAATACCCCCATGCGCGACCTGGTGTGCGCTCTTGCGCTTGGCCTCAACAAAGGGTGCATTGCGGATGGCGTAGTTGCGAGGCTCGAGCACGAACTTCGCGATCGGCCGATCTCCCGAGAACGCAATCCAACCGGTTAGGTCAGGAAGGGTCTGGACTTGGGCAGGAGTTACAACCCGCTCCGTGGAACGCACCAGGCGTTCGCTGGTGTTCCGTGCGCTACCGGGGTTGCGGCTGTCCGTATATTCGGGTCGAGCCACCTCATGTTCTCCCAGAGCTAGAGACATCGCTTCGGCGGTTTCAGAATCTGTCTTCGATCCGCCCAGGACTACTAAGGAGCGGAAGCTCGCGCGCAACGTCGTCGCCTGTTCCTTGCCATAGATGTCAGTAAGCTGCGAGACTGACTGGAGGCCAGCGATTACCCGAACCCCATGCTTTCGTCCTTTGGTGAGAACGTCCTGCAACGAGGCCAGCTTCTCCAAAGAAGCGAGTTCGTCCAAATCCATCCACCACGCGATGGCCTCACTTTCCGGCAATGACAGGACAGACGAGCCAAATACGTCCACCCAGGCAGACACGAGTGGCTTCATGGCCTCCTTCATATCCTCGCGCCATGTGATGAACAGCGAGCCTGAACCGCCTTCCATCCAGTCACGGATGCTGAACTTCCCAGCCGGCATGCTCATGTGCTCAGCCAGATACTTCGAAAGCACGAAGCGAGCACTGGTCAGTGCTTTGCTGGCTTCTGTAGAGCCTGCGAACAAGGATTCGGCCAGCGTCCCGGCGAGGAAGGTTCGTAAGTCTTTGTCTGACGCAATCGTGGTCCATCGGAATAGCTCCTCAACGGACGGCGTTCCTAGTTCGTAGAGTTTGCGTGCAGTTTCCCGCAACAGCAGTCGCCCGTATCCATTCCACTCCTCGGCGTTCGCATCCGTACCCAATGGGACGATCGAGAGGGCAAGGCGCTTCCAGTCATAGTCTGCACGAACTTCATTGAAGAACGACCATCCCTCAGTTCGTTCGTCATAGGGGTTCAAGATCACGTCTCCCGCCTGACCAAACGTGCTGTAAAAGGTGCCGTTGGGGTCTACGATGACTGCGCGATCCGCGCGCTTGAGCGTGGAGAGCAACGTGCCGCGCAACAGGACCGTTTTTCCGCTACCAGTGGCTCCACCTATCAGGAGGTGAAGGTTCTCGATCGCGGTGGGCATAGGCACGCCTGCGACATCGATCTGCTGCTTTCCCCTCTCGGTGCATAGTTTGCGAAGCGCTTTGATCGGTACCGCTTCTGTGCCGCGGATGTGGATCTTGTAGCCCGCGCCGTCGAACCCGGCCTTAGTTGCGTGCCGTTTAAGCGTGAGCGCCAATGCAAGGGCGATCACGAAGCCAATGATCGGCGCTGCGACTAGAGCCGTGTAGTCCGGCGTAGAGACGACCCAGTCAGAGAGCACCAGCCAGGTGATGTGTGAGAGAGGAATGCCTGACATGATCTTGGCCGTGAGAAGCCAGGCAGAGAGGGGCAGGAACAAGAAGACGAATTTGATGATTCGTCGGCGTATGTCGGGTGCCATGAAAGTCCTTGTGAGATGACGTCGGCGCCTTGAGGCGCCGCGGTATTGCCTCGTGGATGTGCACTAAGCTCGAAGGGATAGCGCCACTACTGCTGCGCCTACTCCGCTTCCTATGAAGGCTGCAATTGCGCAGAGCAACCCAGCGCGCCACGCAGCCGCCGGCAGCGCCTTTGTGGCGACGCGCGTGGCGATACGGGCGTCAGTGGCCGATTTTCCGAGCGTTCGACTTGCTTCGAGAAGCGCCCGGGCCGCGTTGCCGCTGGCTTGGCTGGCCGCGTCCAAGCCCGCTTGGCGTATCGTCGCGGGAACCGCCTGCATCGCGTGTGCGATTTCCTGTTGGCGAGCGGTCAATTGCTCCATCGTCGCGACAAGCTGCGCGCTCTCTTGCAGCATGTCGCGGTACAGAAGCTCCATCTTGCTGCGTGGTATGGCTGACGATGCAGGCGGTGAAACGGACGGTTGAGGCGTCACGGACGTCACAGAACCTCCTACATGAAGAGCGCGTTGAACGCCCTGTCCAGTTGCCGATTCACCGGCCGTGCCAGCGACTGGAGTGCGTGCATGTCACTCAGGTGGCTGATGAGTTTCATGTCGTCGCGATCGGCTTCGCGTAGCTCTTGACGGTAGTTGCGCGCGTCGCCAAGAATTTCGGCAATCGTGGTGCGCTTGTTGGCCAGGAGATCAAAGACTTCGTTTTCGAAAATCGCCGCGTCGGGGTTGGCAACGAAGGAGCGTGCTTGGCGCGCATACCCAAAGATCGGTGCGAATTCCTCCTGCACGCTGGAATCCACTCGGTTGAAGAGCACCCGCACGCGTTCGGCAGGTACGCCCATCTGCTCAAGCGCCAGGATTGTCTTGATAGTCTCGCGCTGAGCTTTGCCCGACGAGACAACCGGCAAGACGTAGTAGTCGATTTCCAAATGCGCCTCGTCGTACTTCACGAGTTCAGCTAGGAAGTCCTCGATATTGGAGGCGCCCACGTCGACGATGGCGGCCTGGGCCGTGAGCAGCTTACGGAACAGCCGTCCGAACTGCCCTCCCCGCAGCTGTTCGACGTCGAGACCGAGGTCGGCTGCGCTTTCGTTGGTCGACTCAACTGCGATGATTTCGGCATCGGGAATTCGAGGCGCGAGGAGGTGGCTGGTGGTGACGGTTTTGCCGACGGAGCCAGAGTAGTTAACGGTTGCGATTTTCATGCTGTTTTCCTATTTCTTTCGGCCGAGTTCGGCCAATTCGTTGAGGTCAATGTGATCGGACAAGTCGCGAAGCCGTTTCAAATCGGCCTTGCTGGTGATTGCTGCGGAACCTGTGTCGGGGCGCGCTGTGGGGGGCGCTGAGACTTGGGTTGTGGGCGGGGAAGGTTGATGCGAGACGGCCGCGTGGCTACCGGCCGACGCGGCTGAGCGGCGCCGCCAGCGCGACAGCGACTTGCGCAGCGCCACGGCCGTGATGGGAATTCCGGCGTCGGTCAAGGTGCTGGCCAGCACCTGTTGGCGGACACCTCGGCCGCAAAGGTCGTGGATGACGGGCATGAGCGCGAGCAGACGTGCTCTTCGGTCGCGCTGCGCGAGATCGAGCAGTAGTTGTGCAATTGCATCGGTATCTTGGTCATTAGTTGAGGTCATGGTTGACGTGGCTGGCGGCCTGTGGCGCGTCTTGCTGGAGACCGGGGTTAATGGGAGGGGGGGCCGCGCCCGGTAAGGGGCGCGGGGGAACCGTTGCGGTTCCCCGGGGGGTCGGAAGCGCGGGCGCCGTAAGGCGGCCGGCCAGGGGGGCAGTAGCCCCCGCGCTTTTGGGGCCTGTCGCTCCCCGCCCGGCGGAAGGTTCGCCGGGAAGGGGACGGACGTTTTCTGCCGGTGTCAGACACCGGTGTGGCCAGGGGGGCCAGCTGCGGTGGTGCGGCGTTGACGGTGTTCGGCAGGCTGGTCGTGGCGTTCGGGGCGGCGCGAGGCCAACGGCCCGCAACGCCCGGGGGGCTGCCTTTCCCCCACCCGGCGGCGCATAGCGCCGGAGGGGAGGGGGACTGAAGCTAGGGGTTCAGGCCGGCGCCGCAGGCGTCGGGGCGGAGGGAGCGCAGCGACCGGAGGGTAGGCGGATCGGTCTTCGCGATGAGCCAGCGCCTCGCGCGCGACTCTCTCTAAAACCTATAAAACCTATACATACCTATTGGGTACCGCTTTCGGTACTGGCAAAAAGCCGTTTTCGGTACTGGCGAAAGGACAAATTGGGACGGGCAAAAACACTTTTCGGGCTAGGCCCAAAACTGGGACTGGTCCCGATATGGGGCTAGGCTGTGGACAACTTCTAATGGGACGGCA
>Ga0160485_100124_pt1 | contig 42224 bp, 40 predicted proteins | sample DIDnMG_2_FD_108224 | JGI IMG/M metagenome (GOLD analysis project Ga0160485, IMG submission 108224) | Enriched soil microbial communities from UW Madison campus, WI, USA - DID2878_E24_Lignin MG | ecosystem: Environmental > Terrestrial > Soil > Unclassified | place: USA: Madison, Wisconsin...
AACGCCAGCTTCATGGCTTCGATGCTGACGTGGTAGTAGTCGGCGCTGTCGCGGCCCATGCCTTCCAGGTCGAACTGTTCCAACATGCCCAGCGCCATCAACGCGGAAATGCCCTGGCCGTTTGGCGGGATTTCATGCAGCTCGACATCGCGGAACGATTGCGAGATGGGCGCGACCCATTCCGGGCGGTGCTCGGCCAGGTCCGTGGCGCTGAGCGCGCCGCCCGTCTGGCGGGCGAAGTCGGTGATCTTGCGGGCGAGTTCGCCGCGGTAGAAGCTTTCGCCGCCGGTTTCGGCGATGTCGCGCAGCGTCTTGGCCTGCGCCGGAAAGCGCCACCATTCGCCGGCTTGCGGGGCGCGGCCCTGCGGCAGGAACGCGTCGGCAAAGCCGGGTTCGTGAGCCAGCTTGGGCGCTTGCGTGGCCCATTGGCGCGCAATGGTGGGCGATACCGCGAAGCCTTCTTCGGCGTAGGCGATGGCGGGTTCGAACAGCTTGGCGAAGGGCAGCTTGCCAAAGCGTTCCGACAAGGCCTTCCAGCCTGCCACTTGGCCCGGCACGGTGACGGTGCCCCAGCCGGTGCCGGGCATGGCGTCGCGGCCGTTGAAGAATTCGGGGGTCCATGCGGCCGGCGCGCAGCCGCTGGAGTTCAAGCCATGCAGGCGGCCGTCATGCCAGACAAGCGCGAACATGTCGCCGCCGATTCCGTTCATGACGGGCTCGACAACGGTCAGAGCAATCGCGGTGGCAATGGCGCTATCAACGGCATTGCCACCGGCCAGCAGCATGCGTAGCCCCGCCTGCGCCGCCAGCGGCTGGCTGGTCGCGACCGCGTTGGCGGCCAGGACCGGCATTTTTCGGGAAGCGTACGGAAAAGACCAATCGAAGGAGGAGGACATGGATGCTGGAAACTCGTGAATAGGATTACTGCGGCGTGATGCCGGCTTGATCGATCAACTGCTTGGTGCGCGGAATTTCGGCCTTGATGAAGGCGGCGAATTCTTCGCGGCTGCCGCCACGGGGCTCGGCGCCTGCTTCGGCGAGCTTACCGCGCAATGCCGGGTCGGCCAGCACCTTGTTCACGGCGCGGTTGAGCTTGTCGAGGATCGGGGCCGGCGTGCCTTCAGGCGCGACCAGACCGTACCAAGGGGCGATGTCGTAGCCGGCGTAGCCTTGTTCGGCGATGGTGGGGATGTCCGGCGCCAGCGCCGAGCGCTGCGAGTTGGACATGCCCAGCGCCAGCAACGAACCGCTCTTGACCTGCGGCAGGCCGGTCATGATGGTGTCGAAGTACATGGACACCTGGCCCGACAGCAACGCCGGAATGGCTTCGCCCGCGCCCTTGTACGGCACGTGCAGGATGTCGATGCCGGCAATGGACTTCAGCATTTCACCCGCCATGTGCGAGGTGGTGCCGGTGCCGAACGAGGCATAGGTCAGCTTGCCCGGATTGGCGCGCGCATAGGCGACCATTTCGGGCAGTGTCTTGAACGGCTGCTGCGGGTTGGCCAGCAGGATGTTGGGCGTGTAGGCCACCATCGACACCAGCGCGAAGGCGTCGGGGTCATAGGCCAGGCGTTTTTGCAGGAAGCGGTTCGTGACCACGGCGGCCGGGCCGCCCATCAACAGCGTGTAGCCGTCGGGCGCCGAACGCGCCACCGAGGCGCTGCCAATAGCGGCCGCCGCGCCCGGACGGGCTTCGACGACGAAAGGCTGGCCCAGTTCAGTCGCCAGCGCGGCGCCCAGCTGGCGCGAGATCAGATCGGTGGCGGAGCCGGCCTGGAAGGGCACGACGATACGCACGGGATGCTGCGGCCAATCGGTGGCCGGGGCGCCAGCTTGCGCACCGGCCTGGGCCGCGAAGGCCACGGCGGCTAGGCCCGCCAGCGTCCGGATAAGACGAAATTTCATGGGTTCCCCTGTTATGAGGGCGCATGACAACGCCCTTCGGAGGGAATTAGACGGGACCGAGCGCCCTGGAACCATTGGTATTTGCATCCATGGATAACTGTATCCAGTTTGTGTTATTTTTGCGTTTATCTATCATTGCGGCTTTCCAAGCCCGGGGACGACGATGCTGCAATTTCAAAAGACAGCGATCAGCGCCGAAGACGAGGCGTACCTGCATCTGCAACGCGAAATCCGGCTGGGCAACTATGCCCCGGGCCAGCGCCTGGTGCCGGATGTTGTCGCCACCGAGATCGGTACCAGCCGCATGCCCGTGCGCGCGGCGTTGCGCCGGTTGGCATCGGAAGGGCTGGTGGAAATTCGCGCGAACCGCAGTGCGGTCGTGCGCGGCTTGAATCAGCAGGAGATGCTGGAAGTGTTCGAGATGCGCTCCGTGCTGGAAGGGCTGGCCATGCGCAACGCCGTCCTGCACATGAACGCCGAGCACATCCGCCGCCTGTCGAACATGCTTGAGCAACTGGACCAGGGCTCGGGCGAGGATCTCGACTGGACCACCGCGCACCGCGAGTTTCACGAATACCTGTGCAGCTTCTGTCAGCAGCCGCGCTTGCTGGGCCAGCTCTCGGAACTGCATTCCGTGGTGGAACCCTATATGCGCTTGTGGGCCGCCCAACCGGGCCGCGTGCTGCGCGTGCGCGAATCGCACCAGGAACTGATCGACGCGTTAAAGACGCGCGACCCCGCGCGCTGCGAGGCCGCCATGCGCCAGCATGTGCTGAATACCGTGCCCGCCTTGCAAGCGTTTTTGGAACAGGCGGGCTGATTTCGCCGGCGTCGGCTTTGACGTGGGCCGACTTCGATTCAGGCCGACTTCAATTCAGGCCGAGCCGCCCACCGCTTGCTTACCCTTCGCCGCGACGGGTTTCTTTCTGCCGAACTTGATTTCGCTGGCCAGCACGCCGGCCACAATCAGCGCCGCGCCCGCCAGGGCCAGCGCCGGCAAACGGTCACCCGCCAAGCGCCCGACGATGCCGCCCCATACCGGTTCGCCCGCATAAATGACGGTGGCGCGCGTCGGAGACACCGACTTCTGCGCCCAGTTCATGGTCAGCTGGATGATGGCGCTGGCCAGGCCCAGCCCAATCGCGGCGCCCGCCCACAGCCAGGAAAACGCCGGGATCGATTCGCCCATCACCGGCATCAGCGCAAACGACACCAGCCCGGCAGTCAGCAACTGCACGAAGGTCACGCGGCGGCTGTCGACACGCTTGGCGAACAGACCGATCAAAATGATTTCCGCGGCAATGGCGACGGCGCCGGCCAGCGTGGCGACTTCACCGGGGCTGAAACTCAGCGAACCCGCCTCGGGGCCCGCCAACAGGATCAGTCCGGAGAAGGCCAGCGCCACGCCGATCCAGCTCATCAGCCCAGGCGGACGCTTCAGCACCGCCCATTGCAACAGCGGCACAATCGGCACATACAGCGCGGTGATGAAGGCGGACTGGCTGCTGGTGATGGTGCGCAGGCCTTCGGTCTGCAGAAAGTAGCCCAGGAACAGCGCGCAGCCGATGGCGATGCCTGCGCCGACTTCCAGACGGGTGATTCCCGTCATGTGTTTCCTGAACAGCAACAGCGCCATCAAACCCGCAATAGTGAAGCGCAGCCCCACGAAGAACAGCGGTCCGCTGTGCTGCATGGCGATATGAATGATGAGGAACGTGCTTCCCCACAGCATGGTGACCAGCACCAGGGCGATTTCCTGGCGGGAAAGGGCGAACATCGACGTCTTGGGGTTCACGATTGAATTCAGCAGCTGCGCAGTTGTGGATCTGGACCGTGGCGCCGGGCGAACAATAGGTGGCCGCACCGATCCTGATGGGTGGCACGAAATGGCCTACGGCATCGGCGGCATATTACGCCTGGAATGGTCGGGCGTCGCTCACACGGGTGGGGCACGGATGACTTCGCGATCTACAGCAGTGCCCAGCCGTATGCCTGCTTCAATGACGGCGAGACGCGCCTGCGCTTCGCGCGCAACGTGCTGTGCTTCGCGCGCAACGTGCTGCGCTTCGTGCGCAACGTGCTGCGCCGAAGGGGCCGGCGCGGCGGCGTGCGTGAGTGTCCGGCCCGGCGGCCTGCGAGATCCCTCGGCGCACGGGCCTGCGAGATCGCCTGGCGCGCCGGCTTGCGAGATTGCCCGGAGATCGGACAGTTTTTAATTTCTGGCGGGCGCAAGCTTTATAGCCAGGAGTAATATGACGCGTCCGGACGGCCGATGGCCGCTGGCAAGAACACGCCGATCCACGCCTCGCCCTTCCCACCCGTGTCGATAGCGGAGCCTCTCCGCGCCTTCCCTGCGGTGTCTGTAAGCCTTGGCGCGCAAGCGGCCATAAGAAGACATCGAGGAGAAGGACTTGGACAAGCAAGAGTCGGGCGGCTGGTATTTCGGCTGGAACATCGTCGGCGCCGCCGCGGTACTCACCCTGTTGACGGTTGGCCTGCGCATGGGCATCGGGCCGTTTTTCCTGCCCATGGCGGACGGGCTGGGATTTTCGCGCAGCCTGCTGTCGGGCATCGTCGCGGTGGGCATGCTGTGCTACGGCCTGGCCATGCCGCTGGCGGGGTACCTGGTCAGCACGCGCGGCACGCGCTTCGTGCTGCTGACCGGCACTGCCATCGTCGTGGCGTCTTCGCTGTGGACAGTATTCGCGCGCGGCCCCATTGAATTCTTGCTGTCGTTCGGCGTGGCGCTATCAGTCGGCCTGGCCTTCACCAGCCCCGTTGCGCTGACCCCGGTGATCAGCCGCTGGTTCACGCGCCAGCGCGGCATGGCGCTGTTCTTTTTGTCCACGGGTTCAATGGCGGGCATCGCGCTGATGACGCCGACCCTGACGTTCGCCATCGCCGCAGTGGGCTGGAAGGAAACGCTGCTGGCCTTCTCGGTGCTGTTCGCCTTGCTGACGGTGCCCGTCGCGCTCTTCGTGATGCGCGACACCGCACCCGAGCACACCGACCTGCTGCCGCACCAGATCATCGAAGGCAAGTCCGCCGCCAAGCCCGCAGCAAAGGGGCCCGCGCCCAACGTGCGCAATGCCTTGCGCACGCTGCCGTTCTGGCAGGTGGCGCTGGGTCTGTTCGCCTGTGGCTACAGCATGAACCTGCTGGGCACACACGGCATGCCGATGCTGATGGACCACGGCTTTGACGCCACGACGAGCTCGCTGGGTATCGGCTTGATTGGCTTGGTCGCCATCTTCAGCACGCTGGTGCTGGGGCGCATGTCGGACCAGGTCGAACGGCGCAACATCCTGGCCGCCATCTATCTGGTGCGCGGCTTGGGATTCTTCGCGCTGGTCATGGTGGGTGCGCACTGGGAGCTCTACGCCGCGGCCACCATCGGCGGCATCGTGTGGGCGGGCAGCATCGCCTTGTCCTCGGCGATTCTGGCGGACGTTTACGGTATCCGGCTGGTCGGCGTGCTGTACGGGCTGACGTATCTGGGCCACCAGGTCGGCGGCATGATCAGTTCGTGGCTGGGCGGCTGGGCCTTCGACACGTTCCACACGCATTGGGTCGCCTTCGGATCGGCAGGCGTGTTGCTGTTGCTGGCTGCAGCGATTTCGCTGCGGCTGCCGGGCCGCGGATTGGTGCGGGCGCCGGCAGCCGTCAGTCGTTAACGCGTTGCGGGCGCCTTAGCGGTCTTTCAGCAACGACACCAGCTCAGGCACATAGCGGTCACCGCCGCCTTGCGTCACGGCCTGGTCGAACGTGTGCTGCACGGCCGCGCCGATTTCGCGCACGGCGCCGGCTTCGGCCGCCATGGTGTTGTAGTAGGACAGGTCCTTCTGCGCGTTCGACATGAAAAAGCGCAACGACGACGGGTCCTGTTCAAGCAGATAGGGCTTGATGCGTTCCAGCGCTACGCCGCCACCGCCGCCCTTGCTGAGCACATCGGCGAACACCGCCGGATCAATGTCGGAACGCAGTGCGCACGCCGCCGCTTCGGACAGCAGGGCGACAACACCCAGCGACACGTAGTTGTGCAGCAGCTTCATGCGGTGGCCGGCGCCCACGGGGCCGGCATGCGTGATGTTCTCGGCGAAGCAGGCCAGGATCGGCTTGCACTCTTCGAACAGGGCGGCGTCACCGCCCACCAGCAGATTCAACCGGCCTTCGGCGGCTTCCTTGGGCGTGCGCGTCATCGGCGCGTCCAGGAAGCGGCCGCCGGATTCCGTCACGGCCTGCGCCACCTTCACGGTTGACGACGGGATCGCGGTCGAGCAATCGATGATGACGGTGCCTGCGCGCAAGCCTTCCAGCACGCCGCCTTCGGACAGCAGCACGGCCTCGACTTGCGGGCTGCCCGTCACACACAGAATGATCACATCCGCTTGCGCGGCCAACGCGGCGCCTGTGGTCACGCTGGCTGCGCCCGCGGCCTTCAAGGCATCCAGGGGCTGATTGCCCGGGTGCTCCAGCACGGTCAGGCTATGACCATGCTTTACCAAATTGCTTGCAATGCCGTGGCCCATGAGGCCGATTCCAACCATGCCGACTTTCGCCATCTTCCACTGCTCCTGCCATGTGTAGGTGTTTGTTGTGCCGTAAATCTTACTCTCAGAATTCGGACGATACGAAGGCCGCAGCGAGGGGCGGGCCCCCGCAGCGGGCAAATGACCGCTTCGTTCGCTGTGCGGTCACCTCTTGCAGCCGGGGATGCCCAATGGTTTGCGCTTTGGGGTACTTTCGATCATCCACTATCGGACTTTTCTAATTTCCAGGCCATGACAGATTCCATCCCCGAGGGCTTTGAACGCTGGACCCCCAGCAGCCCCTTCATGACGCACCTGGCGGACTTGGGCGCCTTTTACCGGCGCGATGCAGACGGCGTCATGGCGCTGCGCGTCGGCGAGCCGCATACGAACATGCACGGCATGGCGCATGGCGGCCTGCTCGCCACGCTAGCCGACAGCGCGCTGGGCTACACCATCGCGCAACAGGCGCACGTGTCGATCGTAACGGTGCAGATGTCGGTGGAATACCTGAACGCCGTGCAGCCCGGCGACTGGCTCGAAGCGCATGTGCAGGTGGACAAGCAGGGCAAGCGGCTGATCTACGCGACTTGTCTGCTCAAGGCAGCTGGCCGGTTGATGTTGAAAGCCAACGCGGTGTTCGCCGTCCGCCACGCGGCCGTGCCGGCGTCCGACGGCTGAGCCGCTGGGCGGCTGTCATCGGCCGCTGCTGGCGAAGGGCAACTCAGCCATCGCTGGCCCCCTTACAGATAGGGCGTCGCCAGCCAGATGATCTTGTTGCGCAGCCGTTTGGCAAACGGCGTCTGCGTCAGCGTTTCCAGCGTCTCGCGCTTGGCGTGCGCGATGCGCCCGTCGATCTGGTCGCCAATCCAGCACGCTACCGTTGGGTCGTAGATCTCGATGTCCAACTCGAAGTTCAGCCGCAAGCTGCGCGGGTCCAGGTTCGACGAACCGGCGTAGGCCCACGCGTCGTCCACCGTCATCAGCTTGGAGTGATCAAACGCGCCCAACGCGCGCCACACGCGGCAGCCCGTGCGCACGACCTGGTCCAGCTGCGCCGACATGGCGTAGTCCACCAGCCGTAAGTTGTTCTTGTCCGGAATGACAATATCGACCACGATGCCGCGCCGCGCGGCGGTGGCCAGCGCGCCAATCAGCGTCTGGTCGGGCAGGAAGTAGGGCGACTGAATGCGGACATGGCGCTGCGCCACCGCCAGCGCACCCAGCAGCATATTGTGCGAACTGCCCAGCGCACGGTCCGGCCCGGACGGCACGCAGCGCACCGGCACGTTGCCCGTGGGCGGCAAGGCGTGCGGATCAAACCAGGGTTTGGCGGGCAGCGATTCGTGCGTGGTGAAGTTCCAGTCATGCGCAAACACCGACATCAGCTGCGTCACGATCGGCCCTTCCACCCGAAAGTGCGTGTCGCGATTGGTGGCATCCCCCGACAGCGCGCTGACAAAGGCCGCCCGCACGTTCATGCCGCCGGTGAAACCCACGCGCCCATCAATCACCAGCACCTTGCGGTGGCTGCGCAGATTGGCATACGGCATGCGCAGCACGCCCAGCGGATTCGTCATGAACCGCGCCACGGGCACACCGCCGCGCGCGAGCATACGCACGATGGGCGGGCGCGAGTACTTGGAGCCAATGGCGTCAATCAACACCCGCACCTGTACGCCGCGCGCGTGCGCTTCGATCAGCGCCTCTGCCAGTTCACGGCCGATGGCATCGTTGTCGAAGATGTAGCTTTGCATCGCGATGGCATGACGCGCATCGCGAATGGCCTTCAGCATGGCCGGATAGGTTTCATCCCCTCCCGCCAGCGGCTGCACGGCATTGCCGCCCAGCAAACGGAACCGGCTGACCCGGTCGCCCAGCACCTTCAGCGACGCGAACTGCGGCCCCGAGATCGGCGCAACGTCCACGGGCCGCGTTTCAACTTGCTCGGCATCCACCACCATGGCTTCATCGCGCAGCTGCGATACGCGTGTCTTGCGGATACGGTTGATCCCCGCCACAAAATAAAACAGTGCGCCAAACAGCGGCGAGAACAACGCGACCCCCACCCAGCCGATGGCGGCGCGCACATCCTGCTTGGTCATCGCGGCATGCACCGCCGCGCCCGACCCCGCCACGATGCTGATGGCGAACACGATATGAGGCCAGTAATCGATCAAAAATGCGTGTAGGCGATCCATAGCGATGGCAAAAAAGCCGGCCTCCAAAGGTGAGCCAAGCGGAAGGATAGCAAGCTGGCGAAGTCAGGCAAGCAAAATTAGGGGCAGGGCTTTTGACAGGTCAAAAAAATGTGCTATAGTTCGGCCTCTTCGTTGTTGAGCTTCTTTCTGAAGCGCGGCGGTGAAGAAGAAAGCAGTACGAAAGTACCGCTTGAAGCAGTACCAGAGGTGGCTGTAGCTCAGTTGGTAGAGTCCTGGATTGTGATTCCAGTTGTCGTGGGTTCGAGCCCCATCAGCCACCCCAAGAATTTGTTAGAAATCAGGCACTTACGCGAAAGCTAAGTGCCTTTTTTCATTTCACGATGTGAATTTTTAAATAGAAATTCGAAGTTTTAAATTCACTCCGTTGCTGCGGCACTTTTCACCAGTCGGCGATCATAGTGCTTGTGCGTCGTTGATGGGTTCGCGTGACCGGCGAAGTCGTATGCGTCTTTGGCCTGCATCTCCAGCTTTCTGGAAACTGCCGCCGGGCGAATATCAAGCAGCGAGAAGTAGAGCGGATGATCCGTGACGAGGTCAGTTTCGTTCACAGATTGGTCCTGAACTCTGATCCAAGCGTTCATGGCGTCTTGCCAAGAAGATCCCCATCCTGACCTTGAATAGCAAGCGCCCCGGCGGGTTGCAGCGAACAGGTATTTGCTAGCGATCTTGTCCTCTCGCTGTAGGGCGCGTTCGACTACACAACGCAATCGTCGAGACCAGTATCGCCGCTTTACTGAGGCTGCTTCACCTTTTTTCCGTTTTGCGGAGACGACGATAACGCCATCACGTTGGAGGCCGTCTTTTGTGAACGGACGCACTTCGGCGGCACGAAACCCAGTGAGATACGTGAACATCGCCGCGCAGCCCAGCGTTCGATAGTTCTGGCGCTGTTTGAGAGACCAAAGGTAGAACCTCAAAACTTGCCGTCGACTGACCACGCGGACTTTCGTGTCCGTCTTGTTGAGCATCATTCCCGTGAACGGGTTGTCTTCCATCAAGTCCCAACGCACCCCATAGTGGCAAATCGTTGCTAGCTGCGAGAGCTCCTTGTTTGCGCGAGCGGGCGCACCTGCTTCGGCCCGCGCTTGCAGATATTGATAGCCGTGTTGTTTGCGTAGAGTCCTTGGCCCCATTCTTCCAAAAAAGGCAGACAGATTTTCGTAAGCGGCGAGCCTCAGTGCCTTCCCGTGCGGACTTTGATCTGCATAGTGCGTTGAATCGATCTCATCGCGGAACTTCTCGATCATTTCGGCAACGGAGCCAGCAATGACTGCACCATCGCGGATTTCTAAGGCCCGTCGCATAGCTGTGCGACGGGCCTGTTCAATAGCCGCTTTATCGCCGAGTGATGCCCTGCCCAGAGTTTCGCCCCTGCCGTCGGGGTGAATGTAATAGAACGACACGACGTTCGTGCCGACGCGTTTATAGAGCCGCGCCACTCCTGTGGGTTCTCGCTGGCCGCCGGAACGCGTCGACGTTCGGGCTCGCTTCGAGGCGGGCTTTTGTTCTTTGCTCATCAACAAGACCTAGCTTTCTGTTTCTGTATTCGCGAAGCACGCGCGGTAGACCGTTCATAGTCACGACGTAGCTCCAACGGTTAGCGGTGAGCCAATTTGCCATAGCGGCTCGTTGGTTCGCCTTGCAGCCGACAAGTTCGGCGAGCTCTGATGCTGTCAGATATTCGCTCACGACGTGAATCTCCGTGGTTCAGCGTTGATGTGTTCATGAGGGGAAACTCGGAACTGGATCTCCCGCTCCGGCGTTCCAGGACCACCAACCATCTTGCCCGTACCTGTCATCGTAAAGAGCTGTTTTTTCTGCCTTTCGAGATTGGTACTCGGGCGTGCTCATACCCCAAATCTCCAAAGGCGTGGGCGTGTCAGTATCGCGTAGCCAGAAGTCGGGGAAAACGGCGTCCTCGCCAGCATCAAACCGCAGCGGCTTTTCGAACCGACGCTTTTCCGCCACGAGCTTTTCAGCGACCAGAGCCTCGTAGCCTGAATCGACTGGTATCCAGTCGCGCGTTGTCTGCATCAGGGCGATATCGACAACCTGCGCGCGCATGCTGCCGCCAGAGGACTTGGGTGGATCAGTTTGTACGACAGCGATGACGGCATTCCCAGCCCGCCAAGAGTCGATTTCTCGGGCAAAGCGGCGCTCCAACGGCTCCCAGACGTTCTCATCGAGGTTCAGGTACGGGATTCCATGAAACCCCGCGATAGGCAGCGTGGCGCTGCCGTCCATTCCCTCTTGGTGCTGTGCGAGGGGTGCAATCACAACCAAGCGCCGTCGTTGAGTTACCGCTTCCAACGCCTTGGCCTTGTTATGCCCTGCTTGCTGCCCGGTCGCGGTCGGCGTGGCGATCACGAGGTTTTGAGCCAGTCGGACACGTCCTGCGTAGGTAGTCATTGCCGAGCGCATCAAGTGGTAATGCACCACACCTAGATTGCGCTTTCCTTCCATGCCTGGCGACCATGCGTGCAGCCCAGCCTGCGTCCAAAGAAAGTGTAGAAGACCGAGCAGTGTCATGCTGGCTTGGCCGGTACGCGGGCGCGTCGCGGGTATCGACGGCGCGGCGGGGGACGAGGCGTCCCCTTCTTCAGGGGCGGCTGTCGCACGCTTTTGAAGCCCGACCTTCAACTTAATCTTGACCGCGCCGTCGTCCAGTTCCTGGACCACTCCGCGTCGGTATGAACCAAGACCGGACATGCTCGGATCTACACCGTAATAAACGCAGTCTTCGCTGTGCTCCGACCCTGTCTCGGGAAATCGGGCAAGGTGGAACCGATCAGAGTTGGAACGGCTGTGGATCGACAAGCGCCGTTCGCCCGATCCAGGGCAAGTGCACCTCACGTCTGCCTTGCCATGCGCCATCAACAGTACGCGTTTCCAGCCGTCCTTGAACTGATCAGCCGTTTGAAACTCCGACGAGTACGGTCGGGTCATTCCGGCTAGCGTAACCTCCACGGTATATATCTTTCGATCCATCAGTGGTCTCCGACCTCCATCACCGCGTGCAAGATAAGGACGGGAATCCCTATGGCGATGGAGCCGTGCATAACGGCCACAGCGATTTGTTGATAGATGTCCAGTCCGCTGAAAGAGCCGTACGAACCGTAGAGGGCGACGTTAGCGACAAGGAAAGTCACCAGAGCCGCGATCAGCGTGACGTCAAGCCAGAACAAGGACGCTGCCTTACGCTTTGATGCGCCGGGCGCTATCGGGGCCTCTCTTTCCCTCATGCCATAACTGACCAACCCGGCCCAAGTAGCGCATGCGACGCAGATTAGTCCCACGGAGACAGCTCCCCAGAACCGTCCGCCCAGGGATAGCAGCCACAGAACAGTTGCCCATTCTTGAATTAGCTTTCCAACCGTGGCCAGCACCACGACGATCAAGACCAGTCCTATTGCGACCTTTATCGCGGACGAAGCCATTAACGTGCTGTTTGGATTTCGATGAGTGGGCTGTTTCTTGTGCAAGATGTACTCCATTTTTCAGACGGCCAGCCTTGCCCGATGGAGGGGAGACGTAGCCGACGAAGACAATGATTGGCTGACCCCTTCTGCTACTTCCGCTCGATCGCACAAAACGTGCTGCTTACGTAGGGCTGCTTGTAGCAATCTTCTTTGGCGGAGGAGTAAAACTCGTACAACGCATAGCCCGCAGCGAGGATCACGGATACGACTCCCCAGATAATCATGTGTTTTTTCATTGAATTTCCGTATGAAGGAAGCCCCGCTTGACGGACTCACGTCGAGCGCGAGCGGCACCATTGGCACCAGAACAGGATGCCCCTCGTCAGCATGGAGATGGCTCTTGTCAGGATGGAGATGCATACCGATAGCGAGATAGCGGTCGAAGAGAGCGCCAACATCCCGAGGATGCCGTTGCTAATGAACAGCGCGTCTGAGCTGCTACCAGTTGGGTCAATCTTCAGCCCGGCCAACCCGACGACTGCCCCGGTGAGCGGGGCCAGCGCCGGCTGCTGCATTACCCAGGCGTAGATTTCCTGGCCGTGCAAGGCGGTTATGGCGAAGGCGCCAAGGCTTACTGTCACGACGAATATGCCGAGCAGTAGGTAAATCTGTATGAAAAGGCCGGCCGCTAGGCCACCGATAAATTTATGCACGTTCCACTCCCAATGCGAGGCTTCAAGTCAGCGACGTCCCTAGCTTTGATAGTTCGGAAGCGCGGACGTAGACAGCCTTCTTTCCGCCGCGCAATCCGGCGACCGTTGACATCAACGCAAGGGCAATTAGAAGTTGCGCATCCAGCAGGATGGCCATGAATGCTTCTTGAAAAGCGTCTACGGGAGGAACATCGTGGCTGTGGGCATGCCAGATAGCTGTGCCGAGAATCGTCAGGGCCACAAAAGCAAGAAAATGCGCGGTGGCACTCCTCGCTAAGGCCTTCAACCATCGCTGGTTGGTTGCGCGGCTCCCATCAGCCTGACTACAAAATTGATACTTGCTGTTGAAGTCACGCTTTCTTTGAAGAGCGTTCATTTGGATAGACCTCCGTGAGATGGAGAAATGTGCCATCCGGATCGGAGCGCTCGAATTCCGTGGTGTTTAGCAGCTAAACACCGGGAAAATTCTGATGAACGCCGATTCGGATGCCGCCGCCGAGATACCACAACGTTGGCGGCTTCCTGCCGACTTGCACGGCGCAGGCAAGTTGAGACCCTGCCAGGTGTTCGCCCAACACGTTATTCGCCACGTGGGGCATGTCTTACTTAGGCGCTCGTTTGAAAGCCCGACCACGCAGTAGCGGTCAGTCGGTTCACTTCAGCAGGGATGGAAAGCAACTCCATTCACTGCACGAGATCAATGCGCCCGCCAGGCTCTGCACCTGGCCGGATTTGTACGTCAGCACGGTTGCTAACGAGCTTCACGGGCCTCGTCTGGCGCATTGATTCTTGCCGCTTCTTTAATGCCCGGGGCCAAGCTTTCGCTCGCGGCAATCTCCCCTACCGCAGCGCCATGAGCCGCTGCGAGGCGTTTACTTGTTTCGTCGTGTTAAAGAGCGTTGAGAAATGACTGTACTCTTTAGTACATATTTGGTCAATACCTTTTAGTACATATTTCGAAAGGTCTCCATTACAGGAGAATTTTTCATCATTTGATACACTGGGAAACAAAGCTGACACACATCGAGACTGTCCCGAGCAAGCGGGAAGTCTTAGCCGCCAGTCGAGGGCGCGGACCATACCAATCGCAGGTGCAAGCGTTTGGCGGACGAGGTTGCCCGACCGACGCTGCAAGCTTGGGTTCTTAGACGGGGATTAGGCCGATCTTTTTTTCTGAATAGCGCCCGCAATGAACTCCGACACTCGAACATCTAGTTCGTGTCGCTTCTCGGGGCTGAGATGCATGAAATCGTCGTATGACGCCAACCGAAAGGGCCATTCGGTGTGAGGTAACGCTGTTGCACGGCTGGGCGACGGGGCAGCGGGCCTGCCTTCCGCCTTCATCACGCCTTCTAGATAGCGCAGTGGCATCCCCACGGTCGCTTCTAGGTTCCTGGCGCGCCGAGAGCCAAAGCTCTTTGTCCGCAGCAACTGGGAAATTTCGCTCTCATTGAGATCGTGAGCGATGCAAAACGCGCGCGTGTTCGCATGGTGCGCAGTAATCCACGCACGTAACTGGTCCCGGCGGACCTGCATCTCCTGCGCAGCGGCGTCCATGGGCCGGATTCTGCATGACGGGACAGCGCTTTACCAAAAAGTACAAGACAGATGTACTAAAAAAATGTACTCTTTAGTACATATGAATGCCGCTAAACGATACCCCCGCATTGAATCGCTGATCAAGTGGCTGAAGGTAACGCCTGTCGCCGAGGCTCGCGCGCAGTGCCTTGCTCAGCACACCACGTGGGAATACCTACGCCAAATCGCATATGGCTACAAGCTCGTCGGCCCACGCCGTGGCGTGGCCATCGAACGGGCTACCGGAGTCCCTCGTCGCGAGTTGCGTCCTCATGATTATTGGCTTGCCTGGCCTGATCTCCCCGAGCCCTCCGACCAAGAACACACGGGCGAAGCTGAGTTGAAGCGGTTTCCCTAACTCAATGTTTAGCGGCTAAACACATTGCCGCTTTAGCCGCTAAACGCCCGCACCTCAATGCAAAAGAGGAATGCTTATGGAAATGAAAATTCTCGCAGTCGCACAAGGAAAGGGCGGTGTTGGCAAGACCACGACCGCAGTCAATACCTCATTTGAAGCAGCCGAAGCAGGAGCTAGGGTCTTGGTCGTCGATTTGGATTCTGGCGACCTCTCCAAGACCATGGCTCGGTTCAAGCTGGAAATCCCTGCAAGCGCACTCTTTCTCGACAGTCCGCCGGTAGTGCCTACTCACGAATCGAACATCTCCTTGATTGCCGCAGATCAGCTGCTGGCAAATTTGATCTACATGCCGCTTGAAACCGCGCTGAGAAATTTCCGGGTAAATCTGTTGGTCTTCGCCGAAAAGGGTTATGACCTTTGCGTGATTGATACCGCGCCGGGCGTAAGCATCGCCTTGGCAGCAGCGCTTCACGCCGCCGATGCGGTCATATCCCCTGTGGAGATGGAGGAGTACAGCATCGAAGGGATCAAGAAGATGATGCGCGTGATACTCAATGCTCGGCAGCGCAATCCTAAGCTGCAATTTCTTGGGCTACTTCCCAGCATGGTGGATCGGCGAAATCCGCGCCAAGTCCGACATTTGGCAGAAGTCCGTGCCGCCCACGAGGAGCTGCTTGTGCCCGTCACCATCGGTCTACGCACGAGCGTCGCTGAAGCACAGTCTATTGGCGAACCCGTCTGGAAATCCAAGAAGACCACCGCGCGTGCGGCTGGCGCCGAAATGCGCGCCCTGGGCCAGTACATCCGCACCAAGATGGGAGTAAAGGCATGATGGATTTGAAAGGACTGGGTGACCTGGCATCGATGCTGGACGACCCGAAGCAGGAGGGCGGCTTCAGGATGTACGACGTCGCCCGAATCCATCTCGACGCGCGGAACGTTCGTCGCGCCGGCAATCCGGGGCTCACGAAGGAGAGTATCGCGGAGATGGCCTCGACTATTCGGGAAAGAGTTGCGGCAGGGAAAAGAGGGGTGCTGTGCCCCATTTCATTGCGCCCTCACCCGACCATCCCCGGCGACTTCATAATTAATCATGGACACCGCCGCTATCTGGGTACGTGCGAGGTCGGCCTCGACCAGATTCCCGCACACGAAGATCCTGATTTCGACGACTTCGACCAGGTGACAGAGAACCTCCATCACGAGGGCCTGACCGGGCGAGAAATGGCGGACTTCATCGGTGGGAAGCTTGCGGAAGGCCTGACCCAGTCGGATATCGCGCTCAAGATGGGGAAGTCCAAGGCATGGGTCAGCATGCACGTCGCAATGCTCAACCTGCCAGAGCCGGTTGCGGAGGCGGTCGCGAATGGGCAGATCACCGACGTCACTGTTGCCAAAGAGCTTGTGATTGCATATCGGGAAGACCCGCAAGCAGTCGAAAATCTCCTCAACGCGGCGGAGCAGAAGCCCACCCGCGCGGCCGTAAAAGCTATTCGGCAAAGCACCAAGACGAAGGACCAACCGGCCGTCCCCAAGGCTCACACGCAATCCGAAGATCGCGTTGAAGATCGGCAGGAGGGGCTGGCGGTAGAACAGGGCGCGACGATCACTTCTGTGGCCGACACGACCGGTATCCGTTTTCAGCGTGAAATCCCCAGCGAGGTGACGGCCGAATTTCAACGCCGCAGGGACATGCTCGAACAGGAGCGACAAGACGGTGCCAATCCAGCGCTGCGCCAGGCCAGTATGGCCGCCTTGAATCGTCTGATTGAAATTGCCAGGCGTGATACCGGACAGAGCTCACGTGTTGCCAACTTTCTGCTTGCTTGGTGGAACGCGACGAGCTGCGGCGGCTTCGACTTAGCTGATCTGTGGAGCGTGGACAAAGAAATCTACGACGACATGTCGTCAGTGATCGCCCTCGTCCGGCGCAGCCGATCCTATCCGGACACGCTCACCACCCCCGTTCACGAGGCGTTCAAAGAACTAGTAAAGATCTGGAGGCCCCAGCTCGTTAACGAATGACATGGCCCCTGGATGTTTAGCGGCTAAACACGCAGCTTCTGAGGCAAGCTCAGGAGCACGCAACGAAATCCACCTTACGGAGTCTGGTAAATGGACGCGTTCTTATGGCTGCTTTGTGGCGCCGCGTTGGCAGCGATCGGTGGCGAGCTCGTCAGGTTCTGGCGTAGAAGTGAAGACGGGCGGAAGCGAAGCAATGCGGCAAATGTCCTCAAGCGCTACGGTATGACGCCGCAACTCTACCTGGCGACTGTTGACGAGGAAGACCCCGAACTACTCAAGGCGCTCGATGTCTTCGCCTTCACTGGCTACATCATTACAAGAACCAATGGCGAGGCAGTGGGCAAGCTTTGCCCCAGAGTGGCGAAAGGCCCACACTTGCGCCTAGTCGTATCGAACAACTAAGCCGCACAACCCACCTACTTATCCTTCCAACGAAATAAGCGCAAGGAACTTCAATGCACTCGAACAAAACGCTCGCGAAACTCACTGCTCAAATTCAAGCTCTACAGCGACGTGCCGAAACCCTGCGCGCCTACGGTCGGGCGTCGGCCATACAAAAGATCGTCGCGCAAATGCACGAGTTCCAGATTTCTCCCTCGGATATCCAGGCCGCATATGGCGCAACGAAGTCCGCTCGCCCCAAGCGCAAAAAGGCTGTTGAGCGAACCGAATCCCGCCGCCCGGTCGCGCCGAAATACCGTCATCCTGAATCTGGTTATACCTGGACCGGACGTGGGCGAGCGCCGCGCTGGCTGACTGCCGCGGAGCTCGCAGGAGCGTCGCGCGAACAATTCAGAATCTGAAGCAGGATGGCTCAGACCGCCATCCTGGAAACAACATTGCGACTTTGGAGATATGTCATGAGCGATAGCCACTTGCGTCCCAGACTCCGTCAATGCCTGGGCAACTTGTGGGTGTACAGGGCGACTGTGATCTGCATGCTGCTAATGGCCCTCGCGGCTGCGATCGGACTCTTCTACCTCGCATCCATTTTTGTGGAAAGCCTGGCCCCAGACACAAGGATGTTCGTCGACATTCTCTCGTTCTTCTTTATCGCTCTCCTCATCGTCGTCAGTGCATGCTTTATGTCGCGGCGTTGGCCAGAGTGACTCGGCCGGCTTTACGTCGTGCAGTTGCGTCCACCCGGTAAGTTAGCCCCTGACGTAGGACTTGTTGCAGTAAAATGAAAGACCTTCGGAGATACCCCAATGCTGACTTCTAAAGACGTGATAGAACGGCGCCGCGCTGTAGCAAATGCGGTGGCGAACCAGCGGCTGGAAGGCTTGGAACCCGACTCACGCACAGTTGCCGATCTTGAACGTGCAGCGGCTGGTGAATTGAGCGTGTCGGACGTCCTCCGTACGCTGCATGCCCGCATCGCCGCTGGCGAATTTCGTTCGTCGCCCGCTCGATAGCTTCAATGACCGCATAGGCCAGTTCATGGCCAAATACCCCATCAACGCGCAAGATCCATACGTAGACCCTGTTTCCGGGGTTCTGCGTAATCGTCTTGAAATCACTGACCAGGCTGAACTGGACAAGGTGGAGGCAACCTTCGCCGCCGTGCGCTCTTATGAGCTTGCTACGGACCCCATACGGGGTCAGTTTGACCTGGCGCACCTTCAACAGATCCATCAGCGGCTGTTCGGCGACGTCTATGACTGGGCCGGCAAGATTCGCACCGTCGACATTTCGAAGGGCACAACGCGGTTTGCCAGTCACGAACAGATCGCGAGCTATGCGCCGCAGATCACGCGGCCACTTGCTCGAGAAGGGCTGCTGAAAGGCCTTGCGGCGGATGCGTTCAGTGAGCGTGCTGGCCATTACTTGGGCGAGTTGAATGTGCTTCATCCCTTCCGGGAAGGCAATGGCAGAAGTATTCGGGAGTTCATCGGTCAGCTTGCAAGGGATGCCGGCTACGGCATTGACTGGCAGGGCGTTGATCGGAGCGAGATGACGAAGGCGTCGATTGAGGCCTATCAAGGAGACTCGCAGCGCATGGCGCACTTGATTCGCGCCAGTCTCCGAGAAATTGACCGGGAATACGCGCTGGATCTGGCGAGGGCGGTGGCAGGCGATCGCGCACACGTCGTTCAGGCTATTCGTGGGCAGAGCTATGAGGGCGTGGTTATCGGATTGACGGAGCGGTACCTGGTTCAAGAACAAAAAGGGCTGGCTGGGGAGATGGTCCTGCACAGCCGTCGCGCGCTCCTCAACGTGGATCTCGTCGTTCCGGGGCAGATGATCGGAATCCGCTATCCGCATGGTGGCGTCGGCCTGGTGGAAGCATCTCTGTCACAGTCCGAGCGAGAGAATTCAAAACAGCTGCAACGCGACCGCGACATAGAGCGGTGAAGCGACTGTTTAGCCGCTAAACATCAAATTCAAAACACGTTTATCCGAACCCGTGGATATGTGGATGATCGCTTCGCGACCACCCGGCTCGCTTCGCTCGGCCCATGGACAACCACTGATGGACAAACGGTGGACAGGCTCCGCCTGACCACGCGCTTGACCACAGGGTGTGCCCACCGGCTTCCCGGGTTTCTCCCACATACCCACCGGCCCCCATCAAGCCGCCATAAGATAAATAACTTCAAATCAGACCCCGTAGGTAATGGCGCGCGTCGTTCCGCAGAAGCAAAGCCAAACGGGTGAGTCGCCAAAGCTGCGGCTACTGTCCGCCGACAACAGCCCGCGGCCAGATCGGGTCCCGAGCGGCGCGGGCGATAGGCAATATTTGTAGCCGGCCGCTGTCGACCCGAAGCAGCCGCTCGCAGGTTTACCGAGATAGCGGTCTGACGCTCAGACCGCTCGTATAGCTCGGCCTATCGAAAAAGCCGCTGATTTCTGCCGGCAGCGACTCCCCGAACGCAGAAGCGATTCGTCGATTACTTCGGCAGATAAGGGTTATTTTTTCCAGTCCACACGGAAAGGCCCGGCGATACTCGGGAAGATCAGGTCGCCATTTGGGGCAAGTTGGTTGATCATATAGGCCCCATTCCCGAAGTTGTCCTGCCCAAAGATCGTTCGATGCACGGTCTTGCCTGTCGCCCAATCCATGCCTGTGACTTCCCATCCATCTTTCTTCGAATATCCGTTCACCAGGACGATATTGGAGGGAATACTCACCGATGGGACTGTGGTCAACGACGACACGTCATTGCGGGTCCAGACCGATTTCCAAGCATCTTTCTTAGGGTCCCACTCGAAACGTTCCATTCCTTGGGCCGGCTTGATGATGGGGCCCAGGGCGATCGCATTTACGATAGGGTCCGTTGATGTACCTTCCGGTCCCATGTTGTTCACCACGAAGGCGCCGTAGCCATTTACTACGACAGATTGCTCGCTTTGGATGTAGCGGGGTGGCTTTTTAAATCCGGCGGTGACTTGGATTTGGCCCGCGATTCGGGGCGATTTGGTCCCCGGCCGTTGCTTGAATCCGGCAGGTATCTCGTTGCGCCAGAAAGCCACGAGCTTCATGCGATCCGAGCCGTCCGTGATGACCACAAGTTTGTCCGGATCATTACCGAAGCCCATTAAAGTAGGTGTCGAACCGGTGCCATCTCGCAGCAGCCCCGTGCCGACATGCGGATCGCCATCGTAAGGGGCCGACCAAGCTCCATCCGACTCTTCTGAGGACAGTTTTGTACCGGTCCATACGAGCTTGTGCATTGCTTTGTCGGACGCGACGTAAATGCCGCCCTTCTCGTCGATGGCAGCGCTGTTGCGAATGGCTTCATCGGCGCCAAGCTTTGCAAGCAGCGGCTTCATTTTGAAGTCTCGGTCGATTATCGCCACGGTGCGCTCGCCAAGAAGCACCAAGTGACCGTCGTAAGTAAGGATCAGTCCAAATAGAGCCTCGTTGTCCCCCAGCACATCCTTTACCTTGAGCGAGCGAAGAATACTGATGCCTGACTCTGGTTTGGCCGCATCCTTCAGACCAACCGCGTAGATATCGGTACCACCGTACGACGAGAAAAGGACGTTGTCTTTGTCGACAAGACCATAAATTCCGCCTCGAATCCACTTGATGCCTTCCGTGATTCCGTAACTGCCGCGAACGGCCGTTTCGACCTCTCTGAGCGAGGTAACGCGCTGATCGAGAACCTTGGAATGTTCTTCAAGCGTGTAAAACCGGGTTCCTGGAAGTGCAAGTTTTGCCACCTCTTTGAACCCGCCATTGCGTGCATCGGCGTAGACGACTCCTGCGGGTCCCGAGATCCAGTAATGATCGGGAGAGGCGGCTGTCATGGTTGCGCCTGTGACAGGGCCGCCCTCGACGTGCTGCATTTTGCGAAGATCGATGTTATAAGTCCCACGTCGAATCGGATATGGCATTGAGTCAGTTTGGGCCGAGTCGAAATGCGAAACCGCTCCGAAGTCAGCGGCTAAGAAAGGGTTTTTTGAAGGATCTCGCTCGGCGGCGCCCGCCGTTGTGACACATGCACCAATCATGACGAATGCGCAGGACTTCCGGATGGTCTTCATTGTGTAGCTTTCTCGTGAAGGTTGAGGCAGTAATACATAGAATGAAAGAGGTCAGCTTCGATTAGCCGGAAGACGTTTCGCATGGCTGTCAATGCTCTATGCGGCTTCGAGCGTCAACGATCTTACTGTTGATATGCGTCAGTGTGGCAAACATTCTGAAGCGCTCGATTTAGAATGTCGATACGATGTGGGGGGAACAGGCCCCCCACGTCTTCAGATCTCTTTTCATCGGCCTAATGGCACCAAAGGGCGGCAAGGCCGTCGTAGTTGTCTACCCGCGCTGTGAATCCAGTTGCTCCTGGTTCTTCTCGACTTCCTGGGCTTTGTTGTAGCTTTCGCTCAACAGTTGGTAGGACGGGAAGATGTTGCCATAGAGTTCTGCCCATTGCTGGGCGTCCTCTCGGTGCCAAGTCCTCTGCAATTCGGATGCCACAGCGGCGGTGTCCATGGGCACGACGCCTGCTTGGACCACGCGCGCCATCGTGATCTCTTGCGCCATCTTGGAATAGGTACCGGAGGCGTCAATGACTGCGAACACTTGGTAGCCCTCTGCCACCGCAGCGATGCTGGGAAACGCCATACACACGCTTGTGATGGTGCCGGCAATAATCAACTGCTTGCGTCCGGTCGCTTTGACCGCTGCAACGAATTCCGGATTATCCCAAGCATTGATCTCACCGCGACGCGCGACGTACGTGGCGTGCGGTGCGTTCTTATGGATCTCAGGGATTAGCGGACCGTTGGGGCCTTGCGGCACTGACGCCGTCGTGATCACCGGCATGTTGGTCAACGTGGCCATTTTCGCAAGGGCGCTTGCATGCGCACGTACGGTGGTGAAGGGCATGTCGCCGATAGTTTGGAACAGACCGCTTTGATGATCGATCAACAGCATTGCCGCGTTATCTGGATCGATTTTCGGCACAGCGCCATTGAAATTTGCTGGCATGTTCATAGCAGTACTCCGTTGGTGATGAATGTGCGGCCGCTTAACTGCGCCGGTCCGTGCAGCCCTTTTACGGCCCGGTTTGCCCGGGGCGTGGTGCGTTGCGGATCAAACCAGCTTCGTCCCGAATCACTCAGGCGGCCTGACGAGGCGCGATCCGAGGGTTCGCCTCGAGATCGCTCAACACAACGATAAAATGAGAACGTTGCTCCCGGTAGTAGGCAAAAATCGCCAGGATAGTTCCATGCGTGGAACACTTGGCGCTGAAAACCACACGGCGGAGTCGGCAGAAAATATTGTCGAGGGTCATGTTTTTTCTGGCGAAGCCCGGTACCATAAAACTCAATTTTTGGCGTCGTTGAATGCCTGGCGCACCTCCCGTCTGCACATGATTCACGGCCAACACCGAAACCATCCCTAGAGGCAGCGGGCGGCAATCGCCACGAGACCACGTTCGACCCATTGCTGCCGTTTGGCCCTCAATGGCGGATGTTCGCCTTGCTGCGGTTGCAGCGATCCAGGCGACATGAACTCATGGTTGCTGTTGGCCATCACCACGTGTACTTCACGCCGACCCGGCCCGCGTACTGGTGGTAGTCCTGTGCCCCCCAGCTGCCTGACGCGTTGACCCAACCAGTCCAGCCTTTGGTGAAGTCGGCGTGCACACCTAGCTTGAGTTCGTATCTATCCTTGGGATAAAGCTCGCCTAGCGGCAGCTGGTTAAACGATACGGAGCTGTCAACGTTGGTATGCCACCAATTGATCGTCGCAAACGGTTGTGCTTTGCGGGCGTTGCCAAGGTCGAAGGTCGAATACGTGCGAACACCGAGCCGTGTGATGGTGCCGTTGGAGTTGGCCCTTTCTACGCGCGTCCCGTTTTCTTCCACGACGCTATCGGTGTTTGTGTCGACGTAGATGATCTGGGCCTGGGGTTCAAGCATCCAGTTTTCGCGCAACTTGAATGAGTAACCTGTTTCGGCGGAAATGGCCCAGCCCTGGGAGTCGTAATCAACACGCGGCAGTTCGCTGCCCTGGACTCTGTTGTTGAACCAGCCGTATTGGAACCACGTATCGACGTAAGTGCCTAACTTGGTTTCGTTATTTTGAAACCATGTGCCGTACAGGCCGGCGTTGTAGCCATCGACCCGTCCTTTCGCCTTGTACGGATTTCCATCGGCGCGTGCCGTGCTGTCGGCCGTTCCATATCCGAGCATCGCACCGAGGTGGAGCCTGTCGGTTTCGGAAAACAGCTTCCACTGAGCGATGTCGCCTCCGCCCTGGAGCAAGAACAGGTCTGTGCTGACATCAAAGTTGCCATCCCGGCTATGTGATCCTTCCCATTTCCCGACGGCACGCAGCCAGAGCGCTCTGCGCTTGCTGTCGTTGTCTTCGAATTGCTGCGTCTCAATGAACTGCGGCTCGCCAAGTCGGTCGTGCATGCTTTGCACGAACATCTGTCCCACCAGGCGTTGGTTTGCAAGGTAGGCGGCCACTTCGGGGCGATACAAGGGCTCGGGATCAGGTGGGGCGGGCGGCACCGGCGGTCCTGGAGGCACCGGCGGAGCCGGATTCTTTTCAGATCGCAAATACCAATTGTTGGATTCCTCGGGCGCGGTGCCCCCGCGAAAAAGTCGATATTCGTAAGGGCCGGAAACTGCCCGGCCACTCAAGGAAAAGGCGGTCCCCGCCGTGGTCCCTCCATTGATTGCGTCCACCACCTTGATGCCGCTCGCTTGTGTCAGTGCGCCCGCGCCGCCTGTGTTGGTGATTTTCAAGCCACTTTGCCCAGTGGCTGAGCCGGTAATGACGACCATATCGGAAGGGGATCCGTCGCCCTCCAGGAATGTGTTCAGCGCGACGACGCTGCCGGCGCCACCCACGTAATTCGAAACGGTCAGCGTCTTGTAGGCATTCCCGACAGGAGGCGCGTAGACGATCTGGCTGGCGGTGTTCGTCAGGTTCGTGATGTTCGAATCGCCCGTCATTGTCCAGACGGTATTCGAATGTAGAGAAACGGTTGATACGCTGCCCGGCGCGGTTATCGCCGTACCCGTCAGCGTCGAACCCGAAGCAATCAGCTTGGCTTGTCCAGGAGTGCCGACGGCATTCACGGCCACCGGCGTCGCGACGGCGACGCCTAGCAGCGTGTCGGGATCCGGGATGCCTGCCAATGGCGCGTCAGGTGACGACAGCAGCGGGAAATTGTCGATGGTGCCCACATGTAGCCACACGCCATTTCCGGAGACCGTGCTGTTCAGCAGCGTGACGTTGGCAAGCCCGGCCATGCCGATCGCTGGCCCGCCAACGCTTGCCACGCTAGATCTTGCCAGTTCGATGCTGGCTTCCGGCCCCGGGTCGCCCACCACGAACAGGCCCATTGCTGCGCCGCCGTTGGCGCGGATCACCGCGCCGTCGCCGGCAATCTTGCCGCCATTTTGTGCAACGGCGCCGTGTGACGCCAGGCCCTGTGACGTCACCTGGGTCTGGTTAAGCGAGACTAGGCTGCCGGCGTCTCGCGCCAGCGCGCCGTGCGCCGCGCCGCCTTGCGTTAGCACGCTACTACCCATAGCCGTGACGGCACCTGCGCTGACCGCCCGCAGACCGACCGCCTCCGCGCCCTCGGTCGTGACCGAAGAATTGGTCAGCTGGATGGTGGCCGGCGCATCCAGAAAGTTGCGCTGCGCCAGCGCGCCGTAGGCGCGCAGACCTGTTGTCCGGATGGTAGTGTCGGTTGCGGTGATGTCTGCGACGAATTGCGCGCCGGCTTGTTCCACGACGGCAAAAGCGCCTGGCGCCAGCGTACCCGATGTTGTGACGGACACGCGTTCAAGCGTGACTGAGCCTCCGTCATCGGCGACCACGCCCATTGCTTCATCGCCATTGGTTTGCACGACGCTGTCTCGGACCACCAATCGTCCGCCAGGGTTGCGCGCTGCTAGCGCGTGCGGCCGTCGACTGCCAGGCGAAACCGTCCCCGTGGTTGTGACGCTGGCGCCGCTCACCGTGATGGAACCTCCCAGATCGGCCAGTACTCCCATCGAGTTACCGTCGCCCGTCGTAAGGATGGGGACGTCCGTCGCGGTGATGGTGGAATTCGCAGCGAACAGACCATTCGCATTGATCCCGTTACTGGTCAAGGATCCCCGAGTTAGCGTCACGGTCGCGCCCGCGTTGGCCCGCAATGCGTGCCCGGTCGAGTTGGAAGCGGAAATTGTAGTGTCGATCGCTGTAAACGTGGCGCCGGCACCGTCGGCCTGGACGCCGATAGCGGCTCCGGTTCCCGCCACGACGCTCGCGGAATTCATCGACACTGATCCACCAGCCAGGACGTTGACGCCTATGGACCGCGCCCCATCCACCCGGAACGTTGATCCGTTGACGGCCGCGTTGGAACCCAGGTCTTGCACCACCAGTCCATGTCCGAATTGGCCGGACGCGTTGACAGTGCTGGCACCCTGCATGAGCACGCTGCTGCCGGACATCAGCAACACGCCCGCTGCCGGGTTGATCGTAGTCCCGGCGCCACGCGTCGTGATCGACACGTCAGTAAGGGACGCGGTTGCGCCATTCTCGATTCGCACCCCCGCGGCGCTGGTACCACTGGTAGTCCCGAGGGCTGGGTCTCCGGTGACGATTGAAACGCTCCTTGCTTCGACATGGCTTGGGACCACAGCGGTGCCGTTGGTTCCCGATCCGCTCACCCACACGCCATGGCTGCCGATTGCCGAGCCGCCTGAAGTGATGGTGCCCGTTGTGGATATCGACGTGCCGGGGCCCAGGGCGACCGAAGCGCCCTCGTCGACTCGGACGCCGAATGAGCCTCGCCCGCTGGTGCTAATGAGGCCGCCAGAGTGGGAAATCGAGCTGCCCAAGCCCGTAGCCGATAGCGCATGGTTGCCAGCTCCTCCGCCGCCCCGGGTTGCAACGTCGGTGGCAGTCATCTGTATGGTGCCACCGCCCACGGCAAGCACACCGATGTTGTCGTTGGCGGTGGTGGCCAGCCCCAGCGTGATGCTGGACCCAGACGAGGTCACCAGGCTACCCTGGCCAGACGCTACGAACCCCTGCTGGCCAGTAGCCGCTTGCACGGTAGTGAGCGAGCCTCCGTTAAATGTGATGCGACCACCGTTGCCGGCTTGCGCGCCGACATAATTGCGAGGCAAGGTCGAACCGGTCCCGCCCAGGTTTATCGAGACGCCACTAGCCGATATTGCGCCGCCAGGATTTTGGGCATCTAACCCGGGCTGTGCCGCGCGGACTACATTAATCGTCGTACCGGAAGCTACCTGGCAAGCGCTTCCAGATCGGATGACGGGCCCGGGCGGGCAAGGCGTTTGTGCGGCGGCATCTGCTCCCATCGCCAGCGACCCCAACAATACATACCATTGCGTCGCGGTCCAGGTTTCCGTGGAGCGCCGTTGTGCGCAGGCGTTGGGCACCCTGATTTTCGTATTGCGCATTTGAGTCTCCGTCGTTATATCGCGAACGGATTAATAAGCTCGCGGGGCGATGCAGAGTTAAAAGTTGCTTGCAGACCAATGGGTGTTGTCATGTCAGGAGGAAAGACACGGAGTTAGCCGCTTCTAGACTGGCAGGAGGTTGGCATCTGGTTAAGAAACTCGGGGGGATTTTTGCTGCGGGCGAACGCGAGCAGCACGCGGCGAAGCTGCGCGGACCAATCGATAACCGGCTGCAAGAGCGATAGCGCCGGGCGCCTGTAGTGCGCGTTCCATGCATACAACACGCTCCTTTCCGTGCACACCGATGAAGTGGACGTAATGTCGGGGCTATTCGTGCTGCTGCTTGCGGAATGTCCAAATTACATCGTTCGGACTATTCGAGCTACTTACGGTTCACAGTCGAGACTAAAAAGCAACAGTTGAAGTTAACGATTTATGCTTGAGAAAAATTGAGGGGAGCGCGCACTGTGTTGTATTAGCCATGGCGCGCCAGCTTTTGGCCGAGAGCGGCCCTCGATGCGCGACCGTCCCGGACAGCGCAGACAACGCTGAGGCGAGCTCACTATTTTTGACGGCTCGTATGTTGGGCACGTGATTTGCTAATCGCCAGGGGCGCCCCATCGATTACGGGCGATTGATCACGAGACAGCATCGCCGCCGGACTGCTGGACGAACCCCTGCACCTGGCTCAAGCCCAGGCCCGAATTTTCGTGCTGGCCTTTAGTTGAGAAGAAGGGCTCGCCAGCGGCTACAGTGACGCAATCAGTGGCCAAGAGGTCGTGCCGTTTCCGGTGATGCAAAAACCGTATTCGCTTGAAACTTTGACGCACGTGCTGCTCGCGCCCGACTCGGCGAGTGCAGGATTACCTAAACGCTAAGGTCTTTACCCTGGCTCGTTTATCTTCAAGCACCGCTTTTCTACCGGACGAGATGAACGTCCTTTTTCCAAGCGAGAAACAGTTGCTCGCGGCGCAATGCCAGGATGGAGGCGTGGACAGAAGTCCACATTTGGTCAATTGTTGGGATTGGGAATTACTGCATATGATCTTTTCGAACCGTGACGTCCTTGTTGAGCTTCGGCAGGTACGGATGCGCCAGATTCCCTGGGTCAAGAAGGCGGCAACCTTTTCACAACTGCGATCGCTGAACCTCGTCACTGCCGCCCGCCAACGGGCGGCCTTCGGCTCCGGCCGCCCAGATGTCGAAATTGCGGCATTATCGGAACCGGGGAAATCGGAATTCGAGAGGCTGAGACGCCGCGAGGAATGTGACGATTGGACGGCGTATGGACGCGCGCCCTACGTAGGACCCGGGGCAGATTCTTAGCATGGTTTACTGAAGTTGGCCGTAACCTGGGCGGAAAGTACGTCGAGCCAGCAGACCTCTTCCGACCCATTGCGGTCACGCGGCAAGTCAAATTCATTGACTTTTTTGCAGCGGCTGCTGCCGCTGTTCGATGACGAGGGGACTGATGCTACCCGCTACAAAGCCGTCAACGGCGACCATACCCTCGAAAGTGAAAACGAGAAATATAGTCGGTTGCGCGGAATAAAGTCGGTCGCGACCTGAAAACTTCCTAAGATCGCTGATTTTGTAGCTCAGTCGAAGGTAATTGTTTTCCTTGTACAGAAGGGCCGCTAAGCGGCCCTTTTTTGCTCGTCCGCTCATCTCATTTCAGACAACATTGCGCGAGTAGCGCGGAGGGATTTGCGGGTGGCTTGGATAGGTTGGGCGAAAGACGGCCATGAAAGAGGCGAGCAAGCACCTATAGGCAGAACCGGCGGCGGTCTGAGCCCGCTTGTCGGCGATCGGGTAAATCGCCGCAGCAGTGGCGTGTCTGGCAATTGGGACTTCGACAGCGACAGCAATATTAGGTCGTTTGGCATGACGATTCTTAAGGGAATTATGTCCTGTACGCCAAAGTGTTCGTCGATAAAGTGATGACTGCCAAACCCGGACTGCCCTCCCGCCGTGCCTGCTGCATTGTCCTTCCCACTCCGTTCTTTCCTATCGATCCCGCCATGCCCCTATCAGTCCCCCTAGCTAACGGCCGACGCAACGCCCGGATCCTGGCCGTTTGCCAGGGCCTATTCGTCGCTGCCATTTCCATCGACCTGACGCTGACGGCGCTGACCGGCCACATGCTCGCGCCCAACAAGGCGTTGTCGACCCTGCCTTTCGCATTGATAACGGTCGCGGGCGCTCTGGTCACTTGGTTCGCATCGTTGCTAATGCAGCGCATCGGCCGGCGCAGCGGATTTTCGCTGGGGGCACTTGCCGGCGCGGCGGGCGGTGGTCTATCGGTATGGGCTGTATTTCATGCCGATTTCTGGACGTTCTGCGCCGGCACCGCACTGGTGGGAGTGTTCCAGGCATTTGCCCAGTATTACCGGCTGGCGGCGGCGGACGCGGTCGAACCCGCCGCCAAGAGCCGCGCGATATCGGTAGTGATGGCGGGCGGCGTCATCGCAGCGATTCTCGGCCCTGCACTTGCCACCTGGAGTCGTGACCTGTTCGCACCGGTCACCTTCGCTGGTGCCTACTTAATGGTGACCTTGCTGGCGCTGCTTTCGGCCGCGTTGCTGTGGAGCGGCTATCGCGACGCCGAAGCGCCAGCCGCGGCCAGCGAGGCCCAGCCCGGCCTGACGGCGCGGTCGCTGCGCGAGGTAGCGCGCCAGCCAGTGTTCGTGGCCGCGCTTGCCAACAACGTGGTCGGGTCGGTTTCGATGATGTTCATCATGACTGCCGCTCCGCTGGCCGCAGTGGCGTGCAGCCACAGCATCGGTGACGGCGCCAACATCATGCAATGGCACCTAGTCGGAATGTATGCGCCGGCCTTCTTTGCCGGAACGATGATCCGGCGCTTTGGCCTGCCGAGGGTGCTGGCCGCCGGCATGCTGCTGAACATCGCCTGCTCGCTGATCGCGATGGCCTCGCCGTCACTGCCCGCGTTCTATGCGGCGCTGTTGTGCCTGGGAGTGGGATGGAATTTCATGTTCGTCGGCGGCACCACATTGCTGGCGCAGTCCTACCGTCCGTCGGAGCGCGCCCGCGCACAAGGTGTTGCCGAGGTGCTGCGTTATGCCGCGACTGCGCTGGCGACGCTGGCGGCCGGACCGGCGTTGGATGCATTTGGATGGGAAGCACTGAACGCAGCCATGTTGCCAGTGGTGCTGGCGGCCGCTCTGATGACATGGCGATGGGCGCGTGGGCCGGCCAGGGGGGCAGTTGCGGCCAGGCCGGGTTGACCCTGCGGGCATCTGCATCAGGCGATGCGCCTGGGTCGATGGCACGCGCGACCAGTGCCGAATTATCGGAGCTGGCGTGAAAATTTGCCGCGCTATTGCTGTTGCTGTTGGCGTCGTTTCTCTAGCTCTATTAGTCACTACCCCTCGGCGGAATTCCTGCTCGTAGGACACGGCGGCTTGATCCGATACCTCGGGGCACCGCTCGGACTGCGCCCGGGCGGGCATGGGCTGCGTGCAGTCGGTCCAATATCTTGCAACAGGGAGAGTTGGCTGAGACGGTGCTTCTGGCCGGCTGCTTCGGACCGATTCCTCCGAAAAAATCCGCCAGATAAAACTCGACCATGCCTTCCATCATTGATCGCTTCGTGGCGTCAGTATCTGCGGGATCTATGTCCGACGCTCCTCTTTTGTGTCCCGCTGCCCAGAAGGTATAAAGCTTGAGTTGCTAGGGAACGTTGCGTAGTCAGGTGGCTCCCCGCGCCATATTCGAACCGTATCGCGTCGGCCATCGGTAGATCCGACAGCCACAGGTGCTAGCCCACCAGCGGCGCGATCTCGGCTATTCCAGTCATCAAGCCTGTTCCGCTGTCTCTTGTCCGCAGTCAGTCCGACGCGGCGAAATTTTATGTATCGAACCTATCTCGAGTTGGTCAAGCCAGGCATTGTGGCTGGAAATCTAGTATCTCTCGCCGGCGGCTACCTGCTCGCATCGCGAGGCGTCGTGGATGCAAGCCATAGTGCACTGGTGATATCTGGTGCTGCCCTCGTGATCGGGTCTGGATGCGCCGTTAACAACGTGATTGACCGTGACATTGACCGGCTCATGGCTCGCACCCATAAGCGTCCGATGGCGACCGGGCGGATCTCGATAACGTCGGCTCTGACCTTTGCCGCTATGCTGGCTATCGTCGGATTCTTGCTTTTGTATGCTGGCACGCGTCAAATTGAGCCTCTGGTCTTGATGCTCCTCGGATATATCGTCTATGTGGGCCTTTACTCGCTTTTCCTGAAACGCAGATCAGTCCACTCCACGTGGGTGGGCAGCATATCGGGCGCGATCCCGCCCGTCGTAGGGTATTCCTCGGTGCGCGGAACCATCGATACGGCGGCTGTCGCACTCTTCGTGATTTTCGGAATATGGCAAATGCCTCACTCGTACGCGATCGCCATGTTCAGATGGAAGGACTATGAAGCGGCGTGTATCCCCCTCTTGCCCCTGGTGAAGGGACGGCATCACGCGAAGAAGCGCATCGTTTTGTACATTGCCGCATTTCTTGTGGCCGCGCTTTCCCTCGCGGCGCTTGGGTACGTGGGAAATCTCTATATTTCATTGGTGTTATTAAGCGGATTCTACTGGCTGAAAACTGCCATGGACGGGTTTTCGGCCCGCGATGATGCGCGGTGGGCGCGGCGGGTGTTCGCGGTTTCCATCGTCGCTGTTGTGCTGATAAGCGTTGCGATGGCGATAGATGCGGCGTGAGGATTTCAGCAGTCCTGCAAATTGGGATGAATGAAATCCAGGAACGCCCTAACTCTCGCGGGCATCTTGCGCGTGGGCAGCAGGGCGACCAGGGGAACTTGCGGCAATGACCACTGCCGCAGGACCCGGGCGAACTTGTTGCTGCTGCCGCCGGTTTTCGCGGCCTCGAACTCCATAAGTGGACCGATTCCGATCCCCGCGCGGACTAAAGATCGAATCATGCCAGAATCATTGGCCCCAACTTTGCCCGATACCCGGACACGCTCCACCCGCGCCCCGGACCGCAACATCCACTCGAACTCTCCTCCGGGCGCACCCGCCAGGCATTGATGTCTGGCCAAATCCGCCGGTGAGCAGGGCATTCCGTGTTTATTGAGATAGTCCTCGGATGCGTACAGGCGCGGCGTCATCGCGCTGATGACGTGAGCAATTAGGCTAGAGCTGGGTTGCTTGCCGAAACGCAGGGCGACGTCGCAGGTGCTGCTGATCGGGTCGACCCGCTGATTTCCCAGTTCGAAATGACAATGAATGTCCGGATACTGGCGGTGGAAGGCGTCGATCACCGTAGGCATGAAGACTTGGGCCAGTGAGGCGGGCAGCGATACACTCAACTGCCCTGCGGCGCTGGCAATGCTTGTCTGCAACTGCTCGTGCGCGACGCGCGCGTCATCGATGAGGTCTCGGCAACGCTCGAAGTAGAGCGTGCCAGCCTCGGTCAAGCCGATTTTCCGAGTGCTGCGCTTGAGCAACTGCACTCCCAGATCGCGTTCCAGTCCGCTCACTCGCCGCGAGAGCGTCGAAGGAGGAACGCCCAGCGCGGCAGCGGACAGGCTGAAGTTCCCTCGCCTCGCGACCTCGACAAACATGGCAATATCGTTCAGCTGTATGTTCGCGCGGGCCACGCGCGATGAGGAGCGGGTCGAGCCGGGAATCGTCGTCGGGATATCTGTCTTCATGCGTTACGCCCTCCATCCAGAAATGATCCGCCTCGAACTCATCCGGAAGACGGGGGATTACCTGGCAACTACGCGGTCGGCTTGGGCCGATTCCCAGCCACCGCCAAGCGCCTTGAACAGGTCCACCTGCGCATTCACGACCCGCGATTCGCTCTCGGCAAGCTGCGCCTGCGCGTCGGCGTAGGTGCGCTCCGCGTCGAGCAGGGCCAGGCTGTCGGCGCGTCCCTCCCGCGCTTGCGCCCGGACGATACGCGCTACGCTTTCCGCCCGGTCCCTTGCTGCGGCCAGTGCCACGCGCCGGTCCAGGTTTTGGGCGTAGTTCGAGAGTGCGCTTTCCGTTTCGCTCAAGGCCTGTAGCACCGTCCCGTCAAACGCAGCCAACGCGGCCTGGGAGTCGGCTGTAGCCCCATCTATGCGCGCGCGGATCGATTCCTGATTTGGAAATGACCAGGAGAGGAGCGACCCGGCCACCCAGCGTAGCGGCCCACCGCCGAAAAAGTCGTCTAGGCGGAACCCGGTAGAGCCGACCGATGCACCGATGGAGACGCTCGGATACAGATCCGCTGTCGCCACACCGATTCGGGCCGTTTCCGCCGCTAGTCGGCGCTCCGCAGCGCGCACGTCTGGACGCCGCGCGAGCAAGGTCATCCCGTTGCCGATAGGGATGGGCTGCAAGATCGTGGGCGGCGCCGTGAGGGCGCCCGCCTCGGGCGGAAGGTCCTTGGGCGCTCGGCCGGTGAGCAGGGAAAGCCGGTACAGCTCGGCCTGGCGCTCGGCAACAATCATGGGAATGTCCGAACGTCGCTGGTCCCGAAGCGCCGCGATACGCGCGGTGTCGAGCGAAGTCGTCAAGCCGGCGTCCTCCCTGCTGCTCGTCACGCCGACAGAGCGGTCCAGCAATTCGACGATCTGCCGCGCCACGGCCAGACGGTGCGCGGCGCTGGCGGCGCCAAGATACGCGCGGGTCGTCGCCGCCACGATAGATACCCGCACAGCGTCCAGCTCGGCCTGCACCGCTTGGTAGTCGCCCCGCGAGGCTTCAATGTTCCGCCGCACGCGGCCGAAGAGGTCTACCTCATACGCCACGGACAGGCCCGCGTCGACGACGGTATTCTCGCGATCGACGCCGGGCGAGGCCTGGATGGCGGATTGCCGTTGGCGGTTCAAGCTTGCGCCGATCTCGGTGCTGGGTAGCCGTTCGGCGGACTTTTGGCGAAGTTGGGCGCGCGCGCGGGCCAACCGGGCGACCGCCACGCGCACGTCGGTATTCGAGGCGAGCGCCTCCTGTACCAGCCTGTCTAGCACCGGGTCCTGGTAGAGCTTCCACCAGTCGGCGGACACGGGGTCGGGCGCAGTCGCCTCGCTTCGGGACAGGAAAGGCCCCGCCGAGGAAACCGGAACCGACGGCGTTTCATAGTCCGGGCCGACCGCGCATGCGCTCAAGAGCAGCGGCGCAATCAACATTGATAGGGTGTGCAATCGGATCACTTGATGCTTCCTGATTGTTCGTGCAGCGGCTCCAGCGAGCGGGCGCCGGCTTGCCGGGACAGCCGATCTCCGAGCTTGCGGCAAACGACGTAGAACGTGGGGGTGTAGAGCAGGCCGAAGACAGTGACGCCCACCATGCCGAAGAAAACGGATGTGCCCAACGCCTGCCTCAATTCGGCACCCGCGCCCGAGGCCAGGAGCATCGGCACGGCTCCAAGAATGAAGGCGAAACTCGTCATTAAGATCGGACGCAGGCGAGTCTGCGCGGCGCGCACCGCAGCCGCAGCGGGGCTCAGGCCGTCTTCCTCTTCCGCTTGTTTCGCGAACTCGACCACCAAGATCGCGTTCTTGGCGGCAAGGGCGATCAGCACCACGAGTCCGATCTGCGTCAGGACGTTGTTGTCCATTCCGCGAAGATTGACGCCGACCATTGCCGCGAGCAGGCACATGGGGACGATGAGGATGATTGCGATGGGTAAGGTGAGGCTTTCATATTGCGCCGCCAACACCAGGAACACGAACACCACCGCAAGCGCGAAGACGAGACCGGCAGTGTTGCCCGCGACCTTTTGCTGGAACGCGATGCCCGTCCATTCGTAGCCGTATCCCGAGGGCAATGTCTGGTCGGCGAGCCTCTCCATCGTGGCCAGGGACCTGCCCGTGGAAGAACCCGGCGCCGTGTCTCCATCCACCTCGACCGAAGGGAACAGGTTGTAGCGCACGACCCGGAATGGGCCAGTTTCACTCTTGAACGTGGCGACCGAGCCGATGGGCACCATCGCGCCGCTGTCGGATCGCGTCTTCAGATTGGCGATGTCGGATTCGCTGTTGCGCTGGCCTTGTTCGGCCTGCGCGATCACCCGGAACGTGCGTCCCAGAAGATTGAAGTCGTTCACATAGGCCGAGCCCAGATAGACCTGTAGCGCTTCAAAGACGCGATCTGGCGGAACGCCCAGCATTTCGGCTTTTCGCCGGTCGATGTCGGCGAAGATGCGAGGGGTGGAGGTGTTGAAGAAGGAGTAGACCTGCGACAACCCATCGGTGCCGTTCGCCTTGGCCATGAGCTGATCGGAAATCGTCCCCAGCGGCTTGTAGCCGTGGCCGCCGCGATCCTGCACCATCATCCGGTAGCCGCCCGCCGAGCCGATGCCGTCGATCAGCGGAGGGGGAATAATGAGAACCCGCGCTTGATCGATGTCCGCGACGGCCTTGCGTGCTTCATCGAGGATGTCGCTGGCGGGGCGGGACCGCTCTTCAAATGGCTTTAGCGGGATGAAGGTGGTGGCGGTGTTCGGCGAATTCGTGTTCGACGCGGCGTCATAGCCGGGCAGCATGATCGTGCCACGGACCCCCTCGACCTTCAGCAAGCGCTTGGACACCTCTTGCACCACGGCATCGGTACGCGCCAGCGAGGCCCCCGGCGGTAGTTGAGTGATCGATATCAGATAGCTCTGGTCTTGCGAGGGAATGAAGCCGGTGGGCGTTACCCAGAAAATGCCTATGGTCGCCAGCACAAGCCCGCCGTAGCTGATCAAGACTCGCTTCGGGCGCGCCACGAGCCACTGAGTCAATCGGCCGTAGCTTGCGCTGAACCGGTCGAATCGTTCATTGAACCAATCGCCGGCAAGCTGGATGCGCCGGATGATGCGATGCCGGCTCTTTTCCTTCGTGTGCGCCCGCAGGAGCAACGCGGCCAAGGCCGGCGAGAGCGTCAACGACAAGACGAGCGAAATGACGGTGGCGCCGGAGATGGTGAGCGCAAACTGCTTGTAGAACGCCCCGGAAAGGCCGGTCAGAAAGAACGTGGGAACGAACACCGCGCAAAGCACTAGCACGATGGCCACCAGGGCCGCCGAAACCTCGTCCATCGAGACGCGAGCCGCTTCCAGCGGACTCAGGCCCAGCGTGAGGTTTCTTTCCACGTTTTCAACTACGACGATGGCGTCGTCCACCACGATGCCGATGGCGAGGACCAGTCCGAACAGCGACAGGCTGTTCAGGCTATAGCCAAACATGGCTAGCAATGCGAAGGTGCCCACCAGCGAGATAGGAATCGCCACGACGGGGATGATGGCGGCACGCCAGTTCTGCAGGAAGATGAAGATGACGAGCACAACGAGCGCCGCGGCTTCGAAAAGCGTATCTCGGACCGCTTCGGTGGACTGCGCGATGAAGCGCGTTGAGTTCCACATGATCCGGTACTCAAGACCGGGCGGAAAAGCCTTGGCCGCCACCTGCATCTCGCGTTCGAGGGTGATGCCGGTTTCAAGCGCGTTGGTACCAGGCCGTTGGAAAATGCCGATCATAATGGACGGCTTGCCCGACAAATAGGCATTGGTTCCGTAGTCGTCGGCGCCCAACTCCACGCGGGCGACGTCGCGAACGCGAGTCTGCCGGCCAGCGGGATCCGTGCGGATGACGATGTCGGCGAACTGCTCCGGCTCGCTCAACCGGCCCTGTGTCCGAACGTTTAGCTGGAAGGCGTCGGCACTCGGGTTGGGCGGCTGGCCTAGCGCTCCCGAGGCAACCTGCACATTTTGGGCCCGCACGGCGGCGACGATCTCGCCGGCCGTCAACTGAAGCTCGGCCGCGCGCCGGGGGTCGATCCACACGCGCATGGCCACTTCACGGCTGCCGAAAATCCGAGCCTCGCCGACTCCGTCGATACGGCTCAGCTTGTCGCGCAGCTGCGTGAGGGCATAGTTTGAAAGATAGGCCTGGTCCCGCGAGCCATCCGGAGAAACCAGGTTGATCGCCATCAGGGCACTGGGTGAAGTCTTGCGGGTGGTGACGCCCAGCCGCTGCACCTCTTGCGGCAGGCGAGGCACGGCCACTGCCACCCGGTTCTGAACAAGCATCTGGGCCGCGTCTAGATCGGTCCCGACCTTGAACGTAATCGATATGGACACCTTTCCGTCCGCCGTGGATTGGCTGGACTGGTAAAGCATGTTCTCTACGCCATTGATTTCCTGTTCGATAGGAGCGGCAACGGTTTCCGCGACTGTTTCCGCCGACGCCCCGGGGTAGCTCGCGGAAACGACGACAGTGGGAGGGATGATGTCCGGGTACTGCGCAACGGGTAGTGCGAAATACGAGATCGCACCAACAATCGTGATTACGATCGCCAGCACCGCAGCGAATATCGGGCGCGTAATGAAGAAGCGCGACAGGCGCATGAGTTTTTTTCCTTTAGGACAGCCGCCGGCGCATCGTTACGACGCGGACGCGGGCTTGCTGCCGGAAATGAGAGGGTTCGAGTTCCCCATCCCGCTTGGGGAGGCCGCCGGTTCTGGCTTCGTTTGTACTTTCGCGCCTGGAATAACGTGTTGTTGCCCGCCGACTATCACTCGATCGTCGGCGGCCAGGCCGGCACGCACGATCCTGAGCCCATCGACGAGCGGGCCGAGTTCGATGGCCCTGACGAGCACAGTGCCTTCGGCGGAAACGGTGAGAACCGTCTTGCGCGTCTGGTCCATCTGGACCGCGGAATCGGGGATTAACAAGGCAGGCGCGCCAGATCCGCTTGCCAGCCTCATGTTTCCGAACAATCCCGGTGTCAGGAACAATTTCGGGTTCTCGATTACGGCGCGCATCCGTATGGTCCCCGAGCGGGGATCAATCCCGTTATCCGTGAAGTCGAGCTTTCCGCGCCAGGTGTAGTCAGGCTCATCCTGAAGGCGTACCTCGACCTGGGTTTGGGCCGCGCTTGGCTCCTGCGCGCGCATGGCTTTGAGGTACAAGGCTTCCGATGCGTCGAATGTGAAATAGATCGGATCCAGCGCGTTGATGGTGGTTAGGCGGGTGCCGTTGCCGGCATCTCCGCTCATGACCAGGTTGCCGGGGTCGACGCGTCGGTCAGAGACCCTACCCGTCATGGGCGAGCGTACCTCCGTGAATTCCAGCTCAAGCGACTTCAGCGCGACGCGGGCTTGCGCGCCGGCGACGTTTGCCGTTCCTGCCCGCACACGCGCTTGCAACTGATCGATGTCGCTCTTTGAAATCGCGCTGTCGCCCACCAGTCGCTGCGCTCGCGCTAGGTCGACGCGTGCCAGCGCCAGCTCGCTGGTCGCGCTCGCGAGGCCGGCTTGCGCCTCGGCGTAGGCAGCCTGGTAGGGGCGCGAGTCGATGGAGAAAAGCAATTGGCCCTGCTGGACGATTTCTCCGTCCTTGAAATGCACCCCTACGATTTGGCCCGACACCCTGGGCCGAACTTCCACGCGGCGACTCGCCTCGAAACGTCCGACATAGTCGTCCCATTCAATAATCGTGCGCTGCATCGGCAATGCGACGGAAACCGTGGGAAGCTCGACGGTGCTGACCGCCAGTGACTTCTTGCCGGGCAGGAGAAACAACGCGCATGCCGTTGCCGTGGTGAGCCCTGCGACCAGCAGAGCCGCGCGCAGGAAGGTCGGTTTTGCTCCCGTGTGGGAGGGAAGGCGTGGGCGGGTCATGCGGCTGCACTCCACGCATGATTGGACTCTCTATGCTTCATGTTGGATATCGCTATGTAAGAGGACTCGAATGCGCCATGTGTACGTCGGCCATGCTTCTACGGCCTATCCGTTGGCACAGACGCTTTCGTTGGCCCGAGACAATCCGCCCGGCGCGTGAGGGTGTCGCGTCGGGCGATGTGAATTCGGGTTATCCCAGGCTTTCAACGTGTGCAGATTCTCCGGCCGGGGAGCCAATGGCAAAAGGACTAAGTTCCCTCCTTTAGAGTCATGGCGTTCCGATTGGAGGTTCTGACCCTTTCGATGCTCGGACGATGCGAAGCGTCAGTTAACGCCCGCCATAAGGTGAAATCCTCTTCGTTCCGTGGCGGGAACACGTGATTCGCCGTTGCGTCTGGCAGACTGTGCCTCGTCGTGCTGACATGGCGGTTTTTGAGGTATATATGTCTTATCCGCCACCATGCTGGGTGTGTACCATCAGATCTCGTCCACGCACCGGCCGGGAGCCAGGATGCGGTGGAGCCTGTTTCCGAGCGTTGTGCAAGAGTGTTATGAACCCAACATCATTAAGCGCGAGTCCCGCTCCGCGGGACGTCGCTTTCCTCGTATTCCGCGACTTCCAGATCCAGGACGTGACCGGGCCCCTGGCGGCGTTCGAGGTGGCCAGCCGGCTCCTGGGCGACGACGCTTACGGATGCCAGGTCATATCGCTGGCTGGAGGACCCGTTCAAAGTTCGGCGGGCCTTGAAGTCACCACGGGGAAGGCCGGATTTTCCGCCTACGACACAGTGATCGTGGCGGGAGCCGGCCTTGGCGCCTACCCCGATGACGCATTGCCGGAAACCTGCGACTACTTGAACCACGTCGTCGCCAAGGGTGCTCGCCGCATCGCAAGCGTATGCACCGGGGCCTTCATTCTGGCTGCGAGCGGCCTCTTGGACGGCCGGTGCGCGACGACGCACTGGAAATACGCCGCCCGTCTGCAACGGGAGTACCCGCGGGTGAAAGTGGATGGCGATCGGATCTTCACCCGAGAAGGTGGCATCTGGACGTCGGCCGGCGTCACGACTGGCATCGACATGGCGTTGGCAATGATCGAAGAGGATCATGGCGTCGACTTGTCTCACGCGGTCGCCCAGATGCTGGTCGTCTACCATCGCCGGCCCGGCGGGCAATCCCAATTTTCGGCCATCGCCGATATGGAGCCCGAGTCGGACAGAATTCGTAATGTGCTTACTTATATACGTGAACACTTGCACGAATCATTGTCGACCGAGCTCCTAGCTTCCGTGGCCTGCCTGAGTCCCCGGCAGTTCGGCCGCGCCTTTCTTGCCGAAACGGGGGAGACGCCGGCCAAGGCCGTCGAGCGCCTGAGAGTCGAGGTGGCCAGGCAGCGCGTCGAGCGTGGCGCGGAGCCTATCGAAATCATCGCCCACAAAATCGGTTTCACCGATCCCGAAAGAATGCGCCGGGCATTCATTCGCGTGCTTGGCCATCCGCCGCAGAGCATCCGGCGCATGGCGTCCCGGGAAGCGTCTCCGCTTGCCTGACTATGGTGCCCACCAGGGAGTGGAGCCAATCCTTTAATTCGGCGACCGTCCGGACTGGCATGCCCAGTAGGCGCCCAGCGATTGTTGCCGCGGAAGGCCCGGGTCAGCCAGGCGATTAAACGTGCTGCCCTCCGTTCACGTCGATTTCCGCGCCATTCACATACGAGGCTCGGTTCGAACACAGGAAGAACATCACTCCTGCGATTTCTGTTGCGTCGCCAAGCCGGCCCATCGGCACGTTCGCCTTAACCATGGCCTCGGTGCCGGGAGACAAGATGGAGGTGTCGATCTCGCCGGGCGCGATCGCATTGGCCCGGATTCCCATCGGACCGAACTCGAAAGCCTGTTCGCGCGTGAGCGCTGCGAGGGCCGCCTTAGAGCACGCATAAGCCGCTCCTGCGAAGGGATGAACGCGAGAACCCGCTATCGACGTCACGTTGACGATCGCGCCTTGCGCTATGCGGAGTTCCGGCAGGAGTAGACGGACGATCATCGCTGCGGAGAAAAGATTGACGTTGAAAAGCGAAAGCCACTCTTCATATGCCGTCATGCTGACGCCCTTGCGGCCGCCGTTCGTCAGTTTCGGTGAAATCGCGGCATTGTTGATAATCGCAGCCAGTTTCGCGCCACCCAGGCGTCGACGGACTTCAGCCGCGATCAGTTCATACGAGCTCGGGTTCGCCAGATCGGCGGTAATGTGGTCGTCCACGCCGCCCACCCACGCGCATTCACTCGAAAAGCTCGCCCGCGATACCGTCAAGACACGCCACCCTCTGTGGTGAAACAATTTCACTGTCGCATGCCCAATACCACGGCTCGCGCCGGTTAGCAGCAATGTGGGGCGCGCTATTTGCTGAGACTGGCAGGGTGCCATCTGCACTATCCTGGAATGAGCGATGAAGATTGAACTCGTCAGGCGTTGATTCCGCCGTCAACGACCAGGCCGGTGCCTGTGATGTGGCTTCCGTCTGGGCCCGCGAGATAGGCCACAGCTTTCGCGACGTCAGTCGGGCTTCCGAATCGCCCAAGCGCTATTTGTGATCGGAGGTAGTCGGCATCAGGGCCCTGGGCTGGGTTCATATCGGTGTCAGTGGGGCCTGGATGAACAAGATTTACGGTAATGTCCCTCGGCGCAAGCTCGCGCGAGAGTCCGCGAGTGAAAGACAGCAGAGCCGATTTCGACATCGAATAGACGGTCACATTCGGGATGGCTACTCGCTCCGCGAGACACGACCCGATCGACACGATGCGCCCACCGTTCGAGAGGAGTGGTATCGCTGTTTGCGAGGCGATGATGGCTGCACGGATGTTGACTGCTAGGATTCGGTCGATATCAGCCAACTCCATTGTTTGTAGAGTGCTCGAAATCAGGATGCCCGCATTGTTGACGAGTATGTCTAGTCCCCCCATCAGGCGGGTGCCTTCTTCGACAGAGTAGCGGACCGCTTGCGCATCGGCACTATTGGCCTGAATGGCCACGGTACGTCGGCTCTCGTCAGTCAACTCATCGGCTAGGCTGTTGGCCTGCCCGGCGGCACTCTTGTAGGTGATCACGACGTCCGCGCCGCGAGCAGATAGCTCCCGCGCAATCGCCGCACCGATCCCCCTGGCCCCGCCGGTGACGATCGCCCGCTTTCCTGAAAGATCATTCATACATCGCTCTCCTTTTGACATAGACGCCAGCCTTCGCATAGGCAATGTCGAAGTTTCACCCTACTGGTGCTCTGCGTAAAAGACGTTGATCCCTCAAATTTTGCCAGCGCGGCCTGCGTCCTTCTGCCGCCGCGAAGCGCAGTCGTTGTTGATTGATGATCTGGAGGACTTGGTCTTCGGAGATAGCTGACCGTCTCAGCCCTTCTCTACGGCGTAACCTATCCGTTGGCGCGGGGGGCATAGCGGCCAGGGTGCGGCCAAGCCGAAGGAGTAAAGCCTCACCACTCCGCAGTAAGGCACCGGACCGACCCGAAAACGACGCAACCCGTTAAGTCTCCCTGCGGTCCAGTTCGTTCAAGTAACCCTAATGGACCGCACGCTCCCAGCGTCCGCTTTTGGCCGACAAGCGACCGCTCGCCGGCCGGGATGCATCAAACCTCGGTTTGCTCTGCCATCTCAAGCGCATCGTCGACCTCGATGCCAAGGTAGCGAACTGTGCTTTCCAGCTTCGTATGCCCGAGCAGTAGCTGTACCGCCCGAAGATTCTTCGTCCGGCGATAGATCAGCGAGGCTTTAGTACGGCGCATGGTGTGGGTGCCATATGCGGTATCGTCGAGGGCAATCGATGCAACCCAGCGATGCACAATCCGGGCGTTCTGCCGCGTCGACAGATGCGGGGACGTATGCAAACGGCTCGGAAACAGAAAATCCGCCGCCTTTAGCCCTCGCGCCTCGATCCATGCTTCAACGCT
>Ga0160485_100129_pt1 | contig 41703 bp, 40 predicted proteins | sample DIDnMG_2_FD_108224 | JGI IMG/M metagenome (GOLD analysis project Ga0160485, IMG submission 108224) | Enriched soil microbial communities from UW Madison campus, WI, USA - DID2878_E24_Lignin MG | ecosystem: Environmental > Terrestrial > Soil > Unclassified | place: USA: Madison, Wisconsin...
GAGGCACGCTGCCGGTCTGCAGCCGATCAACCAGCGCTCTGTCCAACGATCACGCCGATGGGGTGCCTTGCGCAGCGAAATAAAGGAGGAGGCCGCAGGCCGGGGGACATTCGCGGAGCAAGGTACCCCGTCGGCGTGAGCGCGCCCCGAATGCCTCCTTGAGCGACAAATGGAGGAACGGAAGTTCATCCTAGATCTCCAGCGTATCCAGCTTGGCCGTCCAGTCGCCCAGCGAGTGAGTGACGAGGTAAGGATCCGGGTACACCGCCCGCGTCGCCTGCCGCACGATGGTGAACTGCCCGTGCGCGTCGACCCGCCCGATGCGTGGGTACAGGCATGTGTGATGGTTGGCCGGGTCGATCTTCACCAGCCCCTGCGGCGCATCGAACTCGCTGCCCAGGATGTACGGAAGAATCTCCGCGATGCCGTCGCTCCCCGCCTGCCGGTAGGCGTTCGCAAAAATGTGCATCTGGAAATACGAAGCCTCCCAGCACAGGTTGGGCACGCAGCCGTCGCCGAAGCGCGCGCGCAGCATCGCCAGGCAGCGCCGGTTCGCGGCCGAGTCGATCGACTGGAAATACGGCGCCGCCGTGAAATGCCCCGTCGCCACGCCGTGGCCCATCTGAGAGATCTCCGCCTCCGAAGTCGTGAGGCTGGCGATCGGCATCGTCTTCGGGTCGAAGCCCGCCTCGGCATACGCGCGGTACAGGCTCGCGGTGGAGTCGCCCACCACCGTCGAGAAGATGAAGTCGGGCCGCTTGTCGCGGATGTCGTCCATGATGGCCCGGTAGTCTCGCTCGCCGGCGTCCAGCGCCACGTAGCGCTCGCCCAGCTTCTCGCTGCCGGGGCGCTGCATCACCAGCTCGCCCATGATGCGGTTCGACTCGTAGGGGTAGATGTAGTCGGAGCCGATCAGGTACACCCGCGCGCCGAAGTTCGTGGTCATGAACTCCGCCAGCTGCACGCTGTTCTGGTTGGGCGCCGCGCCGGTGTAGATCACGTTGCCCGAGTACTCGAAGCCCTCGTACAGCGTGGGGTAGAACAGCAGCTTGTTCCACTTCTCTATGACCGGTATCACCGCCTTGCGGCTGCTCGACATGTAGCAGCCGAAGATCACGTTCACGCGGTCCTGCACGATCAGCTTTTCCGCAAGCTGGGCGTAGCGCGCGGGGTTGGACTGCGGGTCGTAGCGCACCGCCACGATCTCGCGGCCGTCCACGCCGCCTGCCGCGTTGATCTCCTCGATGCCGAGCAACGCGCCCTGCAGCTGCGAGAGTCCGATGGTCGATGTGACGCCGGTTTCCGAATAGAGGATGCCGACGCGTATGGGGTCCTTGTCAGCCACGCTGAAGTCTCCTGGGGTGTCGAATCATCATAGTCTTCAGTCAGTGGGCCGCGGCAAGGCGTGCGCTCATGCGCGCGAGGCGCACCGGCAGGCTGCGCGCGTCGTCGGCGATGCAATAGTTGCGCCAGCCGAAGATGCGCCGCACATAGGCGTCGGCCGCCCCGTCCACCGCGATGCAGGCGGCGCGCACGCCGGCGTCGCGGGCCTCGGCGACGGCCTGGCGGGCGTCTTCGATCAGGTATTGCGGATCGTGCACGTCGATGTCGGAAGGCGCGCCGTCGGTCACCAGCAGCACCGCGCGCTGGCCGGGCGGCTCGGCTTGCATCAGCGCGGCGGCGTGGCGCAGCGCAGCGCCCATGCGGGTCGAGTAGCGCCCGCGCAGCGCGCCGATCATGGCGCTCGTCGGTGCGTCGAGCGGACGGCCGGCTTCGAGCAGGCGGTAGTAGTACACCTCGGCGCGCGTGTTCGACGAGAAGCCGTGGATCGCCAGCCGGTCGATGCCGCGCGCGTTCGACGCGGCCAGCAGCAGCGCGGCCTGCTTCTCGATGTCGAGCAGCGAGGCTGCGTGCGGCCCCGGGTCGTTGGCCGAGGCCGACAGGTCGAGCAGCACCAGCACGCTCGACGGGCGCGGGCCCTTGCCCGGGCGCATGAAAAGCCGCGCATCGGGCCGCAGCCGAAGGCTCCGGTCGACCAGCACTTCGATGGCCGCATTCAGGTCGATGTCGTCGCCTTCCCACTGGCGGCGCAGGCGGTGCGTGCGGTCGAGGTGGCGCGCGCGGGGCAAGGCGAGCGGGGCGATGCGCCCGTTGCCGGGCGCGGCCTGCTCGCGCCCCGGCAGCAGGCCCTGCCACGCCGGCAGCTTTTCGATCACCGTGCACCAGTCGGGGCGCAGTCGCTCGAGCTTGCGGTCCCATTCGGGGTATGTGTAGCGGCCGAGTTCGATGTCGTCCGCGGCATCGGAAGGAGGCGGGCCGCTGCCCTCGTCCGGCGCATCGGAAGGCGGTGGCGGCCGTGCGCCTGCCTGCTGCAGCGCGATGGCTTCGTCGGGCGCGGTCTCCGTCTCGGCGAATTCCCACAGGTAGCTGTTGTCGTCGCGCCAGGGCGCGGGCACGGCGTAGTGCTGGGGCTCGAAGCGCACGCGCATCTGGCCCAGGTCGTTGGCGAGGATCGACGCGATGGCGCGGAAGGCGTCGTAGTCCTCCAGGCCCGCGCTGGCTATGGTCTCTTCGAACAGGCGGCGCGCCTTGTTCACCCAGTGGTTGTCGTCGATCGCGTCGGGCAGCAGCAGCAGGCGGTCCATCCGGGAGACGAGCGCCGCGAAGCGCAGGTCGAGCGGGTCGGACGCGGGCGGGAGCGATGCGGCGAACCAGCCGTGCAGGCCGGGGAAGTCTCGCCACAGCAGGCGCTCCACGCGCGCGTCCTCGATGGCCGAGACCACGGCGATGCCCATCGGCTTGAGCCCGTGTGCCGGGCGCGCGGGCCGCGAGTGCCGCAGGTGCGCGACCGCATGCGCGAGCATGGCGCGGCGCAGGTTTGGCTCGCCGGTGCCTTCGGGCAGCAGCAGCTTGCGGCCCGTGAGCACGGCGCGCGTGCCCGCGCCAGTCAGCGCCTGCACTTCCACATCGACGCCCGCCAGGCCGCGCGCCAGCAGCGACAGCGCACCGAGGCCGCCGTACGCGTCGTTCATCCGAACTGCGCCTCGACGAAGCCCTGCAGCGCGCTTGCCATGTCGGGGTCGTCGGTCAATGCGCGCGTCATCGTCATCTCGCAGCTCTCGCGCGGCGTCACGCCGTCGCGTATCAGCACGCCCGCGTAGATCAGCATGCGCGTCGACACGCCTTCGTCGAGCCCGCGGTGCTTCAGCTCGCGCGAGCAGCGCGCGATGGCCACCAGCTTCGCGGCGAGCCCGGGTTCGACGCCGGCCTCGCGCGCGACGATCTTCGCCTCCAGCGCGCTGCCGGGGTAGTCGAACTCCAGCGCCGCGAAGCGCTGGCGCGTCGAGGGTTTCATGTCCTTCGCGCTGCTCTGGTAGCCGGGGTTGTACGACACCACCAGCTGGAAATCGGGGTGCGCGTGCACCAGCTCGCCCTTCTTGTCGAGCGGCAATATGCGCCGCGCATCCGTCAGCGGGTGGATCACCACGGTCGTGTCCTGCCGCGCCTCCACCACTTCGTCGAGGTAGCAGATGCCGCCGTGCCGCACCGCCAGCGTCAGCGGCCCGTCGTGCCAGGCGGTGCCGTTGGCGTCGAGCAGGTAGCGCCCGACGAGGTCCGAGGCCGTCATGTCCTCGTTGCAGGCCAGCGTCACCAGCGGCCGGCCCAGCGACCACGCCATATGCTCCACGAAGCGCGTCTTGCCGCAGCCGGTCGGGCCTTTCAGGATCAGCGGCATGCGGTGGCGGTACGCCTGCCGGTAGAGCGCCACCTCGTTGCCCGCGGGACGGTAGAAGGGCTCGGCCTCGATGCGGTAGGCGGCCAGCGGATCGGGAACCGCCGCGTTCATCGGTGCTTGGCCGGCTCGTTCGGAATGCCTTCGATCGGGCATTCGGGCGTGCCCACCGTGCTGCGCGTGAACGACTCCACCATCTCGCGCGTGCCCTCGGGGTCGTTGATCCACTGGGTGTAGAAGTTGTACGGGCAGGCCGCCACGCCCTTGTCGCCGTCGCCGGAGTTGATGGTGCCGGTGTAGCCGCGGTGCACCAGCTTGAACAGGTGGTTCTGCGACTGGCCGTTCTTGCGCGCGTCGCGGATCAGGCCCATGGAAAGCTCGGCGTAGTTGATGCCCATCTCTTCCTCGCCGCATTCACCGAGCGTGCGGCCGTCGAAGCCGATGAGCGCGGAATGGCCGAAGTACGAGTACACGCCGTCGAAGCCCGCCGCGTTGGCCACCGCCACGTAGGTGTTGTTCATGAAGGCCATGGCCTTCGACACCATGATCTGCTGCTCCTTGGCCGGGTACATGTAGCCCTGGCAGCGGATGATGAGTTCGGCGCCGCGCATCGCGCAGTCGCGCCAGATCTCGGGGTAGTTGCCGTCGTCGCAGATGATCAGGCTGATCTTCATGCCCTTCGGGCCTTCGCTCACGTAGGTGCAGTCGCCCGGATACCAGCCCTCGATGGGCACCCACGGCATGATCTTGCGGTACTTCTGGACGATCTCGCCCTGGTTGTTCATGAGGATCAGCGTGTTGTAGGGCGCCTTGTTCGGATGCTCCTCGTGGCGCTCGCCGGTCAGCGAGAATACGCCCCACACGTTGGCGCGGCGGCAGGCGTCGGCGAAGATGGCGGTTTCCTCGCCGGGCACGGTGGCGGCCGTGTCGTACATCTCCTTGGCGTCGTACATGATCCCGTGCGTGGAGTACTCGGGGAACACCACCAGGTCCATGCCCGGCAGGCCCTTCTTCATGCCGACCAGCATCTCGCCGATCTTGCGGGCGTTGTCCAGCACCTCGGCCTTGGTGTGCAGGCGGGGCATCTTGTAGTTGACGACCGCGACGCCCACGCAATCGTTGCTGCTCGAAATATCACCATGTCTCATGACGCTGCTCCTGAAAGAGGGGTTGAAGAAAAAAGGGAAGGGCTCTCACACGGTCAGGAAAGACCTGACCTTGTCCTGGTCGAGCGTTGCGCGTGCCTCGTCGTGCACGAGGCGCCCGCGGTCGATGACGAGAAAGCGGTCGGCCAGGTCGAGCGCGAAGCTCAGCACCTGCTCCGACACCACGATGGCGAAGCCGCGCTCGGCGCGCAGCACGTTCAGCGTCTGCGCGATCTCCTTGATGATCGAAGGCTGGATGCCCTCGGTCGGCTCGTCGAGGATCAGCAGCTTGGGCTCGGAGATGAGCGCGCGCGCAATCGCCAGCATCTGCTGCTGGCCGCCCGAGAGGTTGCCGGCCTTGCGCTGCTTCATGTCCTTGAGCACGGGGAAGAAGCGGTAGAGGTAGTCGGGCACCGTGCGGTGGCCGGACTTCGCGGCGCCAGAGAGGATGTTCTGCTCCACCGTGAGGAACGGGAACACCATGCGCCCCTGCGGCACGAAGGCCAGGCCCTGCGCCACGCGCTGGTAGCTCGGCAGCTTCGTGATGTCGGCGCCGCCCAGGCGGATGCTGCCGCCGCGCGCAGGCAGCAGGCCGATGAGCGACTTCAGCAGCGTGGTCTTGCCCATGCCGTTGCGGCCCATGATGGCCACCGCCTCGCCGGGCGCGACGCGCAGCGAAACATCGCGGATGACGTGCGACTCGCCATAGGCGACGTCGAGTTCGGAGACTTCGAGCATCTGTGTTTCTCCTTGTGCTCAATGGCCCAGGTACACGTCGATCACGCGCGGGTCGGACTGCACTTCGGCGGCCGTTCCCTCGCTCAGCAGCCGGCCCTGGTGCAGCACGGTCACGCGGTGGGCGATGCGCTTGACGAAGTCCATGTCGTGCTCGATCACCACCACCGACTTGCCCACCGAGATGCGCCGCAGCAGGTCGCCGGTCTGCTCGCGCTCGCGCGGGCTCATGCCGGCCACGGGCTCGTCGAGCAGAAGAAGTTCGGGCTCCTGCATCAGCAGCATGCCGATCTCCAGCCACTGCTTCTGGCCGTGGCTGAGCTGGCCCGCGCGGCGCTCGAGCTGGTCGAGCAGGAACACGTCGGCCGCCATCGCGTCGATGCGCTCGCGCAGCGCGGCGGTGCGGCGAAAGGCCAGCGATTGCAGCAGCCCGTGCATGCGCGGCAGCGAGATCTCGAAGTTCTCCAGCACCGTGAGGTCTTCGTAGACCGAGGGCGTCTGGAACTTGCGGCCCACGCCGGCACGCACGATCTCGTACTCGTTCAGGCGGCCGAGGTCCTGGCCGTTGAACAGCACGCGGCCCGCGCTCGGACGGGTCTTGCCGCAGATCATGTCCAGCAGCGTGGTCTTGCCCGCGCCGTTCGGGCCGATGATCACGCGCAGCTCGTTGCGCTCGACCGCAAGGCTCAGGCCGTCCACCGCCTTGAAGCCGTCGAAGGACACGGTGAGGTCTTCGACGCGCAGGATCTGCTCGTTCGAAGGCGGCACCGCCGAGGCGGCCTGCGGCAGGCCGCCGTTGGGCATGGTCATGGTCGCGTTCATGGCGCGGCCTCCGCGCCGCGCCGGCGCAGCAGCCTCGCGCCCAGGCCCGCGAGCCCCTCGGGCATGGCCCACACCACGAGGATGAACACGGCGCCCAGGAAGTACAGCCAGCCTTCAGGAAAGGTCTCGGACAGGTACGACTTGAGAAAGCCGATCAGCAGCGCACCGACGACAGCACCCGGTATCGACAGCCGGCCGCCCACCGCCGCGTAGATCACCATCTCCACCGAGGCCACCACGCCGATCACGCCCGGGGCGATCAACCCCACCTGCAGGCTGTAGAAAGCCCCGCCGATGGAAGACAGCACCGCGGCCACAGCGAACACGAAGGCCTTCATGTGCGCCGTGTTGTAGCCGCTGAAGCGCACGCGGTCTTCCCGGTCGCGGATGGCGATGAGGATCTTGCCGAAGCGGCTGCGCACGATGACGAGCGACACCGCCATCACCAGCGCGATCGCCAGCACCTCGACGAAGTACATCGTGCGCTTGGCGTCGTCGCCCGCGATGTCCAGGCCCAGCAGCGTGCGGAAATCGGTGATGCCGTTGGCGCCGCCGGTGTCGCCCTGCTGGCCGATCACCACCACGGTGAGCGTGAGCGCCAGCGACAGCGTGACGATCGCGAAGTACACGCCGCTCACCCGCCGCTTGAAGATGGCGTAGGAGAACACGTAAGCCAGCACCGCGGGAACGGCGAGGATGCCGACGACGGTCCAGCCCAGCGAGTGGAACGGGACCCACCACGAAGGCAGCTGGTCGACGCTGCTCCACACCATGAAGTCCGGCAGCTCGGGCGCCGAGGCTTCGAGCTTGAGGAACATCGCCATCATGTAGCCGCCCAGGCCGAAGAACATGCCCTGGCCCAGGCTCAGCACGCCGCCGTAGCCCCAGGTCAGCACCACGCCGACCGCGACGAAGGCGAAGGCCAGGTACTTGCTCACGAGGTTGAGCCGGAACGGATCGAGCGCGGCAGGCAGCACCACGGCCAGCAGCAGGAGCACCGCGGCCATCGCGCCGATGTCGCGCCTGCGTTGGGGAGAGAGTTTCGACAACATGCCCTCAGCTCCTCGACCGCGTGGCGAACAGCCCGTTGGGCCGGAAGTACAGCACCACGATCACCAGCAGCAGGATCGTCGCCTTGGCCATGGAGCCGCTCATCAGGTACTCCAGCCAGGTCTGCGACTGCGCGATGGAGAAGCCTGAGAGCGCGGTGCCCACCAGGCTCTGCACGCCGCCGAACACCACCACGATGAACGAGTCGACGATGTAGAGCTGCCCCGTGCCCGGGTTGGTCGAGCCGATCATGGTGAACACCGCGCCCGCGATGCCCGCCAGGCCGGAGCCCAGCGCGAAGGTCATGGCGTCCACCCGGTGCGTGTCGATGCCCACCGCGCCGGCAATGGCGCGGTTCTGCGTCACCGCGCGCACCTTGAGCCCCCACGGCGTGCGGTACAGCAGCAGGTACACGCCGGTCGCGACCAGGGCCGTGAGCCCCACGATGAAGATGCGCGTGAGCGGCAGCTGTATGCCCGGCGTCGGCTCCCACGCCCCGGCGAGCCACGAGGCCAGCGGCACGCTCACCTCCTGCGCGCCGAAGATCGAGCGGTAGGCCTGCTGCAGCATCAGGCTCAGGCCCCAGGTCGCGAGCAGGGTGTCCAGCGGGCGGTCGTAGAAGAAGCGGATGAAGCCGCGCTCCAGCGCATAGCCGAACGCGAAGGTCACCGCGAACGCGAACGGAATCGCGGCGAACAGGTACAGGTCCATGAAGCCCGGCGCGAAGTGCTCGAAGAAGCGCGCGGCCAGGTAGGTCATGTAGGCGCCCAGGGCCATCAGCTCGCCGTGCGCCATGTTGATGACGCCCATCAGGCCGAACACGATGGCCAGCCCGATCGCCATCAGCAGCAGGATGGTGAACAGGCTCACGCCGTTGAACACCTGCATCACCGCGATGTCGAAGTTCATCGCGTTCAGACCTTCGGGAAGGGGTTGGGCTCGACCAGCTGGGGCGATTCCCACACGATGTCGAACTGCCCGTCGGGCCGGGCGCGGCCCACGCGCACCTTCTTCCACACATGGTGGTTGGTGGCGTGCACGCGCACCGTGCCTTCGGGCGCTTCTATTTCCACGCCCGCCGCTGCCGCCGTGACCTTGTCGACGTCGAAGGACTTGGCCTTCTCCACCGCCAGCTTCCACAGGTACACGCTGTTGTAGGCCACCTCCATCGGGTCGCCGATCACGCGGTCCTGCCCGTACTTGGCCTTGATGGCCTTCACGAACTTCTCGTTGGCCGGCGACTTGATGCTCTGGAAGTAGCCCATGCAGGCGTAGTAGCCGGCCGCGTTGTCCTTGCCGATGCCGTCGATCTCGTTCTCCGACACCACGGTGGACAGCAGCACCTGCCTGGCGCCGTCCAGTCCCCCCGCGCGCAGCTGCTTGTAGAAGGCCACGTTGGAGCCGCCCACCACGGTGCTGTAGATGCAGTCGGGCTTGGCCGCCTTGATCTTGTTGATGATCGACGAGAACTCGGTGTGGCCCAGCGGCGCGTACTCCTCGCCGAGCACCTTGCCGCCGGCCTTGGCGATGGCGGGCTTGGCGATCTTGTTGCAGGTGCGCGGGTAGATGTAGTCGGAGCCCACCAGGAAGAAGCTCTTGCCCTTCTCGCGCGCCATCCACTCGACCGCCGCGATCACCGACTGCGTGGCCTCCTGCGAGGGATAGAACACGCGCTTGTCCTGCTCCTGGCCTTCGTAGTAGGTCGGGTAGAACAGCAGTCCCTTGGCCTGGTTGAGCACCGGCAGCAGCGCCTTGCGCGAGGCCGATGTGTAGCAGCCGATGATGGCGGCCACCTTGTCGCGCTCCAGCAGCTTGCGCGCCTTCTCGGCGAACACCGGGTTCTCGCTGGCGCCGTCTTCCACCACGGCCTCGATCTTCTTGCCCATCACGCCGCCGGCTGCGTTGATCTCCTCGATGGCGAGCTTCTCGGCATCGACCAGCGAGGCCTCGGCGATGGCGATGGTGCCCGAGAGCGAATGCAGCAGGCCGAGTTTCACGGTGCCGCCGTCCTGCGCCGATGCGATGCCGGCCACGCCGCCCGCGGCGCCCAGCACGATCATCGAGCCGCCGGTCTTCACGATCTGGCGGCGGTTGAAAGCGTTCGTCATGTCAAATTCCTTTGTGTTTGTGCGAGTCATCAGGAAGATCCGACCTTCGGAACCGCGCGTTGGGTGTCTCCTTCCGCGGCGCGGCCCTGCAAACGGGCGTTCGGCTGCCAGTGCGTTTTCTTTGGGCAAGGCTTCGCCACCGGATGCGGTGCATCCGTTTCGAAAAGCTTCCTTGCGGCCGAGAAAACAAAAAAGCCCGAACCGGTGGTGAAACCGATTCGGGCTTTATTGCCCGACGCCTCGCTGGCAGCACTGGCAGCGGGTGTCGTATGACTGGTAACGATTGCTCGTTGGGGCGGATTCTTCTCAACTCACCCCGGCATGAACATACGCTGTTTCGCTAATTGGCGAAATCGCGATTCATGTGTTATTCGCGCTCAGCGCGGGCGCGCGTAGCCGGACTCGATCCACGCGCTGGCGCTTGCGGCCGTGAGCCTGAAGGCGGGCGAGACGCTCACGCTGGCGAGCTCGGAGTCGTCGGCATCGGCGTAGGCGCTGAGCGTGGCCGAGGGGTTGTCCTCGTCGGGCACGATGGCCAGCGCCACGCGCACGCGCTGGTCGTTGCGCGCGGTGACCGTCACGCTCTTGTTGAGCGTGGCGTGCAGCTGCTGCTCGTGGCGGCGGATCACTTCGGCGGCGGTCTTCACCAGCGTGGAGAAGGCGGGGCCGTCCAGGGGCTTGGGGTTCTTCTTGTCGCGGCCCATGGTCCAGGGGCCGACCAGGGCCGGCTCGGGGTCGCCGTGGCGGGTCATCTCGACGGCCCAGCCGTCGTCTTCCTCGTTCTTGATGACGCGGGCGGTCCAGGTGTCGTCGCGCCAGAGGCGGGCTTCCTGCAGGGGGAGGGTGTCGGATTCGTTCGATGGTTCTGTCATTCGGAGGCCTGTTTGCTTGCGCGGGCCATTTTCCCCCGCGCGCCGGCGTCTTCCTGGCGGTCAACGTACTGTTGCAGTCCCTCGGCCAATGCGTCGAAGGCGGCGCGGCAGCGCGGGCTGTTGCGCAGGTCCTCGTGCATGGTGACCCAGGTGTCGAGCTTGAGCGCCATGGCGCGCGGCATCAGCCGCACCAGCGCCTCGGTGCGCCGGGCCAGGCCGACCTGGCACACGCCGATGCCCGCGCCGGCGCGTATGAGCGCCAGTTGCCCGAGGTCGCTGTCGGTGCGCAGCGAGAAGCTGTCGCGGCTGTAGCCCGGCAGCGACTTGCCCGCGTTGCGCACGAAGGCCGAGGGCTGGTCGTAGCCGATGACCGCGTGGCCGGCCAGTTCCTCGAGCCGGCGCGGCGTGCCGTGGCGCGCGAGGTAGTCGCGGTGCGCATGGAAGCCGAGCTCGATGTTCCCGATGCGGCGCGCCACCAGCTGCTCCTGCCGGGGGCGCACCATGCGCACGGCGATGTCGGCCTCGCGCCGCAGCAGGTCCTGCACGCGGTTGGTCAGCACCAGCTCGACCTTCAGCGCCGGATGCTCCTCGCGAAGCCGCGCCACGATGGGCGGCAGCACCTCGACGCCGATCACCTCGCTGGCCGACACCCGCACCACGCCGCGCACGCCTTCGCCCTGGCTGCTGGCGGCGCGCTGCAGAGATGCGGCGGTGCTTTCCATGGCCTCGGCATGCGTGCGCAGCGCCAGCGCCACCTCGGTGGGCAGCAGGCCGACCTGCGAGCGGGTGAAGAGCACCACGCCCAGCGCTTCCTCGAGCGCCGCCACGTGGCGTCCGGCCGTGGGCTGGGTGATGCCCAGCGCGCGCGCCGCGCCCGAGAGAGAACCCTCGCGCAGCACGCCGAGGAAGGAGCGGTAGAGCTCCCAGCCGATGTTCGAAGTCATGCATAAATGTATAGCTGCTGGCTCATGTTCGGTAATTCCAATCGAACCGGCCCGGTTCCAGAATTCATCCATCGACAACTGTTCTGGAGCACTCCATGGCACACGGCAACGACAACACGGTTCTGGTCCTTGGCGCGACGGGCGGCATCGGCGGCGAGGTGGCCCGCCAGCTGCGCGACGCGGGCTGGGAGGTGCGCGCACTGAAGCGCGGCGCGAGCGAAGGAAAGCGCGACGGCATCACCTGGCTGGCCGGCGACGCGATGGACGCGCAGGCCGTGCGGCAGGCCGCGAGGGGCTGCGGGGTCATCGTGCATGCGGTCAACCCGCCGGGTTATCGCAACTGGTCGCAGCTGGTGCTGCCGATGCTCGACAACACCATCGCCGCCGCCAAGGCCGAGGGCGCGACCATCGTGCTGCCGGGCACCGTCTACAACTTCGGCCCCGACGCCTTTCCGCTGCTGGCCGAAACATCGCCGCAGCATCCGGCCACACGCAAGGGCGCGATCCGCGTCGAGATGGAGAAGCGTCTCGAAGACGCGAGCCGCGAGGGCGCCCGCGTGCTGATCGTGCGCGCCGGCGACTTCTTCGGTCCCCGGGCCGGCAACAACTGGTTCTCTCAGGGGCTGGTGAAGGCGGGGCAGCCGGTCAAGGCGGTGAGCTACCCCGGCCGCGCCGGCATCGGCCACCAGTGGTCGTACCTGCCGGACGTGGCGCGCACCATGGTCGAGCTGCTGGCGCGGCGCGACCGGCTCGAACCCTTCGCGCGCTTCCACATGGCCGGCCACTGGGACGCCGACGGCACGCGCATGAGCGGCGCCATCCGCAAGGCGGTGATGCGCCGCACGGGCACCGAGGCGCGGGTGTCGGCCTTTCCGTGGTGGCTGCTGACGCTGGCTTCGCCCTTCGTCGCCACCTTCCGTGAAATGCGCGAGATGCGCTACCTGTGGCAAACGCCCGTGGGCATGGACAACGCGAAGCTGGTGGCCTTCCTGGGCCGCGAGCCCCACACGCCGCTCGACGAGGCGGTCGAGGCATCGCTCGAGGGCATGGGCTGCCTGGCGACGGCGCCGGTGGCGGCCGCGGCCTGAGGCGCAACGTCGATCAGAACACCGACAGCCCCGTGCGCGCCACGAACAGCTCCAGCGCCTTCATGCCCAGCAGCGAATTGCCGGTGGCATCGAGCGCCGGCGACCAGACGCACAGCGTGAGCTTGTCGGGCACCACGGCCACGATGCCGCCGCCCACGCCGCTCTTGCAGGGCAGGCCGATGGAGAAGGCCACGTCGCCGGCCGCGTCGTAGGTGCCGCAGGTGAGCATCAGCGCGTTGATGCGGCGGGTCTGCCGCTCGCCGGTGATCTCGGGCTGGCCTTCGACCGGGTGTGCGCCGTCGCGGCACAGGAAGGCGGCGGCGCGCGCCAGCTGGCGGCAGCTCATGCGCAGCGCGCACTGGTGGAAGTAGGTGTCGAGCACGGTGGCGACGTCGTTGTCGATCTTGCCGAAGCTCTTCATGAAGTTGGCCAGCGCGAAGTTGCGAAAGCCCGTGTCGGCTTCGGACTGCGCCACCTCGTCGTCGAAGGCGATGGGCTCGCCGCACAGGTTGGCCATGAGCGCGAGGATGTCGGCCTTGGCGCTGCCGCCGCCGGCCTTGGCCTGGCTCACCAGCCGATCTGCCACCGCGATGGCGCCGGCATTGATGAACGGGTTGCGCGGCTTGCCCTGTTCGTTCTCCAGCTGTACCAGCGAGTTGAACGGATTGCCCGAGGGCTCGCGGCCGATGCGCTCCCACAGCGCGTCGCCCATGCGCTGCATGGCCAGCGTGAGCGTGAAGAGCTTGGACACGCTCTGGATGGAGAAGGGCGTCTCGAAGTCGCCCGCGCCTGCCTCGATGCCGTCGCAGGTGCGCAGCGCGATGCCGAACTGCCGCGCGTCGATGCGCGCCAGCGCCGGGATGTAGCTGGCCACGGTGCCGCCGGGGCAGCCCCGGTCGATCTGCGGGCGCAGGGTGGTGACGATCTCGTCGAGCACCGGCTGGAAGTTCATGGTGTTGCCGTTCATGCGGCGCGTTGTACCGCAGGCCGCCGGTTCACCAGCACGATGCCCAGCGCCACGCCGATCAGCGCCACGATCAGCTGCACCGTGAGCGGCTCCTTGAGCACCACCACGCCGAACACCAGCGCGAACAGCGGCGTGAGGAAGGTGAAGGACGACATCTGCGTGGCCGGGTAGTGCCGCAGCAGCCACATCCAGGTGAGGTAGCTCGCGAAGGCGCCGATCACGGTCTGCAGGCCGATGGAGGTCCAGGCGCCGGCTGAATAGGCGAAGCCCCAGTGCTCGCCGAGCGCCAGCGACAGCAGCGGGCACATCGCCGCGGTGACCGCCACCTGGTAGAAGAGCGTCTTCTCGGCGCTGGCCGTGGCCAGTTTGGTGGTGCGCAGCGTGAGCGTGGTCAGGCCCCACAGGGCGCCGGCCGCGAGGCCCATGGCGTCGCCCACCAGCTGCGACGAACTCATGTGGCCGAAGCCCTCGCTGAAAGCCAGCACCACGCCCGAGAACGCGATGAACAGGCCCAGCCACTGGAATCCGCGCAGCCGCTCGGCCGGCACCCAGCGCGGCAGCAGCAGCGACACCCAGAAGGGCGCGGTGTAGAGGAACACGGTGAGCCGCGACGCGCTGGTGTTCTGCAGCCCCAGGTAGATGCCCGCGAATTCGCCCGAGAACAGCAGCCCGGCCAGCAGCCCCGGCCACAGCGTGCCGTCGCGCTCGAACAGCGGCACGCGCCGCCACACGCACCACAGCCACAGCAGCGCGGTGGCGCCCACCATGCGGATCGAGGCCTGCCACATCGGCGGCACCTCGGCCACGGTGGTCTTGATGAGGATCTGCTGGAGTCCCCAGAACGCGCAGCAGGCGATCAGGAGGCCGATGGCGAGGGAGTCGAGGTGGGTCTTGCGCTGGATCATTCGCTGCTGTCGGTCGGTCGCGGCTGAAAAAAAGCCGCGTAATTCGTCCGATGATCGTATCGCGCCGGCGTGTTTACTGCGCGAAGCCGTTCAGCGACGGCAGCGGCGCCTGCCGCTCGAAGCGCTTCTCGATGGCCAGCAGCGCGGCTTCCAGGAACTGCAGGAACATGCCCATGGCCACCGCCGTGGTCTGGCCGGCGCGCTGGTAGAGGCAGCTGAACGAGCGCGCGCCCGCGTCGGCCAGGCCGGTCCACACCAGCGTGCCGCGCTCCACGTCCTCGGCCACGTTCTCTGGAATGAGAAAGCCGATGCCGGTGCCGCCGGCCACCAGGCGCCGCACCATCGCGACCGAGCTGGTCTCCACCAGCGGGCGCACCTTGCGGTGCTCGCGGTGGTCGATCTGGTCGACCATGGCGCGCAGCTCGGTGTCGGGCGTCATGAGGATCAGCGGATGGTCGAGGCAGTCGCGCAGCCGCGGCAGCTTGCTGGCCGCCGTGAGCGGATGGCCCGGCGGCGTGACCAGGCCCAGGTGCTGCGGAAACGCGCGGATCTCTTCCACGCCGGGCGGCGGCTTGCGGCGCAGGCAGAAGCCGATGTCCGACTCGCCGTTGGCCACCCACTTCAGGATGTTCTCGCCGCTGCCCGAGCGCACGCTGTAGGTCACGCCGGGGTAGTGCTTCATGGCGGCCTCGATGACCTCGGGCACCAGCTGCTCGGCCGACGAATGCGGCACCGCCAGGTTGATGTGCCCGCGCCGCAGCGACCGCAGGTCTTCCACCTGGGCCAGCGCGTTGTCGAAGTCGCGCTGGCCGCGCCGCACGGCGGCCACCATGATCTCGCCGGCCGTGGTGAGCTGCATGCCGCGCGGCAGCCGGTCGAACAGCGGCGTGCCCACCTGTTCCTCGAGGTTGAGCACCTGCTGGTGTACGGCGGCCGCCGTGAGGTGCAGCGCCTCGGCGGCCTTGCGCACCGAGCCGCGGCGGGCCACTTCGTCGAAACAGCGGAAGGTCTGAGAGATGGCGCGCATGGCCGGAGAGTGTATGGAATTTCCATACGCACCGTACAAAACAAACAGATTTTCCTGACGGGCGATGCGGCCTACATTCGCGCCATTCTTCAATCTCCCCGAGGTTCGTTCCGTGCCCACCACCACCGTAGACCAGATCACCCAGCGCCGCCGCGGCGTCGGCCTGATCGCCCACGACCCGGCGCTCAGCGCCGGCGGCTATACCCTGATCGCGCCGCAGACCGACGACGGCAACGTCTACCTGATCGACATCGAGGGCCGCGTCGCGCACCAGTGGAAGATGCCGGTGCGCCCGGGCCGCGCGGCCGTGATCCTGCCCAACGGCAACCTCGGCTACAACGGCAACCACGCCGATTCGCCCGAGATCTACGGCGCCTGGTCGCTGTGGCACGGCGGCGATTTCTACGAGGTCACGCCCGCGGGCGAGATCGTCTGGCGCTACCAGGATCCGACGCACCACCACGACGCCCGCTGGCTGGCCAACGGCCACCTGCTGTACGCAGGCTGCGCGCCCGTGCCGCCCGGCTTTGCCGAGCGCGTGCCCGGCGGCACGGCGCACGGCCCCGACGAGCCGATGTACGGCGACGTGATCCGCGAGGTCGACCGCGACGGCAAGCTGGTGTGGGAATGGAAGGCCTGGGAGCACCTGAAGCCGGAAGACTTCCCCATCCACCCCGGCTTCGGCCGCACCCACTGGCCGCTGGTGAACGGCCTGGACGTGACGCGCGAGGGGCTGGTGCTCATGAGCCTGCGCACCACCTCGGGCATCGTGGGCGTCGACCGCGCCACGGGCGGCGTGAAGCTGCACATTCCGCCGTCGGTGCTGTCGCACCAGCATGCGCCGGTCGCGCTGGACAACGGCAACATTCTTGCTTTCGACAACGGCAACTTCCGCACCGGCAAGCATGTGGCGTTCTCCCGCGTCCTCGAAATCGACCCGGCCTCCAACGAGGTCGTGTGGCAGTACGCGGACGAACTGGTCAACGCGTTCTACACCGCCTACATGGGCAGCGCGCAGCGACTGCCCAACGGCAACACGCACGTCACCGAGTCGGCCACCGGGCGCCTGTTCGAGGTCACGCCGGCCGGCGAGGTGGTGTGGGAGTACGTGATTCCCTGGTTCGCCGAATACCCCGACGAAGCCGCGCGCAAATACGTGCCCGGCCGGCAGAACAGCGTGTTCCAGACCTTCCGCTACACGGCGGCGCAACTTCCCTGGCTCAAGGTGTCCGCATCATGATTTCTTCCGCCCTTCGTATCGCAATCCCGCTGGCGCTGGCGGCGGTGCTGCCTCTTTCCGCACAGGCCGCGGATGCACCCAAGCCGGTGCGCATCCTCAGCAACTGGTTCGCCCAGCCCGACCAGGCCGGCTACTGGCAGGCCCAGCAGGACAAGCTCGGCAAGGATGCCGGCATCGAGATCAGCGTGCTGCAGGGCGGCCCGAAGATCCAGACCATTCCGCAGGTGGCCTCGGGCCAGGCCGAGTTCGGCATCGGCAACGCCGACGACGTGCTGCTGGCCCGCCTGCGCGGCGCGCCGGTGCGCGCGGTGTTCGCGCACCTCGACTACGTGCCCTACACGCTGGTCTATCACGCCGACCCGGCGGTGAAGTCCATCACCGACCTGCAGGGCCGCACCTTCGCGGTGAACCTCGGCAACGCCTACTGGGAGTGGACGAAGAAGCAGTACAAGCTCGCGGGCACGCGCGAGATCCCGGTGAGCGGCGACCTCAGCCTGTTCCGCAACGACCCGAAGATGGTGCAGCAGGGCTACTCGCTCTTCCTGCCCGCGCGCATGGCCGCGGCCGGCGTGCAGGTGCAGCAGATCACGCTGGCGTCGCTGGGCTACCGGCCGTACGACGTGCTGTTCACCACCGACGACATGATCCGCAAGAACCCCGCGCTGGTGAAGGCCACCATCGCGGCGGTGCAGAAGGGCTGGGCCAACTACGTGCGCAACCCGGAGGGGCTCAAGCCGCTGATCACCGGCATGAACAAGCAGATGACGCCCGAGATCTACGACGCGGCCAACAAGGAAATGATCGAGACGCTGATCTCCCACGACCTGGGCCGCATCGGCTGCATGAGCGACGCGCGCTGGAACGAGCTGGCGGGCCAGCTGCGCAGCGTGAATTTCCTGCCGGCGAACTTCGACGCGAAGCAGGGCTACGACCGCACGCTGGTGCCGGGCTGCGCCCCATGAGCGGCGCGGCCGTCGGGCTGGAGGGCGTGTCGAAGCGCTTCGACACGCGCAAGGATGGCGGGTTGCTGGCGCTGGGCACGGTCGACTTCGCGCTGCGCCCGGGCGAGTTCGTTTCCATCGTCGGGCCTTCGGGCTGCGGCAAGTCGACCCTGCTGCGCATCATGGCGGGGCTCGTGGAGCCGAGCACCGGGCGCTGCACCCGGCCCGATGGCATGGAGACCGCCTTCGTGTTCCAGGAGGCCGCGCTGCTGCCCTGGCGCACGGTGGAACGCAACGCGCAGCTGCTGATGGAGCTCGAAGGCCACGCGCCGGCCAGCTACCGGCCCCGCGCGGCCGAGGCGCTGAAGCTGGTGGGGCTCGCCGGCTTCGAGAAGTCGTACCCGCACCAGCTTTCGGGCGGCATGCGCATGCGGCTGTCGCTGGCGCGTGCGCTGGCCTTGCGGCCGGGGCTGCTGCTGCTCGACGAGCCGCTGGCGGCGGTCGACGAACTCACGCGCGACGTGCTGCAGGAAGAGCTGTCGTCGCTCTGGCGCCAGGCCGGCTTCACCGGCGTGCTGGTGACGCACAACGTGCACGAGGCGGTGTACGTGTCGAACCGGGTGGTGGTGATGTCGCCGCGGCCGGGGCGCATCCTCGAAGTGATCGACGTGCCTTTCGGATTCCCGCGCGCGCCGGAGCTGCGCGCCAGCGCGGGCTTCGCGGCGCTGACCGGGCAGGTGACGGCGGTGCTGCGCGCGCAGCATCGCGCACAGGCGGTGGCGTGAGGAGACGGCGATGACGCAAGGATCCGTTTCTTCCCCCGCCGCAGCCTTCGCGCGCAACGCCACCCCGGTGCTGGTGGTCGCGCTGCTGGCCATCGGCCTCTGGTGGCTGCTGAGCGCCACCGTCTACCAGGGCAAGGGCTACCTGCTGCCGTCGCCGCAGGAAGTGGCGGCCGCCACGGCGGAGAACGCCGGCGTGCTGATCGGCGCCACGCTGTCGACGCTGAAGGAGGCGCTGCTGGGCTACGCAATGGCCATCGTGCTCGGCATCGCGGGTGCGGCCGTGCTGGCGCAGTCGCGGCTGCTGGAGCGCAGCCTGTATCCGTATGCGGTGCTGCTGCAGACCGTGCCGGTGGTGGCGATCGCGCCGCTGATCGTGCTCTGGTTCGGCTACAACGAGCTGTCGGTGGTGATCGTGAGCTTCATCATGTCGCTGTTCCCGATCATCAACAACACGATGCTGGGCCTGCGCTCGACCTCGCGCAACCTGGCGGAGCTGTTCGCGCTGCACCGCGCGGGCGGGCTGGTGTCGTTCTGGAAGCTGCGGCTGCCGGGCGCGCTGCCGCACATCTTCGCGGGGCTGCGCATCTCGGCGGGGCTGTCGGTGATCGGCGCCATCGTGGGCGAGTTCATCATCGGCTCCGGCAATGCCGAAGGCGGCCTGGGCGTGCAGATCGTGTTCGCGCAGGGGCGCATGTACACCGCGCTGCTGTTCGCCGAGGTGATCGCGGCGACGCTGCTGGGCTTCGTGTTCTTCCTGGCGGTGAGCGCCATCGGCCGGCTGCTGCTGCGGCACTGGCACGAGTCGGCGCTTTAGCGCCCCGGGCCTGTCACTGCGCGGCCAGCGGGTAGGGCGGCTTGCCGCGCGTGCCCACCATCAGGTCGGGCACCACGGCCTCGACGTCGGGCAGGGCGCGGGCGGTGCGCTCCAGTCTTTTTGCCAGCGCGGCGTTGGGCACGCAGCCCTGCAGGTACACCCAGCGCCGCTGGATCATCACCCACACGCTGCCCTTGTCCACGCCCGGCACCGCCCGCAGCGCGGCGCGCACCTTGGGCGCCAGCGGCTTGTCGTAGCGGTAGGCGTTGCTGTCGGTGCACTTGCCGGCCAGCCAGCAGCTGGTGCCGCGCTCCAGCCGCGAATGGGTCTGCACGCGGCGTTCTTCGGCGGTATAGAACGGCCCCTCGGGCATCGGGCAGGCCGGCAGGCCCGCCGACACCTGGAAGAACGGGTCGTCGAACCAGTTCTGCTTGAGCGGCCCGCCCGCTTCCTGCGCCATGCCGGCCTGCGCTGCGAGCAGCAGGACGGCCATCAGCGCAGGGCGCAGGGTCACAAGGGGTGTTCCGTGTAGAAGCGCCCGCCGTGGAACAGCAGCGGCGAGGCGCCGATGTCGTGCGTGCAGCGCTCCACCTCGCCGACGAAGATCACATGGTCGCCTTCGTCGTAGCGGCTGCGGTTGAAGCACTCGAAGCTCGCGGCGGCGCCGGCCAGCACGGGCGCACCGCCCAGGCCTTCGGTGAAGGCCACGTCGGCCCAGCGGTCGATGTTCTTGGTGGCGAAGCGTTCGGCCAGCGCCTTCTGGCTGGCCGCCAGGATGTTGACGGTGTAGTGCGAACCGGCGCTGAGCGCGGGCATCGATCCGGCCGCGCGCGCCAGGCTCCACAGCACCAGCGGCGGCGCGAGCGAGACGGAATTGAAGGAGTTGGCCGTGAGGCCGACCAGCGTGCCGTCGGCCGCCCGGGCGGTGACGATGGTGACGCCGGTGGCGAACATGCCGAGCGCTTCACGAAACTCGTCGGGAGAAAAGGAGGGCGGCTGGGCCCGGCGGAGAGTGGTCACTGAAAAAGGCTGCGAGGGCTTGGAGGGCAGAAGGCCATTTTGGCTCAGCGACCCGGGGGCTGCTTGGCGGGGCTCATCAACTCGGTCACCAACCGGGAATAGGCGGTGGCCGCAGGCGAGAGGGTACGCCCTGCGAGCGTCACGAGGCTGTAATGCGTTTGCATGCCCGTGAGGCCGGCCACCGGCAGCGGCACCAGCGCGCCGGTCTCGTGCCCCGGCGCGGGCGCCAGCGGCGCAAGGATGGCAGCGTTGGCCGTGAGCGCTAGGTGCCGCAGCGTGCCTGCGTCGTCGCAGCTCACGTTGAACAGGCTGCGGTCGCCGCCCTTGACGCTCTTGCCGCCTTTGCCGTGCCTGGCCTGCCGGTCGAACTGCGCCGCCACCTCGGCCGGCAACTGCGGGCCGGCCACGGGATAGTCCATGAGGCTCTCGAGCGTGACCTGCTTCAGCCTCAGCAGCGGATGCTTCGGCCGCACGAAGAACGACACCGGCACGTCGGGCAGCCGCGCCAGCTTCAGGCCGGGCTGCTTGTTCAGGTCGCGCGTGTCGGCGATGAACAGGTCGAGCTGTCGGCGGTGCAGGCGCTCGCACAGGCTGGCCGTGTCGGCCACTTCCATGCGCATCAGCAGTTGCGGATGGCGCTGGGCCATGAGCGACAGGGCCATGCGCCCCAGCGTGCCGGCCGCGAACGGCCCGAGGCCCACCGCGAGGCTGCCGATGGCCAGGCCTTCGAGCTGCAGCACGTCGCGCTCGATCTGCAGGGCGTCGGCCAGCAGCTCGCGGGCGCGGGCCAGCACCATCTCGCCGGCCTGGGTGAAGCGCACGGTGCCGTAGGCGCGGTCGATCAGGCGGGCCTGCAGGCCTTCTTCGAGGGTGTCGATGCTGCGTGAGAGCGCGGGCTGCGACAGGTGAACGGCCTGGGCCGCACGGCCGAAGCTGCCCTGGTCCGCGAGGGCGACGAGATGCTGGAGCTGACGTAGCTGCATTTTGCAAATTTCTGAAAATCAGACCTCGTATTTTGCATTTGCCAATGCTTTCAGCGGTTCGGAGAATCGCGCCATGATTTCCTCCCTCTCCCGTACAGCCGGGCTCGTCGCGCTGGCCTGCATGCTGGGTGCCCCGCCGGTTTCCGCGCAGACGGCCCCCAAGCCGCCCGAGCCTTCCACGCTGCAGGCCAACGCCGACATGGCGAAGACGCTGCCCTTCGCCGATCGCCGCGACTTCGAAGACGCCATGCGCGGCTTCATCGCCACCGTGCCCGACGCGCTGGTGCCCGGCGCCGGCCCGCGCCCGGCGTGGAGCATGAAGCCCTACGACTTCCTCAAGGCCGACGTGCCCGCGGACACCGTCAACCCCAGCCTGTGGCGGCAGGCACAGCTGAACGCCATGCACGGGCTGTTCCAGGTGACGGACCGGGTCTACCAGGTGCGCGGCTTCGACCTGGCGAACATGACCATCGTCGAAGGCGACAGCTCGCTGATCGTCATCGACCCGCTGCTCACCGCCGAGACCGCGCGCGCCGCGCTCGACCTGTACTACCAGCACCGGCCGAGGAAGCCGGTGGGCACGGTGATCTATTCGCACGGCCATGCCGACCACTTCGGCGGAGTGAAGGGCGTGACCACCGAGGCCGACGTGGCCGCCGGCAAGGTGCAGGTGCTGGCGCCCGCCGGCTTCATGGAAACCGCGGTGGCCGAGAACATCCTCGCGGGCAACGCGATGAGCCGGCGCTCGCAGTACCAGTTCGGCTCGCTGCTGCCGCCGGGCGTGCGCGGGCAGGTCGACACGGGCCTGGGCAAGGCGCTGGCGCGCGGCACGGTCACGCTGATCGCGCCCACGGCCAGCATCGACAAGCCGACCGAGGCGCGCACCATCGACGGCGTGGAGTTCGTGTTCCACCTGGTGCAGGGCTCCGAGGCGCCTTCGGAAATGCTCATGTACCTGCCGCAGTTCCGCGTGCTGAACATGGCGGAAGACGTGACGCACAACATGCACAACCTGTACACGATCCGCGGCGCCGAGGTGCGCGACGGCAACCTGTGGTCGAAGTACATCGACGAGGCGCGCGTGGCCTTCGGCGGCAAGACCGACGTGCTGATCGCGCAGCACCATTGGCCCACCTTCGGGCAGGACCGCATCGTCGACCTGCTGAAGAAGCAGCGCGACATGTACAAGTTCATCAACGACCAGTCGCTGCGCCTGCTGAACCAGGGCTACACCGCGGCCGACATCGCCGAGACGCTGCGCATGCCCGCGAGCCTGTCGCAGGAGTGGTCGGCGCGCGGCTACTACGGCACGCTGCGCCACAACGCCAAGGCGGTCTACCAGAAGTATCTGGGCTGGTACGACGCCAACCCCGCCAACCTGGATCCGCTGCCGCCGGTGGCGTATGCGAAGAAGACGCTCGAGTACATGGGCGGCGCCGACGCGGTGATCGCGCGTGCGCGCGACGATTTCCGCAAGGGCGAGTTCCGCTGGGTGGCCAGCGCGATGAACCAGGTGGTGTACGCGGACCCGTCGAACCGCGCGGCCCGCGAACTGGGCGCCGACGCGCTGGAGCAGCTGGGCTATCAGTCGGAGGCCGGCACCTGGCGCAGCGCCTACCTGGTGGGCGCGATGGAGCTGCGCAATGGCGTGCCGAAGATTTCGATCGGCAGCAGCGCGAACGCTGACACGCTCAAGGCGGTGAGCAACGACCTGTTCTTCGATTTCCTGGGCGTGCGGCTCGATGCTGCCAAGGCGGAGGGCAAGAAGCTGGTCATCAACTGGAACTTCACCGATTCGAACCAGCAGTTCGTGTTGACGCTGGAGAACTCCGCGTTGACGCACATCGCGGGGCAGCAGCCGGGCGCGGATGCGACGGTGACGTTGAACCGGGCCACGCTCGATGCGGTGACGCTGAAGGAGACGAGCTTTCCTGCTGCCGTGTTGACCGGGAAGGTGAAGATCGAAGGCGACCGGGCCAAGCTGGCTGAGCTGATGTCGATGCTCGATACCTTCGAGCCCATGTTTCCTGTGGTGGAGCCGCGGCGGTAGTTTTTTCAGGGCGAGTGCACAGGCCACCGGGTACTCCCCTCCGCGAATGTCCCCCGGCCTGCGGCCTCCTCCTTTATTTCGCTGCGGGGAGCACCCGGTGTCCTGTGCACAGGGCACGCTGCTTGTGTTCGGCCGATCAACGACTGCTCTGTCCAACGCTCACCCCGTCGGCGTGCGCGCGCCCTGAATCGGCGCCAAACCTACCCAAAGAACCAATAGCAGACAGCAACAGCAGCAATCACCCCGGCCAGCTCAGCAAGCAGCGCACAAGACACCGCATGCCGCGTGCGCTGGATGCCGACCGCACCGAAGTACACCGCCAGCACGTAGAAAGTGGTCTCGGTGCTGCCCTGGATGGTGGCGGCCACCAACGCCGGGAAGCTGTCGACGCCCTGGCTCTTCATGGTCTCGATCAGCATCGCGCGCGCCGCGCTGCCCGAGAAAGGCTTGACCAGCGCCGTGGGCATGGCGTCGACGAAGCGCGCGTCGAAGCCGCCCGTCGTCACCAGCCAGCGCAGGCCGTTCAATGCGAAGTCGAGCGCGCCCGAGGCACGCAGCACGCCGATTGCGCACAGCATCGCGACCAGGTACGGCAGCAGGTTCTTCGCAATGTCGAAGCCTTCCTTCGCGCCTTCGATGAAGCACTCGTACACCTTGATGCGCCGGATGGCCCCGGCCAGCAGGAACGCGACGATCACGCCGAACAGCGTGAGGTTGCCCAGCAGCGACGACAGCGACGCGATGGCCGCCGCCGACAGCGTGCCCAGCAGCGCCATGAAGCCGCCCAGCAGCAGCGCGCCGGGCAACAGGTAGGCCAGCACCACCGGGTCCCACAGCCGCAGGCGCTGCACCACCGCCACCGAGAGCAGCCCGACCAGCGTCGAGGCGCTGGTGGCCAGCAATATCGGCAGGAACACCAGCGTGGGGTCGCTCGCGCCCTGCTGCGTGCGGTACATGAAGATGGTCACGGGCAGCAGCGTGAGCGACGAGGCGTTCAGCACCAGGAACAGGATCTGCGCGTTGGTGGCCGTCACCGGGTCGGGGTTGAGCCGCTGCAGTTCGCGCATGGCCTTCAGGCCGATGGGCGTGGCGGCGTTGTCCAGCCCGAGCGCGTTGGCGGCGAAGTTCATGGTGATGAGGCCGAGCGCCGGGTGCCCGGCCGGCACGCCCGGCATCAGGCGCCGGAAGAGCGGCCCCAAAAGCCGCGCCAGCCAGCCCACCAGCCCCGCCGCCTCGGCGATGCGCAGGAAGCCCAGCCACAGCGTGAGCGTGCCGAAAAGCAGCACCATCACCTCGACCGCGAGCCGCGCCATCGCGAACAGGCTTTCGACCAGCGCCGCGAACACCGTCGGGTCGCCGCCGACGAGCCAGCGCCCCAGCGCGGCCAGCGCCGCCACCCCGAAGAAACCCAGCCACAAGCCGTTGAGCACGCTTCTTTTCCCTTTTGTGCGGGTCGATCATAGGGCGCTGAACACGCCAGGCCGCCGCGAGCTACAGTTCGGCCCATGCGTGCTGCCAACCTCCGCCGACTTGCCGCCCTGGCACTGGGCGCGGCCTCCCTCTGGCTTGCCGGCTGCGTGAGCCTGCCGCCGGGCAAGCCGATGCCCGTGGCCACCGCCTTCACGGCCGCGGACGTGGCGCAGACCGAACTGGCGCAGCTCGCGGCCCGGGGCACGCCGGGCGGATCCACGTCGCTGTCTGGCTTCCGGCTGCTGCCGGAGGCGGCCTTCGCGTTCGACGCGCGCATCTCGCTCGCGCGGCACGCCGAGAAGTCGCTCGACGTGCAGTACTACCTGATCCAGAAGGACGACGTCGGTCTGCTGTTCCTCAAGGAGCTGCGCGAGGCCGCCGCGCGCGGCGTGCGCGTGCGCCTGCTGGTGGACGACCTCTACACGGCGGGAGAGGACGAGGTGTTCAGCACGCTGTCGGCGTTCCCGAACATCGAGGTGCGGCTGTTCAACCCGCTGCCCTCGCGCGCCGATTCGCTGGCGACGCGGCTGCTGTTCTCGCTGACCGACTTCGGCCGCATCAACCACCGCATGCACAACAAGCTGCTGGTGGCCGACAACAGCTTCGCGGTGTCGGGCGGCCGCAACATCGCCAACGAGTACTTCATGCGCAGCACGGCCGCCAACTTCATCGACATGGACGTGCTGTCCAGCGGCCCGGTGGTGCGCCAGATGTCCGCCGGCTTCGACCGCTACTGGAACAGCGAGCACGTGCGCCCCATCGAGCAGATCGCGCCGCTGCGCATGCCGGTGGAAGAGGCGCAGAAGCGCTTCGACGCCATCGCGCGCACGGCGGTGCCCGACGTGGCCATGCACCAGCGCGACGTGCTCGACAAGTCGCCGGTGGGGCAGCAGCTCATTGCCGGCAACGTCGAGCGCTACTGGGCGCCGTCGACGCTGTTCGTGGACGACCCCGAGAAAATCACGCGCAAGCCCGACGCGGCCTACGAAGGCAGCGTGACCGAGGGCGCGCTGGGCGTCATCAATTCGGCCAAGCGCGAGGTGAAGATCGGCTCGCCGTATTTCATTCCGGGCGCGCGCGGCATGGCGATGATGAAGGCGGCCATCCAGCGCGGCGGGCGCATCACGGTGGTCACCAACTCGCTGGGCGCGACCGACGAGCCCCTGGCCTACGCGGGCTACGAGCGCTACCGCGCCGACATGCTCAAGATCGGCGTCACCATCTACGAGATCGCGCCCACGCTGACCGGGCGCTCGGGGCGCTTCGGCGATTTCGGCAAGTCGATCAGCCGGCTGCACGCCAAGCTCGCGGTGGTGGACGACGAACGCTTCTTCGTCGGCTCGATGAACCTCGACCACCGCTCGGCGGCGGTCAACACCGAGATGGGGCTGGTCATCGACAGTCCCGAGCTGGTGAAGGACTACGACAGGCTCATGGGCGGCGAGCGCGTCAACCTCGGATACCGCCTGCGCCTCGGGCCGGACGGCCGCCGCGTGCAGTGGCTGGAATACGACGATGCCGGCGGCGACATCGTGCACGAGGACGAGCCCGGCGAGTTCCTCTGGCTGCGCTTCAAGAACTGGCTGCTGCTGCCCATCGTAGGCGAGGAATTGCTCTAGCGAAGCCGCCGTCGTGTCATTCCGGATTGAGGGAAGGTGCGTTACATTCCTTGAAAGAGTGTGAGTTTTTGTCACCAAAACATCCCCATCCGGAGACTTCGACCATGACCGTTCCAGTGCCGCGCGAGTCGATTGCGCCGCTTTCCACCAGCCGTCGGCGTGCGCTGACCGGACTGGCAGCAACCGCCGCCGCAGCAGGCCTGGGGTTCCCGGCCCTGGCGCAGAACAAGGCCGTTCGCGTCGGGACCACCTTCGACAACAGCAGCGTCGAGAAGGCCAACGGCCAGGGGCTCTACCAGGGTTCGAGCGCCTTCTTCGCGGCGCTGAACAAGGCGGGCGGCATCAACGGCACCAAGGTCGAGCTCGTGATGGCCGACGACACCTTCAAGCCCGAAGTGGCCAAGGCCAATGCGCTGGCCTTCGAGAAAGACAGCTCCGTGCTCGCGCTGGTGCACCCGCTGGGCACGCGCCAGACCGCCGAGGTGATGGACGCGGTGCCCGGCATGGCCGTGGTGGGCCCCATCACCGGCACCATCGCGCTGCGCAAGAAGAACTCGCCCAACACCTTCTGGGTGCGTGCCAACTACGACCAGGAAGTCGACAAGCTCGTGAGCACCGCCGCCGTGCTGGGCCAGAGCCGCATCGGCCTCGTGCATTCGAACGATCCGCTGGGGCAGTCGGTGCTGGCGGCCTTCAAGGCCGCGCTGGCCAAGGCCAAGCTGGAGCCGGCGGTGATCGCGACCACGCCCAACACCACCAGCATGGAAGTAGGGCCCGCCGCCGAAGCCATCGCCAAGGCCAAGCCGCAGGTGGTGGTGGTCGGGCTGGCCGGTACCGCGCCGGTGTTCCTGAAGGCGCTGCGCGAGGCGGGCAACAGCAGCTCGGCCTACGGCCTTTCGATCACGGCCAGTGCGTTGTCGGCCATGGGCGACCTGGCCAAGGGCCTGGGCTTCGTGATCGTGGTGCCTTCGCCGTATTCGACCCGGTTCGAGATCGTGCGCCGCTACCAGGCCGACATGGTGGCCAGCGGCATCAAGGAGTTCTCGCTCACCAGCCTGGAGGGCTACATCAATGCCGCCGTGCTGGCCGAGGGCATGCGCCGCGCCGGTGGCTCGCTGACGCGCGCGTCGGTGATGTCGGGGCTGGCCAGCATCGAGAGCTTCGACCTGGGCGGGGTGAAGATCAACTACGGCCGCACCAACCGCGAAGGCGGCCAGTTCGTGGACGTGGCGGTGATCGGCAGCCGCGGCCAGATGCTGAGCTAGACCCCGACGCCCAGCAAACCCTCGAGCAGCTCCTGGTCCGCCGCCAGTTCGCTGCTCGGCCCCGCGTGCACCACGGTGCCGCGCTCCAGCACGATGGCCTTGTGCGTCATCTCCAGTGCCAGCACCGGGTGCTGCTCGACCACGATCGAGGCCAGCCCTTCCGATTCGCACAGCCGGCGGATGGCGGCCGCCAGTTCTTCCACGATGATCGGCGCGAGGCCTTCCATCGGCTCGTCGAGCAGCAGCAGCCTGGGGTTGGTCATCAGCGCGCGGCCGATGGCGAGCATCTGCTGCTCGCCGCCCGAGAGCTGGTTGCCGTAGTTGCCGCGCCGCTCGCGCAGGCGCGGGAAGAAGTCGTAGACGCGCTTCAGGTTCCATCCGCCGAGCCGCGAGATCACCGTGAGGTTTTCTTCCACGGTGAGCGACGGAAACACCTCGCGCTCCTGCGGCACCCAGCCCAGCCCGGCGCGCACGCGCTGGTGCGAGGGCCAGCGCGTGATGTCCGCGCCCTGCCAGCGGATCGCGCCCTGCATCACGCGGGTGTTGCCCATCAGCGTTTCGAGCAGCGTGGTCTTGCCCACGCCGTTGCGCCCGAGGATGGCGAGGCTCTCGCCCTGCTGCAGGGAAAAGTCGAGTCGGTCGAGCACGACCGCATTGCCGTAGCCGGCGGTGACGCGGTCGAAGGCGAGTGCTTCAGGCATGGTGGTGCGAACTTCCCAGGTAGACCTCGCGAACGCGCGGGTCGGCGCTGATTTCCGAGGGCGTTCCCTCGGTGAGGATGCGTCCGCCGACCAGCACCGAGATGCGGCGCGAGAAGCGGAAGACGAGCTTCATGTCGTGCTCGATGAACAGCACGCTGATGTCCTGCGGCAGCGCCGCGATGACCTCGAACAGCTCGCCGCTCTCGTCCTGCGGCACGCCGGCCGCGGGCTCGTCGAGCAGCAGGATGCGGGGCTTGGCGGCCAGCGCCAGCGCGATCTCGAGCAGGCGCTGCTTGCCGTAGGCCAGCTCGGACACCGGCACGTCGGCCAGGCTGTCGAGCCTGAATATGCCCAGCAGCGAGTGCGCCTCGTCGAACACCCTGGTGCAGCCCTTCAGCGGCCGCCACCAGGTGGCGCCCAGCCCCTCGCGCTCGCTGATCGCCAGCACCACCGACAGCAGCGGCGTGAGGCTGGGGAACAGCGTGTTGATCTGGAAAGTGCGCGACAGGCCCATGCGCGCGCGCTTGTCGGCGGACAGGCGGGTGAGGTCGTGCTCGCCCATGTGGATCGATCCGCTCGTGGGCTTGAACACGCCGGTGAGCAGGTTGATGAGCGTGGTCTTGCCCGCGCCGTTGGGGCCGATCAGCGCCTGGCGCGCGCCGGGTTCGAGCGAGAGATTCACGTCGCTCACCGCCTGGAATTCGCCGAAGCGGATGCCCAGGCCCTGGGTGCGCAGGGTGTGCGTCCTGTTTGCCGGGCTCATCGTGCCTTCCCCGTGCGGACGAAGCGCGACAGCGCGCCCATGATGCCGCCGCGTCCCAGCATGACCGCCGCGATCAGGAAGATGCCGAGCCAGAACATCCAGTACTGCGGATTCATGTCCGCGAACCAGTCGTGCACCAGCATGTAGACGATGGCGCCGATCATGCCGCCGTACAGCCGGCCGGTGCCGCCCAGCACCAGGATGATGAGCACCTCGGCCGAGCGGTTGAAGCCGATCGACTCGATGCCGACGAATTGCGTGGTCTGCGCCAGCAGCGCGCCCGCCACGCCGGCCACCGCGGCCGAGAAGGCGTAGGCCATGCGCAGCCGCGCTTCCACCGGCGAGCCGATGGCCAGCATGCGCTTGCGGCTGTCGTGGATGCCGCGCAGCGCCAGCCCGAAGGGCGAGCGCAGCACCAGCCGCACCAGCAGGAACATCGCGAACACCACGCCGAAGGCGTAGCAGAAGGCGGTCTTGCCGTAGAGGTCGAAGTCGAACATGCCGAGCACCGGCGCGATGACCACGCCCTGCAGTCCGTCGGTGCCGCCGGTGATGCCCGAGAGCCGGTTGGCCACCTCGAACAGCAGCACGCACACGCCGATGGTGATCATCAGCCGCGTGAGGTCGGCGCCGCGCACCACCAGGTAGCTCAGTGCATAGCCCAGCAGGCCGCTGACGACCAGCGCGAACGCGAGGCCGGTGAAGGGCTCGCTCCAGCCGTACTTGGCGAGCAGCCCGGCCGCGTAGGCGCCAGCGCCGAAGAACGCGGCATGGCCGACGGTGAGGATGCCCGCGTAGCCCAGCGCCATGTCGAGCGACACCGCGAACAGGCCGAAGATCATGATCTGGCTCATCAGCGTGAGCTTGTCGGGCAGCAGGAAGAAGCTCGACGCGAGCGCGATCCAGAAGACGGCTTCCGCGGCGCGCAGCTGCGCGGGAGAGACGGAGAGGGCTTTCATGCAAGCCCCTTCTTGGCGACGATACCGTTCGGGCGCACCAGCAGCATGACGATCATGAAGACGTAGATGAGAAAGGCGCCGGCTTCGGGCAGGTAGTACTTGCCCGCCACGTCGACGATGCCGACCAGCAGCGCCGCGATGAACGGCCCGGTGACGGTGCCGGCGCCGCCCACGCACACCACCATCAGGAAGTACACGAGGTACTTGAGCGGGAACGAAGGCTCCAGCCCCAGCATGCCCAGGCTCAGCGCACCGCCCAGGCCGGCGAGGCCGCAGCCCAGCGAGAAGGTCAGGAAGAACAGGCGCTGCACGTGGATGCCGGTGCCGCCGGCCACGCGCTGGTTGTCCACCGCCGCGCGCACCATCGCGCCGTAGCGTGTCTTGCCCAGGCCCAGCAGCAGGGCGACGAGCACCGCCGCGCCGCAGGCGATCAGGAACAGCCGGTAGCGGCCCACCTCCAGGCCCAGCAGCGACACCTGCCCGTCGAGCGCCGCGGGCAGCGTGAAGGGCTGCATCGTCGGGCCGAAGAAATAGGTGAACGCGGCGATCGACACGAACACCACGCCGATGGAAAGCAGCACCTGGTCGAGCGGATGCGCGCGGTACAGCCGGCGGTAGAACACGAACTCCAGCACCGCGCCCACCAGCGCCGCCGCCACGAAGGCCGCCGCCAGCGAAAGGCCGAAGCCGAGCCCGAAATGGTTCATCAGCACGGCGGCCACGTAGCCGCCGACCATCGCGAAGCTGCCGTGCGCGAGGTTGACGAAATTCATGAGCCCCATCGTGATGGACAGGCCCACGCCGATGAGGAACAGGAGCATGCCGTAGGCCACTCCGTCGAAGATCACGATGCCCATGAATTTCCCGCTCGCTGGCTGACTGCTGGCTTCTGTTCTTTGCGTTTACTTGGCCGCGGCTTCCTTCGCCGGGTCCTTCACGCGGTCGAACTTGTCGAACTCGACGTTCACCAGCTGGCCGTTCACGCGCTCGGTCTTGCGGATGTAGACGGTCTGCACGATGTCGCGCGTGGCCGGGTCGATCTCGATCGGGCCGCGCGGGCTCTCGAAGCTCAGGCCCTTCAGCGCCTCCATGAACTTGTCGCCGCCGGTGTCGCCCTTGGTCTTGGCCAGCGCGAGGTCGATGGCGGCCATGGCGTCGTAGGCGGTCACGGCGAAGTAGCTGGGGCGCAGCTTGGCGCCGTTGTCGGCGGCGAAGTCGCGCACGAACTTCTGGTTCTTGGGCGAGGGATGCGCGAACGAGTAGTGGTGGCTGGTGACCAGGCCCAGCGCCACGTCGCCGGTGGCGTCGAGGTAGCTGTCGTCGGTGGCTTCGCCGGTGGCGTAGAGCTTGATGCCGGCCTGCTCCATGCCGCGTTCCTTCCAGACCTTCAGGAAGGCCGGCGGCATCACGCCCGAGGGGAAGAAGAAGAACACGGCCTGGGGCTTGGCGTCCTTGATGCGCTGCACGTAGGCCGAGAAGTCGGGGTTGTTCATCGGCGTGCGCACTTCGCCCGACACCTTGCCGCCGCCGGCGGTGAAGGTCTTCTTGAACGCGGTCTCGGCGTCGACGCCCGAAGCGTAGTCGGCGACCACGGTGTAGGCGTCCTTGATGCCTTCCTTGAGCATGTAGCGCGCCATCGGGTCGGTGACCTGCTGCACGGTGAACGACAGGCGCGCCACGTAGGGCGAGCTGGTGGTGATGGCCGAGGAGGCGGCGTTCATCACGATGGTCGGGATCTTGGCCTGCGTGGCGATGGCGCCCACGGCGTAGGCGTTGGGGCTGAAGTCCAGGCCGGTGAGCACGCTCACCTTGTCGCGCACGATCAGTTCCTGCGCGATGCGCTTGGCGGCGTCGGGCGCGGGGCCGGCGGTGTCCTTCTTGATGATCTCGACCGTGCGGCCGCCCACCTTGCCGCCGTGCTCCTTCAGGTAGAGCGCGATGCCGGCGTCGAACTGGCGGCCGTAGTCGGCATAGGGGCCGGAGTAGGTCGCGATCAGGCCGATGCGCAGGGGCTCGTCGGCCGCCTGCGCGGCGGTCGTGCCCAGCACGCCGAAGCTCGCCAGCAGCAGGGTCGAGAGGATGGTTCTCTTGGTCATCGTCATTGCCGTCATTTGAAAACGCCTTTCAGGTGGAATGGATGCGCCCCCCTCGGGGCGCCGCTGTCGTGTAACCGGATGTGCAAAGCGGGCGATGATGCCCGAGCTGCCTGTCAGACCTGCGTATCGGGCACGCGCACCGTGAGGCCATCGAAGGCCGCGGTGATGCCGAGCTGGCAACTCAGGCGCGAGCCGGGCCTGCGCTCGGACGCAACGGCGTCGAGCAGCGCGCTTTCCATGTCGTCGGGCGGCGGCAGCAGGTCGATGAAGGCGTCGTCCACGTAGACGTGGCAGGTGGCGCAGGAGCAGCAGCCGCCGCACTCGGCATCGATGCCGCGCACGTTGGCGCGAATGGCGGTTTCCATCACGCTGGCGCCGACCTTGGCGTCGACGTCGCGCGTGGTGCCGTCCTTGAGGATGTAGTGGATCGTGGGCATTGTTGTTCTTGGGGCTCGTTCAGAACATGTCGAAGTACTCGCGGTGTTCCCACTCCGAGACTTCGAGGTTGAAGCGGGCGATTTCCGCTTCCTTGATGTGGCAGAGGTAGTCGACGAAGGTCTTGCCCATCTGCGCGTTGAGCATCTCGTCGCGGCGCAGGCAGGCGAGGGCGTCGCCGAGCGAACGCGGCAGTTGTTCCGCCGGCGTTTCGTAGGGCGCATCGGCCGAGGGCCCGGGGTCGGTCTTGTGGCGGATGCCGTCCAGTCCCGAGAACAGCTGCGACGCCAGGTAGAGGTACGGATTGGCCGTCGGCTCGCCCACGCGGTTCTCGATGCGCGAGGCACTCTGCCCCATGCCGCCGAGCACGCGCAGCATCGCGCCGCGGTTGTCTCTTGCCCAGATCGCGCGGTCGGGCGCGAGCGAGAAGGGGCGGTAGCGCCGGTAGCCGTTGATGGTGGGGCTCGCGAGCGCGGCCGCGCCGCAGGCGTGCGCCTTGAGGCCGCCGAGATAGTGCATGCCGATCTCGCTGAGCGTCTGGCCCTCGGTCTCGGGCATGAAGGCATTCACGCCGTCGCTCTTGCGGCGCAGCGACTGGTGCAGGTGCCAGCCGCTGGACATCACGTTCGGGATCTTCGGGCGGCACATGAAGGTGGCGTGCAGGCCGTTGCGCTGGCAGATCTGCTTGATGGCGCTGCGCAGCAGCACCATGGTGTCGGCGGGCATCACGCCAGCGGTGGGGCCGAAGGTCAGCTCGAACTGGCTCGGGCCGAACTCGATTTCCAGCGAGCGCAGCGGCAGGCCGAGCGCCAGCAGTTGCGAGCGCAGCAGCTCCATCAGCGTGTCGACGCGGTCGTAGCGCAGCTCGGTCAGGTACTGGTGGCCGTGCGACAGCAGCGACACGCGCGGCGGTTCGCCGGGCTGGCCCGAGTCGGCGAGGCCCATGCGCGCGTCGTCGAGCCTGAAGACGTGGAACTCCACCTCGAGGCCGGCGATGAAGTCCAGCCCCAGCTCGTCGAGCTGGCGCACCGCGCGCTGCAGGATCTGCCGCGTGGCGAAGGGGCAGGGCTTGCCGTCGGCCATGTAGGCGTCGCACATCACCCAGCCGGTGCGCGGCGACCACGGCAGCACCTTGAAGGTGGCGGGGTCGGCCACGATGGTGAAGTCGGCGCCGCCCTGCAGGCCCTCGATGGCGAAGCCGCCGCCCTGGGTGAACACCGGGAACACGGTCTTGTGCGAGGTGTCCTTGGCAAGCAGGGTGGAGGTGAGGTTCACGCCTTCCCAGAGGGCAGAGCGCGCCTCGCTGGCGACCAGCGTCTTGCCGCGCAGGATGCCGTGCTGGTCGGGCCAGGCGAAGCGCACGAGATCGACCTCGCCGCTGTCGATGCGGCGCACCAGTTCCCTGGCCTGCGCGTGCTGGTCGTCGGACCAGAGACCGAAGCGGTCGACGAATTTGTTGCTGCTGATGCTGCTCATGGCGCGGGCTTCAGGCGGCGAGCCGTGCCGAGGCCCAGTCGGACTTCATCCGGCGTGCCCGGTCGGCCTCCTGCCAGTAGGCCTCGGTGGCGGCTTCGTCGCTGACGTTGCGGCCGATGCCGTCGATGGAGGGCGGCCCGGTCATCGCGCTGGCCTGTGCGGCGTCGATGAGCATCGGCGCGCTTTCGCCGGCCAGCGTGGCCTCGATGGCCTTCACCAGCAGGCGGCGGTAGGCGACGATGCCCTTGTCGGTGCTGCCCAGGTGCTCGCGCGTGCGGTCCTGGATGGCGCCCTGCGACTCCACCGCCCACTGGTCGTGCACGTTGATGTCGTCGCCCATGCCGGTGTAGGTCTCGGTCAGCTGCTCTTCGATGCTGTAGCCGTAGTTGTTGCGCTTGTTCTTGCGCGAGGTGTAGTCGGGCAGCTCGTAGAGCTTCAGGCGCTGGTCGCGCATCTGTTGCTTGTCGACCGGGCCGGTGAAGCTGGTGAAGATGGCATACCAGTAGCAGTGCGTGTCGTCCACGGGCACGTGCCATTGCGAGATGGTCATCTCGGCGCTCATCGGAATCACGAAGGCCTGCGGGAACACCACGTTGGTCACGCGGACGTGGGTGGTGTCTTCGCTCAGCTTGCGCAGCGCCTTCAGGCGGAAGCCGTAGTCGGTCGGCTCGACGCTGATGTCGGGGCGGTCGTACTCGCGCAGCACCTTGGTGATGGGCATGTCGGAGTCGGCCGAGGCGCCGCGGAATTGCTTGCCGTAGCTGCCGGAGGTGTCCTCGTCCTCGAAGAAGCGGTGCAGGTACGAGGCGTGCGCGGGGTCGATGCCCACCTCGAGCGCCTGCAGCCAGTTGCACTCGAACAGGCCCTTGAACGCGAAGGTGTGGCTGTCGGGCGCGACGAAGCAGTCGAAGTCGGGAAACGCGGGGGGCTCGCCCTCGCCGATGTACGCGAAGATCGTTCCGGCCTTCTCGACCACCGGATAGGCCGACTGCTTGATGCGGCTGCACAGCTTGCTGGTGGCGGGCTCGGCGGGGGTTTCGAGGCAGTTGCCCTTGGCGTCGAACAGCCAGCCGTGGAAGGCGCAGCGCAGGCCGCCGTTCTCGAGCCGGCCGAAGGCGAGGTCGGCGCCGCGGTGCGGGCAGTCGCGGTCGAGCATGCCGAGCTGGCCGCTTTCGTCACGGAACAGGACGAAGTCCTGCCCCATGAGCTTCACCGGCTTCACCGGGCGCGGGCCGGCGAGCTCGTCGGCCAGTGCCACCGGCTGCCAGTAGCGGCGCAGCAGCTTGCCGGCGGGAGCGTCGGGTCCGACGCGGGTGATGAAATCGTTCTGCTCGGCGCTGATCATCGTGCGGGCTCCATCTTTGGGGGCTGTGGAAGGGATCTGCAGGCATTGCATGCAACTGTATGCATTGTCTTGGTGATCCCGGATTCCGGTCAAACTTCCATCTGCGGTTTCGCCCTGGAATGGGGCATGAAACGCCAAAAATCAGGGTAAACGCTGAGCGTAACGTCGGTTTTTGACACTTGTTTACATGAAGTGCATGCAACAACCGAGCCAGCGCAAATATGCTGCGTGCAGTGTCGGGCGCGTCTCCTAGAATTCGCCGATGGACTCCCAACAATCCCGCGTCCTCGTGCAGTTGCGCGACATGATCCTCAAGGGCGAATTCGTGCCCGGAGAGCGGCTGGCCGAGATCCCGCTGGCCGAGAAGCTCGAGGCATCGCGCACGCCGGTGCGGCTGGCGCTGGCCAGCCTGGAGCACGAAGGGCTGATCGAGCAGTCGCCTTCCGGCGGCTACCAGATGCGCCGCTTCACCTCCCAGGAAGTGGCTGACGCCATCCGCGTGCGCGGCGTGATCGAAGGCTTTGCCGCCCGCCTGCTGGCCGAGGACGGCGCGCCGCGCCAGCTGCTGCGCGACCTCAAGGATTGCCTGGATGCCGGCGACCGCGCGGTCAACAAGCCCAGCATGGACCTGGACGACTACGCGGCCTACGTCGAAATGAACGACCGCTTCCACAAGCTGATCCTCGAAGGCTGCGGCAACCTCGCGCTCAAGCGGGTGATGGACATGCTCGGCGGCCAGCCTTTCGCCGCGCCCAGCGCGATGCTGCCGATGCAGTCGTCGATGGAAGAGGGCCAGCAGTGGATGCGCCAGGCGCACCGCACGCACCACGCGATGGTGCAGGCCATCGAGCGCGGACAGGGCTCGCGTGCCCAGGCGCTGGGCGAGGAGCACGTCGAAATCGCGCGGATGAACCTCGACTACGCGCTGGAACGGCCCGAGCTGGCGGCCGAGCTGATGCCGGGGATCCGGCTTGTCTCCAAGGGGCGCAACGCTTGAGCGTACTGTCCAGTCTGTAAAAGACTGGCTGGTATTTCGGCGGGCATGTCGTCTGATTGGCGACGCACAAGACTAGAATTTCCGGCATGAATGCCGTTTCCCCCGCCAAGACCTCGTTCAAGGAACAGATGCTCCAGGCCCGCGAGGAGGCCATCGTGCAGACCGCGAACCGGTTGCTGGCCGAAAAGGGGTTCGAATCGATGACGGTCGACGAGGTGGCTGCCGCGGTCGGCATCGCCAAGGCCAGTCTCTACAAGCACTTTCCCAGCAAGGAAGACCTTGCCGCCGCGGCCATGGTGCGCATCATGCAGCGCACCATGGAGTTCCTTGCCTCGGTACCGCCGGAGGACAAGCCGATCGCCAAGCTGCGCGCCGTGGTGCGTTGGTCGATGCAGGTGCAGCTGGCCGGCGAGATGCCGTCGCTGCCGCACCAGAACTCGACCCTGCGCGCCGCGCTGATGAACAACCGCGCCTACCTCGACCGCCTTGTGACCATCAGCGACCAGCTCGGCGGCTGGATCCAGGCCGCGCAGGCCGACGGTTCGCTGAACCCGAAGCTGCCGGCCCTCGCCGTGCTCTACACGCTGTTCGCGCGGGCCTGCGATCCGGTGCTGGGCTTCCTCAAGGCCGGCGGGCTGCAGACCGACGAGCAGATCGTCGAGCTGGTGCTCGGCATCTGCTTCGAGGGCCTGGCCTCGCGCTGAAGGCTTGGCTCGGCTGCTCAGCTGCTGAGCACTCGGCGCGGCGTCACCGCGGCCTCGACGGCCCAGCCGACCGCCAGCAAGCGGTGGTCCGTGTTGCCGATGCCGGCGATCATCAGCCCGACCGGCGCGCTGCCCGCCTCGTGGCAAGGCACGGAAAGCGCGCAGCCGTCGAACAGGTTCACCACCGACGGGTTGCGCAGCATGCGGCCGTTGATGCGGTAGTAGGTGTCGTCGTCCTTCAGCACCTCGGCAATGGTTGGCGCGGTGTCGGGCGTGGTCGGCATCAGCATCGCGTCGTAGCCGGCGGCCGCGGTGTTGATCGAGCGGATGAACTGGCGGCGCAGCGCCTGCAGCTGGAGGTAGTCGGGCGCGGTGATGGCCTCGCCGGTCCTAATGCGGGCCAGCACGCGCGGGTCGTACTTGGCGGCGCCGGTCTTGATGAATTCGCGGTGCCAGGTGAAGGCCTCGGCGGCGGTGATCATGCCGCGCGGGTTGATGGCGGGCGCCTTCGCGAACTCGGCCATCGGCAGTTCGGTGACCGTGGCCCCGGCGGCGGAAAGCTTCGACAGCGCCGCCGCGAACGCAGCGGCCACTGCCGGCGACAGCTCATCCTGGAAGAAGGTCCTGGGCACCGCGAAGCGCAGGCTGCGCAGCGGCGGCACGCGGATCGGGCGTGGCAGTTCGCCAGCCATCACGGCGTCGAGCAGGGCGCAGTCTTCCACCGTCCAGGCGATCGGCCCGGCGGAATCGAAGGAGGTCGACAGCGGCAGCACGCCGTCGAGCGGAATGCGCCGCTGCGTCGGCTTGAAGCCCACGAGCCCGTTGAGCGCCGAGGGAATGCGCAGCGAGCCGCCGGTGTCGGTGCCGATGGCGCCGGCCGCCATGCCGTCGGCCACCGAGATCGCGCCACCCGATGTCGATCCGCCCGGGATACGGCCGACGGCACGGTCGTAGACATTCTTCGGCGTGCCGTAGTGCGGGTTGATGCCCAGGCCCGTGTAGGCGAACTCGACCGTGTTGGTGCGCCCGATGATGATCGCGCCGGCGCGCCGCAGCCGCTCGACCACGATGGCGTCGCGCGCTGCCGGCGGCTGGCCGGCCAGCACGGTCGAGCCGCCGAGCGTGGTGACGCCGGCTTCGTCGAACAGGTCCTTGAGCGATATGGGGATGCCTGAGATGTGAGAGGCGGTGGGGCGGCCTGCCTTGCGGTCGGCGTCGAGCCGGGCTGCGGCGGCACGGGCCGAATCGGCGTGTACGCGGATGAAGGCGCGCGCGCCTTCGCCGGCGGGGTTCTGGATGGCCGCGAGCGCCTCTTCCACCAACTGGCTGCTGCTGACCGAGCCGGCTGCGAGGCGGCGCGACAGCTCGGCCATCGACGACTGGCCCATCGCCTTGCCGCCCGTCTCGGGCGCCTGGGCCGATGCCTTGGGCCAGAAGGAGAGCATGCCGGTGGCGGCTGCGAGGCCGGCCGACTGTTGAAGGAAAGTCCGACGTTGTTGTTGCTGTTGCGTCATGGCGCTCTCCTCCGGGTGGATGGGTGGGCCTTTGGCAGTCTACACAGCGGGTGCGGCCAGTGCGTTGCCGGCCGTTACAGCGCGCGCGGGCTGCCGCGCGCCTTTTCATCAGTGGATGTCGATCAGCAGGTGGGGCTTGAAGCCTTCCTGCTCGCCGTTGCGCGCGTAGCCCAGCGGATTGGCCACGACGCGGCAGCCGTTCTTCATGTAATCGGACGGGCAGTGCAGGTGGCCGTGCAGCCACAGCCTGGCGTGGGGGAGCAGTTCGTCGAGCGCATTGCAGAAACCGGCGGTGCCGGGAGTCAGCCCGTAGCGCGGATCGCCGCTGTCGAGGCTGGGTGCGAAATGCGTGATGGCGACCGTGGTGCCGTCGAAAGGCTCGGCCAGTGCCTGTTCGAGCCAGCCCTGGCATGCGAGCGCCTGCTCCCGCAGCTGGCCGGCGAGGAACAGTTGGCCGTTACGCATGGTGGCCGCTTTTTCAAGGTAGAAATCGGCCGCGCGCATCGCCTTGCCCCGTTTCTTGAGTGCTTCGGCGAGGCTGTCGGCAGGGGTGGCCAGTGCGTCGAAGTCGGCCCAGAGCGTGGTGCCGACGAAGCGGATGCCGTCGATGACGCGGGTTTCGCGCTCGAGCCAGAGGATGTCGAGCTCTTCGCACAAGGTGCGCAGGCGTTCGTGGGTTTCGTCGAAGTCGGCGTTGTCGTACTCGTGGTTGCCTGGCACGTAGATGACAGGCGTCGGCCAGCCGTTGCGGGGAGAGAATCGGCCCAGGCCGAAGTCGGTGTCGGTCAGGCGGGAGCCTTGCTGGTAGGAGCCGATGTCGCCCGCCAGGATCAGCATGTCGGCGCCCGGAACGGGCTCGGCATGGAAGCGGGGATGGGATTCCAGGTGAAGGTCGGACAACAGTTGCAACTTCATCGTCGAACCAGTCTAGGGGAATTGACCCATGCATGAAGCGCATAAGGTCAGGGTTGAAAACCTAGGGATAACCCTTATTCTTGGTACATCAACCACTCAGAGCACGGTCACAAGCCGCGCAACACCATGTTCAGCCTCATCGCCCAAGTGGCACGTTTCTTTCGCTCCTCGACCGTCAACGCCCCGGCCAGCCACGCCGCAGCACTGATGGAAAGCGCCGACATTCGCGCCGGTCGCGGAGCCCACCACGCGCAGGAACTGCGCGCCGCCGCCTCGGCCTGGCTCAGCGTCGTCCGCTGAGCGGTCGACGGGCTGGCAGGTCAGTCGGGCACCCTCTGCCCGAGGACCGATCCGGCGAAAGCCGCTGCTGCCGAGCGCAACAGCGCCGTGCGCAGCCACTCGTGCGAATGCCCGTGCTGGGCGCGCCGGTGCCAGATGGCATCCACGTGCACCGGCGGCTGGTCGAAGGGCAGGTCGCGCAGTACCAGTTGGTCGTCGATGCCGGTGACTGTCACGAAGTGACGCGGCAGCACGGTCAGCAAGTCTGAATTGGCCACCACTCGGCCTGCGGTGAAGAACTGGTTCACCGTCACCACGATGCGCCGCTCGCGCCCCATGGCGCCCAGCGTCTGGTCGATGAAGCCGTAAGGCCGCCCAGAAAAACTCACCAGAAGGTGCCGCGCCGCGCAATAGTCGTCGAGTGTGAGGGGCGCATCCGCCAGCGGATGGCCCCGGCGCATCACGCATACATATTGGCCCAGGTAGAGCCGCTGGGTCTCGAACGCAACCCCGACGCCTGATTGGCCACGCGCCGCGAGGCTGGCGATCACGGCCGGAAAGTAGCCGACGGCCATGTCGACTTCTTCGAGCTCGAGCATGCGGCGCGGGTCGCGCGTGGTCAGCGGCAGCACGCGCAGCGAGATGGCGGGCGCTTCTTTCTCGGCGATCTGCACGAGGCCCGGGATGAGCTCGGCCGCGGTTGCGTCGGCCATGGCCAGCAGGAAGGTTGTGTCGGCCGTGGCGGCATCGAATTCGCCGGGCGCCAGCGTGTGCTGAAGCTGGCGAAGCGCGTCGCGCACCGTCGGCCAGAGAGCCAAGGCCCGTGGCGTGGGCTCTACGCCGGCGCCGGAGCGGCGCACCAGTTCGTCCCCCAGTACATCGCGCAGGCGCCGTAGCGCGTTGCTCACCGCAGGCTGCGTGATCGACAGATTGCGGGCAGCGCGCGTGAGGTTGCGCTCTGCCATCACCTCGTCGAAGACGCGAAGCAGGTTGAGGTCGAGCGTGCGAAAATTGACGTCCATCAGTCTTGTGAATGATAAACATCAGAAAGATAAAGTGGAATCGTACTAGGGTAAGCCCTAATATTGGCGCATAGGCCTTGTTCGCCACCACCGATTCCCAACGTCCCAGGAGGACATCATGACCAGCTTTGTTCACGTTGACCAACCCACCGTCCACCCCGGCGTGCGTCGCGCCGAAGTTCTTTTCGGCCAGATCCAGGCCGCACGCGCCGGTGCGAACGGCGCCCGTCCGCTCATCGCGCTGCTGATCGTCGCCATCGCCGCAGCAGTGCTGGTGGTGACCGATGCGCTTGTTTCCAATTGGAGCGAAGGCGGGCTGCTCGCAGTCTGGGCTGTGCTCTGCGTTGCTGCAATCGCATTGTTCGCCCTGTTTGCCGGTTCGGTCGGCAAGAGCGGCGTCGCCGGTCTCTGGCGCGCAGCCTCGCAACGCCGTGCCGCAGCTCGCGCTGATGCTCGCTTCCTGGAAACTGCCAAGAACGACCCGCGCGTGATGCAGGAACTGCAAGCCGCTGTGTGGCGCCAGCAATCCGAAGGCACTGTGCCTGCCGCTGAAGCCGCCAAGATCGACGCGCTGGCCCGTATGAGCCAGCGCTCGCAGGAAGTGCGCATGCCCACGCTGTATGAAGCGATGCGCCGTACGAACAACTCGCGTTACTACTAAGCTCGCGTAGCTTCGATCGCCTCTTGAATGAGAAAGCCGCCTCCGGGCGGCTTTCTCATTTCTATATAGATAGAAGAAGACACGGCTCTTGGCATCGACGTGAAAAGTTCTTCAAACTTTGACGAAATGGGAAAATCCGTTGTATGATCGAAGGCTCGGCAGACGGCTGGTGCTCTCAGGGGTTTCAGCAAGTCGGCCGATAAAAAAACTTCCTTCGAAGTTGACGCTGACAGAAAAGTCGGTGCATAATCGA
>Ga0160485_100134_pt1 | contig 40849 bp, 40 predicted proteins | sample DIDnMG_2_FD_108224 | JGI IMG/M metagenome (GOLD analysis project Ga0160485, IMG submission 108224) | Enriched soil microbial communities from UW Madison campus, WI, USA - DID2878_E24_Lignin MG | ecosystem: Environmental > Terrestrial > Soil > Unclassified | place: USA: Madison, Wisconsin...
ATTCATGAAATCAGAGCTTTCCTTGACGACGTGGGTGGGCGGGGCCCGGACGCAGGCGATTGTACAAGGCCAGCAGCAGTCCGAGCAGTAGCAGCGCGCCGGGGGCCAGGCTGGCCAGGTGCAGGTCGGTCAGCTCAGCCAAACCTTGGCGGCTGGTGCCGAGCAGCAGGCAGATGGCAAGCACAGCGCCAAGGTGCCTGGCGAGCAGGCGCCAGCGGCCCCGGCCAGGCAGCAGGTGGTCGTAGGCCAGGCATGGCAGGCAAAGCAGCGCCGGATAGTGGCCCAGGGCAATGGCCAGTGGCAGCAGCCACGCACGCAAGGCCAGTTGCAGGCAGCTTGCCAGGGCGGCCAACAGCAACAGGCTTGCCAGCACGTACGCCCAGTTGGCCAGCCGCTGGCGCAAGGGTGCCAGCAACACCTGGTGCAGGCTAACCATCACGATCGCGCACACGCCGATGGCGGCGCCCTCGCGCAGCGTTGCGGTGGCACCGAGCACGGGCACAAGGCTTGCTGCCAGCCAGTAGACGCTATTCATCCGGGGTGACCTCCAGCAGCATGCTGCGCCGCTCATCGAAGTAGCTCAGGGCCTCCTGTAGTGCCGTGATCACTGCCCGTGAGGTCACGGTTGCGCCGGCCAGTTGGTCAAAGTCGCCCTGGTCCCGCTTCAGCGCCCAGTGGTCGCCCAACTGACGGTTGGCAAACTGCTCCAGCCAGTGCACCTGCGGGTCTGCCAGGCGGGCGCCCAACCCCGGGCTTTCCTGTTGCTCGACCACTTGGCTACCGATCAGCCGGCCGTCGGCGGCGATGGCGATGCTCAGCACGATCGGCCCGGCATAGCCTTGGGCCTGGGTGATCAGGAGAATTGCGATGGGCTCGCCTGCTCGTGTGGCCCGGTAAGCTGCCAGGATCCGGCTGTTTGGCCGCTGGGCGGCGGGCCTTGGCAGGGGCGTGTCCAGTGGCTGGTTGTCGTAACTGCCTTCAGGCAGCACTGCCAGCCGCTGGCGGCTTTGCAGTTGCTGCTCGGCGCTGGCGATGGCAGTACGGGTCCAATGTCGCCATGTCAGCGTGGCAGACACAGCCAGTGCCCCGGTCAGCAGCAGCAGGCCTGCGTCACGCGCCAGGCGGTTCATCGGGTGGCCTGCTGGCGCTGCAGGGCCAAGCGCTCAAGGCTCGGTGCCATGAGGTTCATCAGCAAGATGGCGAATGCCGTGCCATCCGGGTAGCTGCCCCACGTGCGAATCAGGTAGATCAGCAGCCCGGCTCCCAGGCCGAAGCACAACCTGGCCCACTCATTTTTGGGGCCGGAGACGGGCTCGGTGGCAATGAAGAACGCCGCCAGCATGGTCGACCCAGAGAACAGGTGCAGCAAGGGTGAGCCGTTGGAATCCGACCCCGAACCGTTCCAGCCCAACAGGCTGAACACGAACAGGCCTGCCAGCAAGCCAGCAGGCGCATGCCAGCTGATCACCTTGCGCTGCAGCAGGAACAGGCCGCCAAGCAGGAACGCCAGGTTGGCCCCTTCGCTGCCCCTGCCGCCAATACTGCCGAAGCCCGGATGAGTGGCGAACAGCTCGTCAATGGTCAGGCTGCGATTGTGGCGCAGGCCGTCGAGCAGCGTAGGCCGAGCCCAGGCATCAATGTGCTGGCCACCGGTAAACACCTGCTGCAGGCTTTCCAGCAGGCCAGGTGCAGGCGCTGGCCAATGGTTCATCTGCAACGGGAAGCTCAGCAATACGAAGGCATAACCGACCATGGCCGGGTTGAACAGGTTACGCCCGACACCGCCAAAGGCCTGCTTGCCGATGCCGATGGCAACGCTTGTGGCCACCACCGGCAACCACCACGGGGCCAGGGTGGGCAGGGCGCACGCCAGCAAGACGGCTGTCACCAGTGCGCTGCCATCGCTCAGCGCCGGCTTCGGCGGTTGCCCGCGCATTGCCAGCAGCAGGGTTTCGCACAGTATGGCGGCACTGGCGCAGAGCAGCAGGTTCAGCAGCAAACCCCAGCCGTGCAGCCACAGCAGTGTCAGCAGGCCAGGTATGCAGGCCAGCAAGACCAGGCCCATGCTGGTGCGTAGTCGCGGGTCGGGGTTGGTGTTCATTGTGCAAACAACCCATTGAAACCGGAAAATGCCATGGCCATTACCCCGGCACCGATCAGTTCGATAGGCAGGCCGCGCAGCACGCCGGGGATATCGGCATGGGCACTGCGCTGGCACAGGTCAGTGAACAAGACCAGCGCCAGCCAGAAGCCACCACCGGCCAGCAAGCCTTGCAGCAGAGTGGCGGGCCACGTGCTGTCGTCGCTGGCCTGCTGTAGCGCCAGCCCCAGCGCTACGGCATTGCTCATGAGCAGGGCTGGCAACCCGGTCACGGGCCAGGTCGGGCGCCATTTGGCCAGCAGCCACGGCACACCCCAGGCAAGCAATGCCAGCCAGGGCAATAGCACGAACAGGGCAAGGTCGTGGATGTGCAACGGGGCAAGTACCCCTCGCATCAGCAACTGGGCACCGATAACGCCCAGCGCAATGCACAGCGCGCAGGCCAGGCCGTGCACATGCAAGTGCAGCCTGGGGGCTGACGGTTCTAGCAGGCACAGGTGATTGACCAGCGCGGCGCTGATCAGGACCAGGATGTAGTCGCTCATGAGATGACGATAGCCGGGAATCAGGGGGATTGTCCGGCAAGCAAGGCGCAGAAGGAACTGCCCCGGCACGATGGCCGGGGCAGGGGCGTTACTTGATGCGCTGGCCTGGCTTGGCGCCGCTGTCTGGGCTCAGCAGGTAGATTTCTTCACCGCCAGGGCCGGCGGCCATGACCATGCCCTCGGACACGCCAAAGCGCATCTTCCGTGGCTTGAGGTTGGCAACCATCATGGTCAGGCGGCCTTCCAGCTTGGACGGATCGGGGTAAGCCGACTTGATGCCGGAGAACACGTTGCGGCGCTCGTCACCGATATCCAGGGTCAGTTGCAGCAGCTTGTCGGCGCCCGCGACGGCTTCGGCCTTGACGATCAGTGCCACGCGCAGGTCAACGGCAGCAAAGGTGTCGAACTCGATTTCTGCCGAAAGCGGGTCCTTGGTCAGCTCGCCGTTGCCGGCCGGGGCCTTGGCTTCGGCGGCCAGCAGGTCTTCCTTGCTGGCTGCGACCATGGCTTCGACCTTGGCCGGTTCGATGCGGCTCATCAGTGCCTTGAACGGGTTCAGCTGGTGGTTTTCCAGGCGCGACTGGTGGTCGTTCCAGGCCAGCGGGGCAACGTTGAGGAAGGCTTCGGCGTCGGCGGCCAGCACGGGCAACACGGGCTTGAGGAAGATCACCAGCTGACGGAACAGGTTGATGCCCTGGGCGCAGATGGCCTGTACTTCATCCTGCTTGCCTTCCTGCTTGGCCAGCGACCACGGTGCCTTGTCGGCGATCCAGGCGTTGGCGCGGTCGGCCAGCGCCATGATCTCGCGCATGGCGCGGCCGAAGTCGCGGCCTTCGTAGGCTTCGGCAATCGACGGGGCAGCGGCCAGGAAGGCCTCGGTCAGCTCCGGTGCGGCATCGCCGGCTACCATCACGCCCTCATTGCCTTTGTGGATGAACCCGGCGCAGCGGCTGGCGATGTTGACTACCTTGCCCACCAGGTCGGAGTTCACCTTCTGCACGAAGTCTTCCAGGTTCAGGTCCAGGTCGTCGACGCCACGGCCCAGCTTGGCCGCGTAGTAGTAACGCAGGTATTCCGGCTGCAGGTGGTCAAGGTAGGTGCGGGCCTTGATGAAGGTGCCGCGCGACTTGGACATCTTGGCGCCGTTGACGGTCAGGTAGCCGTGCACGTTGACCGCGGTCGGCTTGCGGAAGCCGGCGCCTTCGAGCATGGCGGGCCAGAACAGGGCGTGGAAGTTGACGATATCCTTGCCGATGAAGTGGTACAGCTCGGCCTTGGAGTCTTCCTTCCAGAAGGCGTCGAAGTCCAGCTCTGGGCGGCGTGCGCACAGGTTCTTGAAGCTGGCCATGTAGCCGATTGGTGCGTCCAGCCACACGTAGAAGTACTTGCCCGGTTCGCCCGGGATCTCGAAGCCGAAGTACGGAGCGTCACGGGAGATATCCCACTCCTGCAGGCCGGAATCCAGCCATTCGGCCAGCTTGTTGGCCACCGCGTCCTGCAGCGTGCCGCTGCGGGTCCACTGCTGCAGCATGGCCTGGAAGTCGGGCAGCTTGAAGAAGAAGTGCTGCGAATCACGCAGTACCGGGGTGGCACCGGAAATCGCCGACTTGGGGTTCTTCAGCTCGGTAGGCGCGTAGGTGGCGCCGCATTTTTCGCAGTTGTCGCCGTACTGGTCTTCGGCCGCGCACTTGGGGCAGGTACCCTTGATGAAGCGGTCGGCCAGGAACATGCCCTTTTCAGGGTCGAAATACTGGGTCACCGAACGGGTGGCGATGTGCCCGGCTTCACGCAGGCGCGTGTAGATCATGCTCGACAGTTCGCGGTTTTCTTCGCTGTGGGTGGAGTGGAAGTTGTCGAACTCCACCAGGAAGTCGGCGAAGTCGCCGCTGTGCTCGGCCTGGACGTTGGCGATCAGCTGTTCCGGCGTGATGCCTTCCTTTTCGGCACGTAGCATGATGGCCGAGCCGTGGGCGTCGTCGGCACAGACGTAGATGCACTGGTTGCCGCGCATTTTCTGGAACCGGACCCACATGTCTGTCTGGATGTACTCGAGCATATGGCCAAGATGGATGGATCCATTGGCATAGGGCAGGGCGCTGGTGACGAGAATCTGACGTGGCTCGGACATGGTGGCTCGGCTACTTATCTGGCTACGGGGTAAAAATGAGGATGATCGGCCACTATAAAGGGCTGGCGAAGATATTTCACCCCGCATGCGCATCTGCTGACGATTGACGGGTTAGGATAGGCGCCTGTTCTACATCAAGTTTGCCAATGGGAGTCTCCATGAGTGCCGTCACCCGTGCCGCCGTAGAAGGCGTGCTTCGCCAGTACACCGACCCCTACCTGAACCAGGACCCGGTCAGCGCCGGTTGCGTGCGCGCCATTGATATCCAGGGCGGGCAGGTCAGCGTGCAGTTGCAGTTGGGGTATGCCGCCGGGCTGTTCAAGAACGGCTGGGCCCAGGTGCTGCAGACCGCCATCGGCAACCTCGAGGGCGTCAGCAGCGCCCAGGTGTCGATCGATTGCCAGGTGGTCGCGCACAAGGCCCAGGCCCAGGTACCGGCCATGGCCAACGTCAAGAACATCATTGCCGTGGCCTCGGGCAAGGGTGGGGTGGGCAAGTCGACCACCGCGGCCAACCTGGCCCTGGCCCTGGCCCGCGAAGGCGCGCGCGTGGGTATTCTCGATGCCGACATCTACGGCCCAAGCCAGGGCGTGATGTTCGGTATTGCTGAAGGCACCCGCCCACAGATCCGTGACCAGAAGTGGTTTGTGCCGATCAAGGCCCATGGTGTGGAAGTCATGTCCATGGCGTTCCTCACCGATGATAACACGCCGATGGTCTGGCGTGGCCCGATGGTTTCCGGTGCGCTGCTGCAACTGGTGACTCAAACCGCCTGGGACGACCTGGATTACCTGGTGATCGACATGCCACCGGGCACCGGCGATATCCAGCTCACCCTGGCGCAGAAAGTGCCGGTGGCCGGCTCTGTGATCGTCACCACCCCGCAGGACCTGGCGTTGCTGGATGCCAAGAAGGGCGTGGAGATGTTCCGCAAGGTCAATATCCCGGTGCTCGGCGTGGTCGAGAACATGGCCGTGCATATCTGTTCGAACTGTGGCCATGCCGAGCACCTGTTCGGCGAAGGCGGTGGTGAGAAGCTGGCGAGCCAGTATGGCGTCGACCTGTTGGCCTCGTTGCCGTTGTCGATGCTGATCCGCGAGCAGGCCGACAGCGGCAAGCCCACGGCGATTGCCGAGCCGGAAAGCCAGATTGCCATGGTCTATCAGGAACTGGCCCGCCAGGTGGGTGCACGGATCGTGCTGCAGGAAGCAGCCGCACCAGCGATGCCGAGCATTACCATAAGCGAAGACTGATCTGTGAGGCCGAGTCGCCTTCTTCGCGGGTAAACCCGCCCCCACAGGTACGGCGCAGCCTTCAAATGCCGCGCGGACCTGTTGGAGCGGGTTTACCCGCGAAGAAGGCGACTCGGTCTTTCAGTCAGGCATAAAAAAACCCGCCAGAAGGCGGGTTTTTTGAAAGCTAGGAAGCGAGATCGACTTAGGCGATCTGAACTTCTTCAGCCTGCATGCCTTTCTGGCCGCGGGTAGCGACGAAAGTAACAGCCTGGCCTTCTTTCAGGGTTTTGAAGCCGTCAGCTTGGATGGCTTTGAAGTGCACGAACAGGTCGTCGCCCGACTGAGGGGTGATGAAGCCGTAGCCTTTTTCATCGTTGAACCACTTAACGGTACCGTTTTGACGGTTGGACATTTTTCTGTCTCCTTGGACAATTTAAGAACGGTCAGGAAAAACCCTGCCCGGGACTGAGCGCAAAGAGAGCAGAAAATTCAGCGATGGGCCGATCAGGATCGTGCATCAAACTAGAGATTCTCGGTGTCACGTGCAGCACAGTGGCGCCACCTTACCCCACTTTCCGCAGCCTGCCAATGGTCTGAGGATGCTTTCGGCAAATTCGGATCGACGGCGGCTGCAGCCTCCGCCCGGCGCGGGATGCGGCATAGAACTTTAACCTGGGCGCCGGGACCGGTAAGATGCGGATCACGATTTTTACCACGCAACTCTTCAGGACACCCCCGCCATGAGCATCAAATCGGACAAGTGGATTCGCCGCATGGCGCAGGAACACGGCATGATCGAACCGTTCGTCGAGCGCCAGGTGCGCGGCGAACAGGACAGCCGGGTCATTTCCTTCGGTGTCTCCAGCTACGGCTACGACGTGCGCTGCGCCGACGAATTCAAGGTTTTCACCAACATCAACTCGGCCACCGTCGACCCCAAGAACTTCGATGCCGGCAGCTTCGTCGATATCAAGAGCGACGTGTGCATCATCCCGCCGAACTCCTTCGCCCTGGCCCGCACCGTCGAGTACTTCCGCATTCCGCGTGACGTGCTGACCATCTGCCTGGGCAAGAGCACCTATGCCCGTTGCGGCATCATCGTCAACGTCACCCCGCTCGAGCCCGAGTGGGAAGGCCATGTGACGCTGGAGTTCTCCAACACCACCACGCTGCCGGCAAAAATTTACGCCAACGAAGGCGTGGCGCAGATGCTGTTCCTGCAGTCTGACGAAGAGTGCGAAGTGTCCTACAAGGACCGTGGCGGCAAATACCAGGGCCAGCGTGGCGTTACCCTGCCACGTACCTGAGCCGACAAACGCGGGGAATTCCCCGTGCCTTTGGCACTCCAACGCAGTAATGCCGGTGCGCACGATGTGCATCGGCCTTCGTCAGGAGCCGCCAATGAAACTCCATCCCGCAATCAGTGCCAAGCTGGCAGGCCTGCAGCCAAACCACATCGGGTTGTTGCCCTGGTCACTGCTGGCGCACCCGCTGCCGATGCAGGCGGGGGGCGTGCCCCATCAGCCTGATCCCGATACGCCACAGCCACCGGAACCGGGTGAAACGCAACCCATGGAGCCGGGTGAGCCGACGTTGCCCGACGAGCCGCCGCCAGCGCCTGTAGCCTGAGCGCTGTTACAGCGCCCAGACCCGCCCTGCGCCGGCCAGGTATATCCGGCCGGCTGCGCCTGGTGCGATTGTCCAGCCGCCGGTGAACTCTCCGAATGCCGGTAGCAGGCTGACGCTTTCATCGATCAGGAAACATGGCAATCGCACGCGCTGGCGGGCCCTCCCGCGCAGGACGAAAGCCGGGTGTACATGGCCTGCCAGCACCGGGTGCATCGTGTGGGGCCGGGGCTCGTGCTGTAGCGCAAACGGTTCCAGTATCCAGGGTTCGTCCTTTACTTCGATGCGCAGCGAAGCGGGTGGATCACCAGCGTTGCGATCATGGTTGCCGCGTATCAGCACGATATGCAGGTGCTCATGCCGCTCCCGCCACACCTGAAGCCTGGCCAGCGTTGCTGGCGCGCGGGCGGTGCGCGCATGGAGAAAGTCGCCCAGGACGATGAGCTGCTCGCAGTCGTGCGCTGCCAGCAGTGCGTCTAGCCGGGCGAGGGTGGCTGCGGTGGTGCCGCGCGGTACTGGTTGATGCAGGGCGCGATAGCTGGCGGCCTTGCCGATGTGCAGGTCGGCAACCAGCAAGGCCCGGCGACCAGGCCAATAGATGGCCTTGTCGGCAAGCAGCCAAAGCGTCTGACCGCAGTGCTCGATGGGCTGATGGGTCATTCTGGCCCGCCTGCCGCGCGTTCGAGTTCAGCGACCATCCGCGCAATGCGGTCCGCCAGTTTTTCGGTGCTCAGCGTCTCGCGCATGCCCTCCACCAGCAAGGCAAACGCCAACGGCCCAGGCCGTTTCAACAGACGCAAATCCAGTTGCAGGCCGTTCATTTTCAGCAAATGCCGATGCAGCCTTTCGATTTCCAGCTCCTCGCTCAGCACCTCATCCCGCGCCTGACCCAGCAGCAGATTGCCGGCGTCATGCTTGCGGAAAACTTCGTAGAACAGCCCACTGGACGCCTGGATCTGTCGGGTGCTTTTCTGCGCCGCCGGGTACCCGCCAAACACCAGCCCGGCTATCTGGGCGATCTCACGAAAGCGCCGCAACGCCATTTCTCCTGCATTCAGGCTGGCCAGCACATCTTCCAGCAGTTGCCCGGTTGCAAGCGCCTGAGGTAAGTGCGCCGCCCAGTCCACGTTACCGGGGCTGAGCAGTTCGAACCCGTAATCGTTGACAGCAATGGACACCGACAGCGGCTGCACGTGGCTGACCCGCCAGGCGATCAGGTTGGCCAGGCCCAGGTTGGCCATGCGCCCGGCAAACGGGTACAGGAACAAGTGCCAGCCCTGGCGGGATTTGAACGTCTCGGCCAGCAGTGTGCCGGTGGTGGGCAACGCCGACCATTGGGCCTGTAGCGCCAGCAGCGGGCGCACCGCACGCATCTCAGGGCCGTCGAAGCGTTCGTGGGCTGCGGCATCGAGTTGTTCGACCAACGCGTCGGCCAGTTCGCTGGACAGCGGCATGCGCCCGCCATTCCAGCGCGCCACCGCAGCCTTGCGCGCAGTGCTGCGACGCACATAGGCCGTCATGTTTTCCACGCGCACCAGCTCCAGCACGCGCCCGGCAAATACCAGCGTATCGCCGGGCCTCAGGCGGGAAATGAATGCCTCTTCAACACTGCCCAATGTCTTGCCCCCGCCGCCCTTGGACCAATATTTAAGTTGCAGGTTGGCATCGCTGACGATGGTGCCGATGCTCATGCGATGGCGCCGCGCCAGGCGTTCGCTGGCGACCCGGTAAATGCCATCGGCCTGGCGTTCGACGCGCTGGTAGTCCGGGTAGGCGCTGAGTGAGCCGCCGCCGTGGCAGACGAAGTCCAGGGCCCATTGCCACTGGCTGTCGCGCAATGCGGCGAACGCCCAGGTGCTGCGCACTTCGGCCAGTAGCTGTTCGGCGTCAAAGCCACTGCCCAGGGCCATGCTGACCAAATGCTGCACCAGCACGTCCATGCACAGCCGTGGCGAGACGCGCGCTTCGATGTGCCCGGCCGCAAGTGCCTGGCGCGCCGCTGCGGCTTCCACCAGTTCCAGGCTGTGAGTGGGCACCAGGGTTATCCGCGAACGCCGCCCCGGTGCATGGCCGGAGCGGCCAGCCCGCTGCATCAGGCGGGCAATGCCCTTGGCCGAGCCGATTTGCAGCACCCGCTCCACCGGCAGGAAGTCCACGCCCAGGTCCAGGCTGGACGTACAGACCACTGCCTTCAGGCTGCCTTGCTTGAGGCTGCGCTCGACCCAGTCTCGGGTTTCCCGGGCCAGCGAGGCATGGTGCAAGGCAATCAGCCCGGCCCAGTCGGGGCGGGCTTCAAGCAGGGCCTGGTACCAGAGTTCGGCCTGGGCACGGGTATTGGTGAACACCAGGCAGCTGGCACTGGCATCGATCTCCTGGCTGACCTGGTCGAGCATCTTCAGGCCCATGTGCCCGGCCCAGGGGAAGCGTTCGATCGCCGCCGGCAGCAGGGTATCGACCTGTAACGCCTTGTCCTGGCGGCCCTGTACCAGCAGGCCGCCCTGCGGCAGCAATACGTCCAGCGCGTGTTGCAGGTTGCCGAGCGTGGCAGAGAGGCCCCAGGTGGGCAGCGCGGGGTGCCACTGGCGCAGGTGGGCCAAGGCCAGTTGCAGTTGTACCCCGCGCTTGTTGCCCAGCAGTTCGTGCCATTCATCCACCACCACCAGGCGCAGCGTGGCGAAATCTTCGCGCGCCTGTGCCCGGGTCAGCAGCAAGGTCAGGCTTTCGGGGGTGGTGACCAGCACGCTGGGCAGGCGCCGTGCTTGCCGGGCGCGTTCGGCGCTGCCGGTGTCGCCGCTGCGCACGCCTACGCGCCAGGGCAGTTCAAGCTCATCGAGCGGTGCCTGCAAGGCGCGCGCAGTGTCGGCGGCCAAGGCCCGCATGGGCGTAACCCACACCACCTGCAAGGGCACAGGTTGGCTGCCCTGGGGCTGGGGCTTGAAAGTGCGAAGCGCGGCCAGCCACACGGCGTAGGTCTTGCCGGCGCCGGTGCTGGCGTGCAGCAGGCCAGACTCACCACGTTCGACAGCTGCCCACACGCGTCGCTGGAAAGCGAACGGCTTCCACCCTCGTTTGGCGAACCAGGCATTGGCAAGGTCGGTGGCGGCGGGCATGAGGCAGTGGTCCGTCGAAGGGTGTGCTTCTACAGACCATCCGCCAAGGGCAATGGTTTTACCGAATCAGTTGCCCAGCAGATAGCCGCTGCGGCACACCTGCTCGCCGGCCACATGGGCGATGACCATGCCAGCCGTTGCCATGCGCCGCACGCTGCGGGCGTACAACAGGCCCGGCTGGCTGTTGCGCACTGCGGTCACCCGGTCGCTGAGCGGGTCGATGATTTCTGCGATCAATTGGCCGGCTTCCAGGTGCTGCCCGGGTTTGGCGTGATACACCAGCAAGCCGCCGAGTGGCGTCGACACCGGTTCCACAGCGGCCAGCGGCGTGGCGGGGTGGAGCAAGGCCGGCAAGGAGGGGCGGGCGCCGGCGATTACACCCGCGTGGGTCAGGAAGTTGATTATCGCCTGGCAATCCTTGCTGGCCAGGTCATGGCAGACATCCGCCTGGCCGCGCAACTCGACGGTCACCGAGCAGCAGCCCAGCGGAATCGGGAAGCGCTTGCCGAAGCGTTGTTGCAACTGCCACCAGACCAGGCTGAAACATTCGTCGAACGACTGCCCGCCCGAGTCGGTGGCCAGCAGGCTGGCCTGGGCCCCCAGGTAGCGGGCCAGCGGCTCGATCTGCGGCCAGGCGTCTGGTGTGGTGTACAGGTGCTCGACCGCCTCGAAATCGCAGTGCAGGTCCAGCACCATGTCGGCGTCGCAGGCCAGCCGCTGCAGGATCAGGCGCTGGGCCTGCAGGGGGGTGCGGGCCGGGTGTGCGTCCAGCCCACGGCGCAGGTATTCGCGGATAAGTGCGATGTTGTGGGACGGGTCCTGGGTCAGGTGTTCTTCGATCTGGTCGCCGATGCTGTCCGACAGGTCGACGAAATTGCGGTTGAAGTTCTCGCCGCTTTGCAGTTCGAAGCGCCCCAGCGGCGCATCCAGCAGCACTTGCTCCAGGCCGACCGGGTTGGCCACCGGTACCAGGATGATTTCACGATGCAGGCGGCCTTGTTGTTCAAGTTCCGCCAGGCGGCGTTTGAGGTGCCAGGCCACCAGCATGCCCGGTAGCTCGTCGGCGTGCAGCGAGGCCTGGATATAAACCTTGCCATCACCGCGGGGGCCGAAGTGAAAGCTGTGCAGTTGGCGGGTAATGCCCGGAACGGGTGAGAGCAGGTCGTGTGTTGAATGGTGCATGGTGGTCCTGGATGCGTGGCGAATACGGTCTGCGACACGGGTCGGCACAAAGATAGAAGCATAGTTTTTGGCCTTGCGCCTCCCTCGCTTTCGCTCCGGTCACCGCGCAGGCTTCTTCGCGGGCACGCCCGCTCCCACAGGTACTGTGCAGGATCCGGGTCTGGCGCGGTAACCTGTGGGAGTGGGCATGCCCGCGAAGAGGCCGGGGGCCGGAATCGGCTCAGGCCAGCAATGCCTGCAGGGTCGCCAGGTCATCCGCCTCTTCCACCGGTTTGTCCAGCCGCCAGCGCAGCATGCGCGGAAAGCGCACGGCGATGCCGCTTTTATGGCGCTTCGATAATGCGATGCCTTCAAAGCCCAGTTCGAACACCAGCGTCGGGGTCACGCTGCGCACCGGGCCGAAGGTTTCCACTGTGGTCTTGCGGATGATGGCGTCGACCTTGCGCATTTCTTCGTCACTGAGCCCGGAGTAGGCCTTGGCAAAGGGCACCAGTGCGCGCCCCGGTGTGCCGGCCGGTGCGTCCCACACGGCGAAGGTGTAGTCGCTGTACAGGCTGGCCCGCCGGCCGTGGCCGCGCTGGGCGTAGATCAGCACGGCATCGACGCTGAACGGGTCGATCTTCCACTTCCACCAGGTGCCCATGTCCTTGGTACGCCCAACCCCGTACAGGGCTTCACGTTGCTTGAGCATCAGGCCCTCGACACCCAGGCTGCGTGATTGCTCGCGCTGGCGGGCGAGGTCGGCCCAGTCCGGGCCTTCGAGCAGCGGCGACAGCAGCACCAGGGCCAGCGGGTGGTCTTCCACCAAGCGTTCCAGTTGCCGGCGGCGCTCGTGCTGCGGCCGGTTGCGCCAGTCCTCGCCTTGCCACTCCAGCAGGTCGTAGGCTTGCAGTACCACCGGGGCATCGCTCAGCAATTTTTTGCCCAGCGTCTTGCGCCCGATGCGCTGCTGTAACAGGGCAAAAGGCTGTACGGCCAGTTCTGCGGGGGTAGCGCCTGGCTTCCATACCAGGATTTCACCATCCAGCACCACGCCATCGGGTAACGTCTGCGCCAGGCTGTGCAGCTCGGGGAAGCGTTCGGTAACCAGCTCCTCACCACGCGACCAGACCCACAGTTGGCCCTCGCGCTTGACCACCTGGGCGCGAATGCCGTCCCATTTCCACTCGATCTGCCAGGCGCTCGGCGGCCCGAGCAGTGTGTCGAACTGTTCGGTTGGCGCTTGCAGCGGGTGCGCCAGGAAGAACGGGTAGGGCTGGCCGCCGCGCTGGCGGTGTTCATCGGCCGACTCGGCGGCGATCAGCATCTGGTAGCTGGCCGCCGTGGGGCGATGGCTGATATCGGTGTAGCCGACCATCCGCTGGGCTACGCGTTTGGCGTCCAGGCCGGCCAGTTGCGCCAGGGCGCGGGTGACCAGCAGCTTGGACACGCCCACGCGAAAACTGCCCGTGATCAGCTTCAGGCACAGCATCAGGCTGGGGCGGTCCAGCTGCGCCCACAGCGGCTGCAGCCGCCGCTGAACCTCCTCAGGCGATAGCCCGCGCAGAGGCAGCAAATGCTGTTCTACCCAGGTGGCAAGGCCTTCATCGCTGCCATGGGCGCGTACGGGCACCAACAGCGAAATGGTTTCGGCCAGGTCACCCACTGCCTGGTAGCTTTCTTCAAAGAGCCAGTCCGGCAACCCGGCCTGTGCCGTTGCCTGTTCGCGCAACACGCGTGTGGGCACGAGCTGGCGCGGGCGCCCGCCGGCCAGAAAGTACACGGCCCAGGCCGCATCCTCGGCGGGGGCCGTGGCGAAATAATCGCGCAGCGCCTCAAGCTTGGCGTTGCTGGAGGTGGTCGCATCCAGGCGCAGGTACAACGTGGCGAAGGCTTTCATGGTGTGGGTTCGGTAGGGGCAACGTCGTCCTCGTCGCCGTATTCGGTGGCGAAGGCGCGGGCATCAAGGCCTTGTTCGTTGAGGTAGCGCACCAGCACGTTGACCGAGCCGTGGGTGACCATCACCCGGTCGGCGCCGGTCTGGCCGATTGCCCACAGCAGGCCAGGCCAGTCGGCATGGTCAGAGAGCACGAAACCGCGGTCCACGCCGCGCCGCCGGCGGGTGCCGCGCAACAGCATCCAGCCACTGGCGAAGGCGTCGCTGTACTCGCCGAAGCGGCGCATCCAGCTGCTGCCACCGGCCGAGGGTGGTGCCAGGACCAGTGCCTGGCGCAGCAAAGGGTCGTTGCGCGGGATATCGCCGGCATAGCGGGTCTGCGGCAGGTGTATGCCGGCGTCCCGGTACACCCGGTTGAGAGGCTCGACGGCGCCATGCACGAGGATCGGGCCGATGCTGGGGTCCAGCCCATGCAGAATGCGCTGGGCCTTGCCGAAGGCATAGCAGAACAGCACGCTGGCCTTGCCCTGTGCGCTGTTGGCCCGCCACCACGCGTTGATGTCGGCAAAAATCTCGCCCTGGCTGGGCCAGCGGTAGATCGGCAGGCCGAAGGTCGATTCGGTGATGAAGGTGTGGCACGGCACCGGTTCGAAGGGGGTACAGGTGCCATCGGGCTCAACTTTGTAGTCACCAGAGGCGACCCAGACTTGGCCTTGATGCTCCAGGCGCACCTGCGCCGAGCCCAGCACATGCCCGGCCGGGTGCAGGCTCAGGGTCACGCCATGGTGTACCAGGCGCTCGCCGTAGGGCAGGGTCTGCAAGTTGATGTCTTGGCCCAGGCGGCTACGCAGGATGCCGGCGCCGGGGCTGGCGGTCAGATAATGGCCATTGCCGGTGCGTGCATGGTCACCGTGGCCATGGGTGATCACGGCGCGGTCCACGGGCCGCCAAGGGTCTATGTAGAAATCACCTGGCGGGCAGTAGAGGCCTTCTGGGCGGGCGATGACGAGGTCCATGGCAATCCCGGAATCTGAGGGCTTGCCAGTTCTGAGCCTCATCGGGCCGGTAAAGTTCGAGTGACACGCGCGGCCATCGCACCCAGGGGGCGATGGCCGCATTTAGTCAGTCACTGTTCAGCGCAGAGACATTTTCCAGCCGGATGCCATGGCCTCGTCAACGCTGATCTTTTCTGCGTAGGCAATATTCTTGATGAACCCGCCGTGCACCAGCCTGGGGGATGTATGGAAGTAGTCCCAGCGGGTGGTGCCATCTTCACTTTGCAGTTCCTGCATATTGACGGGCACTTCAAAGGTGACCGGCGAGTTGACCGCCGCTTCGGAAATTTCAACGTCGATCATGCCGTAGCTAGCATGCTCATTGCCGGCCCACAGCTGCAATTCAATGGTGCTGCCATCTGGAATTTCTTGCGTTGCTGGGCAGGATACTTCGATCTTCAGGGTTTCAGCGGTCATTACGAACATCCTCTAAATGAAGTGAAGCCGCGTGTGCTGATACAGCGCACGCGGTATAGAGGAGGTTAAAAACCTGGATCGGGGATAAGGAGTTGGAAGCTTGACCCCTAGCGGGCCGGTACCAGTGTCAGCCGCTGGTTGCCAAACGCCCGCCCGAAGTTCTGCGGCTGTAGCGGTAGGCTCATGAAGCGCCCTTTGAACCAGGCATCGAGCCCGTCACTGTAATGCACGCTGGCCGGGTTGCCGGACTGCCCGCTGCTGGTCAGCACCTGCAAGGGCTCGGCCTGGCCGAAGTCGACGATCATCCGCGCCGAGGCCGGCAGACGGGTGTGGAAGTCGCTGCCCCAGGCGTACGGCGTGAGGGCCAGGGTCGTGAAGTCGCCGCCAGCGGCCAGCGGCGAACGGCTGGTGGCATCGCCCAGGCCATGATAAGCCGGCGCCGGCCAGCGGTACTGGTGCAGCTTGCCCCACTGCCAGGCGCGGCGGTCGGCACCCAGTTGCGCGGTGCCGGCATCCACCGCGCCAGCCAGGCTGCGGGCGAGGATGGTGGGTTTGTCTTCTTTCTGCGGGGTGCTGCGGTCATCCCAGAACGGGCTGTCGTCGCGGCCCAGCAGGTGATCGGCCTGCGCCGAGAATGACAAGCGCGCATTGCTGACGAACGCCTGCCACGCCGGGCCGGACTCCGGGCCAAGGTCGTCGAGGAACGTTTGCCGTGCAACTTCCTGGAGGAACAGCTCGTACAGCGCTGCATCAGCCGACACCGGGCTCAGACGGCCGTCGAAAGCCTTGAGCCGGGCCAGCGCGTCTTTGGCCTTGTCGCGCTGTGCGGCGGGCAGGGCATCGATCGCCTGTTTCAGTGGCTGGGCCATGCCAGGGGCATCGAACATCTGCTTGAGCTTGGCGGCCAGCAGGGTCACCTGGTCGTTCTGCAGGGCAATCAGGCTGCGGCTGTCGTGGCGGCCATTGCCGGCCAGCTGGGCCAGGCGTTCAGCGCGTTCCGGGTAGTACCAGGTGCTGGACAGCTGCATGCCATAGCCACGTGGCAGGCTGCGCTGGTTGGCGTGGCCGATCCAGCCGGCGGGTGGGTCCTGGTCGTAGGGGTGCAGCATCGGGTCGGCATAGCCGTCCCAGTCATAGCGCCCGTCCCAGCCCGGCGAGGGCAGCAGCCCCTGGCCTTCACGGCGGTTGGGGTAACGGCCGCTGACCTGCCAGCCTATATGGTCGGGCTCGGCGAAGACGAAGTTGAGGGCGGCGGCGGTCACTTCACGGGTGCTGTCGAAGGCGTGCTCCACATTCTTGGCCCGGGTCAGGTCAAACAGTGCATCCAGGCTGCGGTCGGCCTTGAACTGCGGCAGGTTCAGCGCCAGGCCCAGGCTGGCGTTATCAGGTTGGGCCAGCAAGGTGCCGTGGCGGGTGTCGTACATCACCTCACGCAGCGGGCGCTGGCCACGGACGAAGAAGGTTTCGCTACGGGCGCGGGCCGGCAGCCATTTGCCATCGGCGAGGTAGGTCAGCTGGCTGCCCTGGCGACGCAGTTGCTCCAGGTACAGGTCCTGGTTGTCGGCCATCACGGCGCTGCTGCTCCAGGCCAGTTTGCCGTTGTAGCCAGCCAGCACGATCGGCAGGCCGGGCAACGACAGGCCGGCAACCTGGTACTTGCCCGTGTGGATTTGTACCGGGCTCAGGGCCCAGGCGGCGCGGCTGTCGCTGGCCAGCAGGCTCTTGCCACCGCGGCTGCGCTGCGGGCCCAGCGCCAGGTTGGCCGAGCCCGGGCTGCCGAGCAGGTCAAGGTCGGCCAGTTTCTGGCTGGCGGCCGCCAGTGCTGGCAGGCCCGGCAACTGGCTGGCCAGGTTCAGGCCCTTGAGCTTGTCCACTTCCGTTTCGGCCAACGGCTCATCCGGGGCACCGGGCAGCAACCAGGCCAGCTTGTCGCTGCCGGCTTTCTGCGCCAGGGTGAGGGCGCTCAGTTCTTCCTGCAGGTTCACCGACTGGCTGAACGCGTACAGGCAGAAGATCAGCGCAGAGTCTTCAGGCTTCCAGTACTCGGGGCGATAGCCGCTGTTGGCAAGCTCGGCCGGCAGCTTGTCGCGGTAGCGGAACAAGTAGGCGTTGACCCCGCGTGCATACACTTCGAAGAAGCGCTTGAGCCGTGGCGATGCGTCGGCGTATTGCTGGGCGGCGTTCTGCTTGAGGTTGGCAGCGCGCATCAGGCGGTCGATGTCCAGCGCGTCGCTGCCGGCCAGTTCGGCCAGGCGGCCCTGGGCGAGCAGGCGCATGGCGACCATCTGTTCGATACGGTCGCCCGCGTGCACGTAGCCCAGGCTGAACAGCGCATCATGGAAGCTGCTGCTTTCGATCAATGGCGCGCCCATGGCGTTGCGGCGGATCGAGACGTTCTGCGCCAGGCCTTTGAGCGGCTGCACGCCGCTGGTCGGTGGCACGCTGTCCTGGTGGCCGCCCGTCTGGCAGCCGGCCAGCCCGAGCATGCCGAGCAGCGTGGCGGCGGTTGCAAACCGCAGGCGGAAGGGAGGAAAGGCGGGGGCGGCCATGACAAGGGCTCCTGCAAGGCGAGGCGGGTTTCGAAAGGCGCTAAGGTAGTAAGCGCGCAGGCGCCGTGCAAGGTCCTGTGTCGGTTTATTTGCCTGCGCGGGCTCAAACGTTGAAGTGGTCTGCCAGCGTGTCGGAAAAATGCGTGCAATTGATACGCGCATAGCGTCGGTAGTCACGGGTGACCGCGAATGCAGAGCCGGGCATCAGCAGGATCTTGTGCTGCTCCAGTTTGCGCACCAGAGGTAGCAGGTCGGGCAGGTCCGGGTGGTAGACCCAGAGGAACATGCCCCCTTGCGGCGCGATCTCGAACTGCCAGCCGCGCTCGAGCAACAGGCGTTGGGTCTGGACTTGCTGCCTGATCAGGCGCTGCTGCACATCCTTCATGTGCCTGGCGTAGGTGCCGTCCGACAATATGGTGTTGACGAAGCGCTCGCAAAACGCAGGCACGGCCACGCAGGTCAGCAGTTTCAGGCGGGTCAGCGGTTCTATCAGGTCTTGCGAGCAGGCGATGAAACCCACGCGCAACGAGGCGGACAGGCATTTGGAAAAACTGCCGATGTAGATGACCCGGTCAAGGTTGTCCAGCTCGGCGAAGGTCTGGCGCACGGCAGGGCTGAAGTCGCCATACACATCATCCTCGACCACGTAGAACTCGTGCTCCACCGCCAGGCGCAGCACGCTGAAGGCGTTGTGCGGGCTGATGTTGCTGCCGGTCGGGTTGTGGAAGGTGCTGTTGCAGAAGAACGCTCTGACCTTGTGGATGGCCAGGTAGCGCCGCATTTCCTCCACATCCGGCCCGTCCTGGGTCCGCCGGATACCGACGACGTGCCCACCCGCCAGCTGGATCAGCTTGATCAGGTTGCCGTTGCCCGGCTCGTCGACGAACACGTGGTCGCCTGGCTTGATCAGCAACCGGGCAACCAGGTCCAGGCCTTGCGTGGCGCCCAGCGTGGTCAGCAACTGGTTGGGGCGAGCTTCGACACGGGTCAGCCGCTTCATGTGCACGCACAGCTGTTTGCGCATGGGCAGGTAGCCCTGGATATCGCCATATTCCGCCAGCGAGCTTTGCTCCAGCCGCGCCGTGCGGCGAATCGCCTTGGCCAACAGTTCGGTGTCACGCCACGCAGGGGGCAGCCAGCCGCTGCCCAGCTTGGTGTAATGCTGACCGCCCTGCAGCAGCCGGAACAGCGGATCGCCGGCCATGCACTCGGGCTCGTGGATCACGCTGGTCGGCCGGCTGCGGTTGGCGACGAAGTAGCCGCGGCCGGGCGAGGCCGTCAACACACCTTCGCTTACCAGCTGGGCATAGGCCGATACCACGTCGTGATAACTGAAATCGACGGCGGCCGTGAGTTTGCGAATGGAGGGCATGCGTTGCCCTGGCGACCACTCGCCTGCATCCAGGCGCTGTTTCAACAGGTGATGAAGGCTGGAGGGGTTCATGGCAGGTCCAAAACCGTTAGAAAAAAAAGCCTAACAGTTAACGGAAATGCTTGTCGACTGTTCGTTTGCAAATGGCCAGTACCTGCCACTATCCCCTTGTCGGAACTTTCGGCTGCCAGCAAAGGCGGCACTTTTAGCGTCTGTGCAGACCAGACAACTGGATATCAAGCCCATGCATACTATGGACATGCAATCAGCCGTCATTGCCAGGCTCCCTTTGCCTGACGAACTGGCGTCATTCAAAGTAGTAAAGAATCTTGTGACCTCGGCGTTATTGGAATGCTGTTCAATCGACGAGTTCGAAGCGCTGAAAGAAACACTGATTATTGAAAGTGTTTCCGAACAGGCCCATGCCGACTTGCAGGCCTTTGCCCAAAAAGATCCAGCGGCTGGCCGCGACCTGGTATTTATTGCAAGAACTTACACCTCTTATTCTGCGGTTTTGCATTATCGGCTTGCCCACTGGGTCTACTGCAATACGGCTTCTACTTACGGTGCCGGCGGCCAGTGCCTGGCCGCCATGATCTCCAGGCGCGGAAAAATGCTCTCGGGGGCGGAGATTCATTTCCGCAGCCGTATCGGTGCGCGCTTCATCATCGATCACGGCATGGGCACCGTCATTGGTGAAACATCGACCATTGGTGACGATTGCTACGTGCTTGGCGGCGTCACCCTGGGCGCCCGCGGTATCAGTGACAACCCTTCGAGCCCCAGGCACCCGACCTTGGGCAACCGGGTACAGATCGGCGCGTTCGCCAGTGTGCTGGGTGCTATCCACGTCGGCGACGGCGCCTTCATCGGGCCGGGCTGCATCATTACCAAAGACGTCCCTGCCGCTGCCCGGGTGCAGGTAAAAACATCACTGCAGGTGGTACTGGAACCATGAACGCTCTGAATTATGAAGTGTTGCGCAATACCGAGAAACTTTATTACAAGGACCAATACCTCGCGGGTGCGAATACTCAAGTAACGCGGGTACACAGTGACGGTATCGAATTGCAGAGTACCGTGGCCTATCCCGAAGGTGGCGGCCAGGAAGCTGACGTCGGCACGATTGAACTACCGATAGGCACTGTGCGCTTTGTCTGGGTTAAAAAACTCTACGGTAGCCCCATTCGCCTGGAAGGTTTCAAAGGCGGAAAACTGGGCGGCATCATTATTCACAGCCTGCACCCTGATGACTTGCACCTGCTGGATGAAGTCACCGTTGGCATGCCGGCCCGGGTCACTATAGATATTGACCGACGCGAACGGTTGACGCTGTCTCACAGTGCCAGTCACTTCCTGTATGCCGCCGCCATCGGCCTGCGTGAAGAACTGAAACAGTGGACCATCGGCTGCCATATCAAGGAAGACTCGGCGCGTTTCGACTTTCTGGTCGAAGACGCATTCACTGCCGAAGACGTGGTGGAGATAGAACGGCGTGCCAATGAGCTGATCGCCTGCGATGCGCCCATCGAACACCACGCCGTGCAGGGCCTGGAAGACGCGCGCCTGTGGACCTACAACGGCATCGAAATCCCGTGTGGCGGCACACACCTTGAGTCGCCTCGGCGGATCGGGCGCGTGTCCGTGCGCCGCAAACGCCTGGGCAAAGGCAAAGAGCGGCTGATCTGCGTGTTCCCCGATGCCGAAATCGATGTGTCCACCTATCACGAGCCTGCGCTATGAACAGCACACTCCCGCGGCGTACCTACCTGTACTTCACCGCACAGTCGATCAACCTGACGACCGCTGTCATGTCCGTGACCATGGCCGCCATTGTCGGGGCCGCATTGGCGCCGGCTGCTGCGTGGTCCACCGTGCCCTACGGATTCCAGTTTCTCTGCCTGATGCTGGCAACGTACCCGGTCTCCAGGTTGATGAGCCGTATCGGTCGCAAGAAAGCCTTCATGCTGGGGTCGATCCCCTTGGCGGCTTCTGGTGTCAGCGGTTATCTGGCAGTGGAATACCAGCACTTCCAGCTGCTGGTACTGAGCCATTCAGCGTTGGGCGTTTATATCGCCTTCGCCAACTTCAACCGCTTCGCGGCCACTGACAACCTGGCCCAGAGCCTCAAGCCCAAAGCCCTTTCACTGGTGGTGGCGGGGGGCGTGATTGCAGCCGTGGTGGGGCCTACTCTGACCGAGTGGCTAAGGGACGTGGGTGGGTACCCGCTATTTTCGCTGTGCTATGCCTCGTTTGTTGGCCTTGCGCTGATGTCGCTGTTGATTGCCGTTTGCCTGCCAGAGGATGCCGGCATCGCCAAAGCCAGTCAGCACGCGGAAAAATCGGCCACTGCCCGCGAACCGTTCAGCCCGTCGGTGAAAGTTGCCATGGCGGTTGCGGCGCTGAGCTACGGGATCATGAACCTGCTCATGATTCAGGCATCGATGCACATGAAACACATGCATGAGGACTTCTCTGATGTCCGCCTGGCCATCCAGTGGCATGTGGTTGCCATGTTTGCACCGTCATTCTTCACCGGCGCAATCATCCAGAAGCTGGGCATCAAGACCACCATCTGTGCCGGGCTGGCACTGTTGATCGGTTGCTCGGCGCTGAATATCTGGTCGCACAGCTACGCCATGATGACCCTGGCGCTGATTGCCCTCGGGCTGGGCTGGAACCTGACGTATGTCGGCGGCGGCGCATTGCTGGCCCAGTCGCTGCAAAACAGCCCGGCAGCGATGCAGATGCAGGGCAAGAACGACCTCGCCATTGCCATTTTGGCAACCGTCGGTGCGTTCAGCCCTTCGCTGTTGCTGAGTACGGTTGGCTGGGATGGCACCAATGCCATCTGCATGGCCCTTTGCATCGGTTTGCTCTTCGCCACTGTCGGCCTGCTGCAGAACAAGGCCTGTCTGCACACTTCAATGGAAGGTAGCCGCAAATGAGCGAGCTCATCAGCGTCAGCGAACGCATCTACACCAAACTTGAAATGAACAATCCAGGCGGCAGCCACAAATACCGGGCAGCCCGGCACATTGTCGAGCATGCCCTGCGTAACGGCGACATCATCCCGGGTGTGACCACGGTCATTGAAAAAACCGGCGGCAGTTTCGGTTTCGGCTTGCTGGCGGCCTGCCACAAGTACCAGGTTGCCGTGGAGCTGGCAGTAGGGCTTGGCTTCAGCCAGACCAAACGGGATTTGCTGGAGTGTTTTGGTGCCAGGCTGATCGGCAAAGAGATGCTGGTGGCCGGCGCCACGCCCAAGGATGTCGTCATGCATCACCTGGAGAACCAGGCCGCACTGGGCAAGTCCTATTTCTACACTGATCAATTCAACAATCCGGTGGGCATTGAAGCCCATCGTTACCAGACGGCCAGTGAGCTTGCCGTGCAATTGACCAACGTCGGGGCCGGGCGGGAAATCCTGTTTGTCGGCTGCGCCGGCACTGGCGCAAGCTTCACAGGCATTACCCTGGGGCTGAAGGACCACGGTTTTGACGTTTCGACCGTGTTGGTCGACCCCAGCGGTTGTGATTCAAGGGCGGGCGTGTTCACGGACCATCGCTTTGAAGGCATGGCGGTGGGTGTTTGCCCACCCTTCATGGACTGGTCGCTGGTGGACGAACGGGCTCAGGTGCAGCACGCCGAAATGCTGGCTGCACAGCGCTGGTTCTACATGCAAAGTGGCATTTTCGTGGGGAATACCGCCGCAGCCTGCCTCGCTGTTGCCCAGCGCATGGCACAGCACCCGCGGTATGCCGCGACCACCCTGGTCACCATCGCCTATGACGCGGGGCTCTGGTACCAGGACTTGCTTGGGGCGACCCGGCGAAAGGCCGCGTAGCAAGTTTTTAATCGAGCCAGTCGATCAGGCGCCGTGGCACTTCTTGAACTTTTTCTCGCTACCGCAAGGGCAAGGGTCGTTACGGCCAACGTCCTTCAGGGCGTTGCGTACCGGCTCCTGGTGGCCATGGTTGCAGTGCGGGCCGTGTACATGGCCATGATCGTGGTGGTGGTCATGATCATGATCGTGGTTGCAGTCAGGGCCATGAACGTGGGGTTGTTGGGACATTGCAGGGTTACTCCGGGATGTGATCGCCGGGGATTATCTCACCACTGCGCGATAAGTGCAGGTCCCGATGGATGAGCAACCCGGTCGCCAGTTCGCCCTGCAGGGTGTAATGCAGCGGCTGCTTGCTTCTGAGCAGCTTGGCCAGTGGCTTGAGGTGCTGCCACAGGTTGGTTCGCGCGGTGATCTTGAACGTGCGCCGGGCGTGCCCGCCCACGCTGCGCCAGACACTGGCTTCGTCCTGCACCAGCAGCAGGTCGTTGAGGCGTATTGCATACGACAGGTTGCGGATGAACAGGCGGCTGTCATTGGGGTTGTCGACCCGCACGTGCAGTACGAACTCCTGCTCCAGCAACCTGGCCTTGACCGTTTCGACCTCGACCAGATGCACTTCGGGTTCGCGCCAGTCGTCACCCCCCCAACTGGCACAGCCCGCTAGCAACGCCAGGCATGCCATCAGTGTGCAGGGCAGCAGCAGACGGGCGCGGGCCATCATGCTCAGCTACCCACGTAACTGGCGCAGCATTTCTTGAATTTCTGCCCGCTGGCGCAGGGGCAGGGGTCGTTGCGCCCTGCCTTCAGCCCAACCGTAGGGTCGATGAAGTACCAGCGCCCGGCATGCTGGACGAACGCCGAACGTTCACGGTGCTGGTGATCGCCATCCTGGTCGTGCCAGCGCGCGGTGAAGGTGACAAACCCGTGCTCCGGCTGACCGCCCAGCACTTCGGCGCCTTCCACCTCCAGGCCCAGCCAGGTGCTCTGGGCGCTCCAGGCCGCCATGGCGGCCTGATCCAGGTCGGCTTGCTGGGCCGGCAGGGTGGTGGCCACCAGGTAGTCGACCAGGCCCAGCACGTAAGCGCTGTAGCGTGAGCGCATCAGCGCCTGGGCATCCGGTGCCGGGGTACCGGCATGGTAATGCCCGCAGCAGGCGTCGAGCAGGTTGCCACTGCCACAAGGGCAGACCGAGACACTCATCATCACCACCAGTACTTGCCGAAGTTTTCAGGGTTGGCCCAGAACCTGGCGTTGAGCCAGTCCGGGACCTGCTTGTAGTCATGTAGATCATAGGTGAACAGGCTCAATACCTGCTGGTCACGGCAGAATTTCTCGCTGGCCGACAGCGCCAGGGCAAAGAAGTCGGTGTCTTGCCAGCCGCAGGCGGCCAGGTCGGCCAGCACCGCTACCCGGCTGGCATTGAGGTTGCGAATGCCGCCGAGCAGTTCCAGGCCGGTGCGCTTGGGCAGGTGTTCCAGGCAGTCCACCAGCACCGCCAGATCAAAGCGCTGGGCCGCCAGTTCGGCCGGCAGCGGGCCTGGGGCAGCCGTGGCGATCGTCACCTGGGGGTGCGCCTGGGCGAAGGCGTCCAGCGCCGGGAAGCGCGTGCCAACCAGTAGCAGGCGTTGCGGGGTGAAGCGTTCGAGCAGGGCCGCCAGGGCTTGCTGCGGCGTGCGTTGGGAAAAACCGTCGGTCATTGCCAATCCTCGTTCAAGTCATCCAAGACTAGCGGGCTGCGGCTTGCGGGCAAAGAGGCATGTGACCACGTCGTGGCTTATTGCTGGCAGGGTTGGAATGCGCGGTCTTTACTCCCAGAGATCGGCCTTATGCCGATTCCCCCTAGGAGAAGCAATGAAATGAGCATAGTACGCACAGCGTTACCCCTGGTACTGCTCACCAGTGTGTTGACTGGTTGTGCAGGTTTGCAAAAAACCGACTGGCCGAAATGTGCCGCCGTCGGGGGTGTAGGCGGCGCCGCGTTGGGCGCTATTGAAAGTTCCAGCTGGGCTGGCTGGGGTGCGTTGCTGGGCGGTGGCCTGGCGGCGGGCTATTGCTGGGCCCATGGCGATGGCGACGAGGATGGCGACGGCGTGCCGGATAGCCGTGACAAGTGCCCGGGCACCCCGCGTGGTGTGCAGGTCGATGCCAACGGGTGCCCGCCTGAGCCGGTAGCGGTGGTGGAAGAAGTGGTGGTGCAGAAGGAAGAAGTCATCGTCATCCGCGATGTGCACTTCGAGTTCGATTCCGCGCGCCTGACCGCCAGTGACAAAGAACGCCTCAATACCATTTCCACGCGTCTGAAGCAGGAAGCGCCATCCGCTCGCCTGAGCGTCAGCGGCCATACCGACAGCGTTGGCTCCGACAGCTACAACCAGAAACTGTCCGAGCGCCGAGCCCACTCGGTAACCGATTACCTGATCGAGAGCGGCGTACCGCGCAGCAGCTTCGTTTCGGTGGTGGGTGCCGGTGAAACCCAGCCGGTGGCGGACAATGCCACGGCCGACGGGCGTGCCATGAACCGCCGTACCGAAATCAAGATCCAGCGGTAGACGGTGTGCGCCCGTGCCTTGAGCAGTGGCGCGGGCGCGTCTTCATGCCAGTCAGCTGTTCGTGGCCGATGACACAGGAGCATTCAGCATGAGTGTGACGTCGAAGGCGGCATTGCCGCTGTTGGTGGCTGCCAGCCTGCTCGCGGGTTGTGCAACCCACAGCGATGGTAGTGCGCCGCTCAACCAAAGGACCTGGCCCATCTGCAGCCTGCTGGGCGGCCTGGTCGGTGGCGGCCTGGGCGCTATTGAAAGTTCTACCTGGGCCGCAGGTGGCGGTGCCCTGGGCGCCATCGCCGGTGGGCTTATCTGTTACGCCCAGGATGGTGACGAAGATGGCGACGGTATCTTCGACCGCCGCGATCATTGCCCCGATACCCCCGCCAACACTGCAGTCGACCACATGGGTTGCCCGCTGAAGGAGTACCCGGCAGCGGCGCCTGCCACTGCACCTGAGCCCTCGCCAGAGGTGATCATCCTCGATGACAACGGTGCGGTGATGTTTGCCTTCGATTCCGCCGACCTGACCCCGGCGGCGCAGCAACGCCTGCAAGGCCTGGTGGCAAAACTCGACTCGCCGACGATAGCCAAGGTGAGTGTGATCGGGCACACCGACAACGTGGGTTCCGATAGCTATAACCAGGCGCTTTCCGAGCGCCGTGCCAGCAGCGTTGCCGAGTACCTGATCAGTCAGGGCCTGGAGCCTGGCAAGGTCACCAGCCAGGGCCGCGGAGAAAGCCAGCCGATCACCGATAACGAAAGCGAGGAGGGCCGCGCGCGCAACCGACGGGTGGAGCTGCACCTCAACTGAGCGGTGCTGGCGCCTGACTTGGCATTGCAGTTAATGTGGGTCGCACGGCCCGCTCGAACGGGCCGTCTCGACATAACAACATTCTATAGGGGCGGGGTATGAAGTTCATCCTGGGCCTGGGCAAGGTCCTGACGGTCGCTTTCTGGGGTGTGGTGTTGTTCAATCAGCTTATGCCACAACCTGTGCCTTTCAATCTGTTGATCAATGCCGCTGGCATCGTCCTGTTCGGCTTGCACCTGCTCGAGGTGCTGTTCTTCAATCGCAGCCTGCGCGGGCGCAGCCACCGCTGGTTCGACCGTTTGCAGATCCTGCTGACAGGTATCTTCCATGTCATGTCCATTCCCCGTGCGCAGGAGGCGCCCCGAAATGCGTAATCTGATGTTGCTGGCCATGTTGGCCGCTCCCCTGGCCCAGGCTGAAAGCCTGGAGGTTGCCGCCAATTCCATGTTGCGCCTGCCCGACAAGTCGGCCAGCGTGCACTTCACGCACCTGCGTGTCGCCGATGCGGCAACCCTGCTGCTGCCTGCCTCGCTTGCGCAATTGACGGTCGACCAGCTGGAACTGGGGCGTGATGCGCGCATCGCCATCGCACCCTCCGATAGCCCCTTGGTGATCGAGGCGCGTAGCGCGAAGTTGGGTGAGGGCAGTGAATTCAGTGCCCCTGGGGCGGCGGGTAGTTATCAGCGGGCAGCTCGTCCGGGCCGTAGCCTGGACCTGAAACTGGCTGAAGTGGATGCCGAACGGGTGGCGATCGATGCACGTGGTGGCGCGGGCGCACCGGGTTATGTGGGGCTTGATGGTGGCAACGGCCAGGCAGGTGGCTGCACCTGGGGCCAGGCCAGCCGGGGAGCCAATGGCGATGACGGCGGCAACGGGCACGATGGCGCGCCGGGAGGGCGCATTCGCCTGAGCGTGCCGCAGGGCTTCGCGCAAGAGCGCGTTGTCGTGCGCCTGGATGGTGGCGCCCCAGGCAAGCCCGGGGCGGCGGGCAAGGCGGGTAAAGGGGGGGCTAGCAAGGGTTGCCTGGTGTACAGCACCGATGCTGGCGCCAATGGCCGGCCAGGGCAGCCGGGGCAGCCTGGCCTGGCAGGCGCCGCAGGTGAGCTGATCTTGCAACACCTCTGAACACTGTGGGCGGCGTCCTTTGTGGGAGCGGCCTTGTGTCGCGATTGGGCCGCGAAGCGGCCCCAGGATTTCAATGCTGATGCGCAAACCGGGGGCTGCTTCGCAGCCCAATCGCGACACAAGGCCGCTCCCACAGGGATCGCGCAAGTTTTCAGATAATAAGCAAGGCCATTGCCCTGCCAGCCTCCGAAAGCTGTCAGATCATCAGGCGCGAACTGGCGACAGCGACCACCGCCAGGCCCAGCAGCAGGTTGATCCCCACCATCCGCCGAATCCGCCCCAGCACCGCCGCACCCGCCGGCCAGTCCTCGGCCTGCACCGCCGTCTTCAGCTCCGGCAGCAGCAACGCCTGAATGCGCATGAACAAGGCAAACATGGCGATGCCCCCACCGATCATTACCTGCACGTACTTCGGCGCAGTCTCGAAACCGCTGAAACGCATGTGCAACATGCCGATACCACTTATCGCCAAGATCGCCACCGCCACCCAGACCCAGCCGAAGAAGCGTCGGAAAACTTCCACCCACAGCCGCAGCCGCGCAGGCCCTTCAAGGGCTGCAACCGTTGCCGGGCGCAGTACCAGCCAGGCGAAGAACATGCCGCCCACCCATACCAGGGCGGCCAGAACATGCAGTGTGTAGGGCAGGGCAAAGGCGAGCATCCGGATCTCCATGCGGCATAAAGGGCAATAGCGGGGTATGATAGCCGCCCATGCGAAACACTGAAAATATATCCAGCCCTACGGGCGCCTGCAGACCATGATCAGCAACGAACTCAAAGCCACCATCCAGGGCGCCTACTCGCGTTTTCTCGAAGCCAAGAGCCTCAAGCCTCGCTATGGCCAGCGCCTGATGATCGCCGAAGTGGCCAAGGTGCTTGGCGACATTGCCTGCGACGATGAAGGCCGCCGCGCCGGCGAGCCTGCCGTTGTGGCCGTGGAAGCGGGCACCGGTACCGGCAAGACGGTGGCCTACAGCCTGGCCGCCATCCCGGCCGCCAAGGCCGCTGGCAAGCGCCTGGTGATCGCCACAGCCACCGTGGCCCTGCAGGAGCAGATCGTCTTCAAGGACCTGCCCGACCTGATGCGCAACAGCGGGCTCAACTTCAGCTTCGCCCTGGCCAAAGGCCGTGGCCGCTACCTGTGCCTGTCCAAGCTCGACATCCTCCTGCAGGAGGGCCACGCCCAGTCGGCCACTGCCCAGTTGTTCGAGGAAGAGGGCTTTCGCATCGAGGTCGACGAGCGCAGCCAGAAGCTGTTCAACAGCATGATCGAGAAGCTGGCCGGGAACCGCTGGGACGGTGACCGTGACAGCTGGTCGGAAGCCCTGGAAGACCAGGACTGGGCCCGCCTGACCACCGACCATAGCCAGTGCACCGGGCGCCACTGCCCCAATTTCCAGCAGTGCGTGTTCTACAAGGCCCGTGAAGGCATGGGCAAGGTAGACGTGATCGTCACCAACCACGACATGGTGCTGGCCGACCTGGCCCTGGGCGGCGGTGCAGTGTTGCCCGACCCGCGCGACACCATGTACGTGTTCGACGAAGGCCACCACCTGCCAGACAAGGCCATCGGCCACTTCGCTCATTATTCGCGCCTGCGCTCCACCGCAGACTGGCTGGAACAGACCGCCAAGAACCTGACCAAGCTGCTGGCCCAGCACCCGCTGCCCGGCGACCTGGGCAAGTACATCGAGCAGGTGCCAGAGCTGGCGCGTGAAGTGCGCACCCAGCAGCAGTTCATGTTCACCCTCTGCGAGCAGGTTGCCGACTTCCGCCCCAGTGAAGACACCGAGGGCCGCGAACGCCCGCGCTATCGCTTCGAAGGCGGCGTCGTGCCTGAACAGATGCGCGAAGTGGGCATCGAGCTGAAGAAGGGCTTTGCCCGCCTCAACGACCTGTTCACCCGCCTGGCCGACCTGCTCAAGGAAGGCATGGACGGCGAGGTCAACATCGGCATCGCCAGCCACCAGGCCGAGGAGTGGTACCCGCTGTTCGGCAGCCTGGTCACCCGTGCCCAGGGCAACTGGGAACTGTGGACGGCCTTTACCGCCGAAGACCCGGAAGACAGCCCGCCCATGGCTCGCTGGCTGACGCTGGCCGAGAGCGGTGCGATGTTCGACATCGAGGTCAACGCCAGCCCCATCCTCGCCGCCGAGATGCTTCGCCGCAGCCTGTGGAGCGTTGCCCACGGTGCGCTGGTGACGTCGGCGACGTTGACCGCGCTAGGCAAGTTCGACCGCTTCCGCATGCGCTCGGGTTTACCGCGTGATGCGATGACCTGTGTGGTGCCCAGCCCGTTCGTGCACGGCGACGCCGGTCTGCTGCGGGTGCCCGACCTCAAGGCCGACCCACGCGACGCGGCGGCTCACACAGCGGCAATCATCCGCGAGCTGCCGAACATCGTCGAAGATGCTCGTGGCGCGCTGGTGCTGTTCTCCTCGCGCAAGCAGATGCAGGACGTGTTCGATGGCCTGGACCGTGACTGGCGCAAGCTGGTCCTGATCCAGGGCAACTTGTCCAAGCAGGAAACCCTGAACAAGCACAAGGCGCGGGTCGACGATGGCCAACACAGCGTGCTGTTCGGCCTGGCAAGCTTTGCCGAGGGTGTCGACCTGCCAGGCGCCTATTGCGAGCACGTGGTGATTGCCAAGATTCCATTTGCCGTGCCCGATGACCCGGTCGAAGCGGCGCTGGCGGAGTGGATCGAGGCCCGTGGCGGCAACCCGTTCATGGAAATTGCCGTACCCGACGCCTCGCTGAAACTGATCCAGGCCTGCGGTCGCCTGCTGCGTACCGAGCAGGATCGCGGTGTCATCACCTTGCTTGACCGGCGCTTGGTCACCCAGCGCTACGGCAAGGCTATTCTCAATGCGCTGCCGCCGTTCCGGCGGGAGATTTCCTGACCGCCGGAGCACTTGCTCCGGCGCGTTGTCCATTACTCAGTCTTGGGCCCGTAAGGGGCCTGAAGGAGAGCCCCAGCCTTATGGTCCGCCTCACCCTGCCCGCCGTTTTCGCCCTGTTGTTCAGCTCGCCCTTGCTGGCGGGGCAGCAGACGCTGTTCAGCTTCGTGCGCCCGGCCTCGGTGGTCAATGTGGTGACCGAGGATGCCGGCATGCCGCAGTACAACGCGGAGCAAACGGCCGAGGGCGAGGTGTTGCGGCGTGTGGTGTTCAACCCGGCCGAGCGGCCGACCCTGCGCCTGAGCCCTCAAGGCGGTACCTGGGACTGGTCCGCCGGGCAGTTCCTCACCTTGCGGCTACAGAGTGCCATGGACTGGGCGCTGACGGTGGATGTCACGGTGCAAGGTAGCGATGGCCGCACCTTGACCAGCCGCATTGACCTGCCGGCGGGCCCCGCGCAAACCGTGATGGTGCCGCTGACCGCCAGCTCGCCGCTGAGCCAGGGGATGCGCGCTGGCCCGCCCATGCCGTGGACCCATGGTGGCCAGCGCTTGCTGCTGACCAGCAGCGCGGGCGCGGTAGACCTCAAGCAGGTGGCCTCGGTCAGCCTGAGCATCCCCAACCCCAAGGTGGCGCAGAACCTGCTGATCGAGCGGGTGGGCATTCAGGATGACGACCAGGCCTATAAGGCGGCCTATAAGGATCTGATCGATGCCTATGGCCAGTCCACGCGCGGCAACTGGCCCGAGAAGGTCGCCAATGACGTGCGGCTCAAGGCGGCCGATACGCGTGAACAGCAGCAGCTCAAGGGCTGGCTGGCTGAGCGTGGCAAGCAGCAACTCGACGGCTACGGCGGGCTGATGGCAGGGCCGGCGTTCGAGGCCAAGGGCTTTTTCCGCACCGAAAAGCGTGATGGCCGCTGGTACCTGGTAACGCCGGAAGGGCACCCGTTCTATTCCCTGGGGGTGAATGCCGTCGCCGCAGATGGCGGGCGTACCTACGTCGCCGGCCGTGAAGGCATGTTCAAGGGGTTGCCGGGCGAGGGCGATGCTCTGGCCGCATTCTACGGCGAAGGTAACAACGACGATGGCAATGCCTCGTCGCAAGGGCGCAACTTCAAGCAAGGGCGCTGGTTCGATTTTTATGCCGCCAACGTGCAGCGGACCTACGGCAAACCCTGCCCGCCTGCCGCAGAAGGGCAGCCCGCCAACTGCCCGCCACTGGTCCTGGACGCTGCCCGCTGGCAAACGCATGCGCTCGACCGTTTGCAGGCATGGGGTTTCAACACGGTCGGCAACTGGAGCGAGCCCGCCCTGGGCCAGGCCAAACGTATGCCCTACACCTTGCCGCTGTCGATAGTGGGTGATTACGCCAGCATCAGCACCGGCATGGACTGGTGGGGCAGCATGCCCGACCCGTTCGACCCGCGTTTCGCCATGGCCACTGAGCGCGCCGTGGCCATTGCCGCCCGTGATCACCGTGACGACCCTTGGCTGATCGGCTACTTCGCCGACAACGAGCTGGCGTGGGCTGCCCCAGGCACCGACCCTAAAGCCCGGTATGGCCTGGCCTACGGCACTTTGCGCCTGACCACCGATGTACCGGCCAAGCGCGCCTTCCTCAAGCAGTTGCGTGACAAGTACCGCAACCAGCAAGGGCTGTCCAAGGCTTGGGGCATCGAACTGACCGCCTGGGAACTCATGGAAGACCCGGGCTTCGAGGCGCCATTGCCCGACCCGCAACACCCGGAAATCGAGCGCGACTACCAGCACTTCCAGCAGGTGTTCGCCGAGACTTACTTCAAGACCATTGCCGATTCATTGAAGTGGCATGCCCCCAATCACCTGCTGCTCGGTGGCCGCTACGCGGTGAGCACGCCGGAGGCGGTCAAGGCCTGTGCCGAGTTCTGCGATGTGCTCAGCTTCAACTTCTATACCCTCAAGCCGCAGGACGGCTACGACTTCGCCATTCTGGCCGAGCTGGACAAGCCGGTGCTGGTGTCCGAGTTCCAGTTCGGTTCGCGTGATCGCGGCCCGTTCTGGCCGGGGCCGCTGGAGTTGGCGCGGGAGGAAGACCGCGGCCCGGCTTACGGCAACTTCCTCAAGGCGGCCCTGGCGCAACCGATGATCGTCGGCGCGCACTGGTTCCAGTACCTTGACCAACCAGCCAGCGGTCGCCTGCTTGACGGCGAAAACGGCCACCTCGGACTGGTGGCGATCACCGATGTGCCATACCCGGGGTTTGTCGACGCCGTGCGCAAGAGCAACCTGCAGGTGATGGACCAATTGCGCACACAGTTGGAAAAACCGACTCCCTGAGCACAAGCTACCGTTCGTCGCGACCATTTGGCCCAAGCCAGTTTGCAAAACACCCAACTACTGAAACAATGCACACCTTTTTTGGACATGGTCGTACGGAGTACAGCGGGTGCAGATCCAGGGTCACTATGAGCTGAAGTTCGAAGCCGTGCGCGAAGCCTTTGCCGCGCTGTTCGAAGATTCCCAGGAGCGTGGCGCTGCGCTGTGCATCCAGGTCGGTGGCGAAACCGTCGTCGACCTGTGGGCCGGCAGTGCCGACAAGGATGGCCAGCAGGCCTGGCACAGCGACACCATCGCCAACCTGTTCTCCTGCACCAAGACTTTTACCGCCGTCACCGCCCTGCAACTGGTGGGCGAGGGCAAGTTGGCCCTCGATGCCCCTGTGGCCAAATACTGGCCCGAGTTTGCCCAGGCCGGTAAGCAGGCGATCACCTTGCGCCAGCTGCTCAGCCACCGCGCCGGCTTGCCGGCCATCCGTGAGCTGCTGCCCGCTGAAGCCCTGTATGACTGGCAGACCATGGTCAATGCCCTGGCGGCTGAAACACCATGGTGGGCACCCGGTAGCGAACACGGTTATGCCGCCATCACCTACGGCTGGCTGATTGGCGAGCTGATTCGCCGCGCCGATGGCCGTGGCCCTGGCGACTCGATCGTGGCCCGCACCGCCCGCCCGCTGGGGTTGGACTTCCATGTCGGCCTGGCAGACGAGGAGTTCTACCGCGTGGCGCATATCGCCCGTGGCAAAGGCAATCCCGGGGATGCCGCCGCGCAGCGCTTGCTGCAGGTGACCATGCGCGAACCCGAGGCGTTGTCGACCCGTGCCTTTACCAACCCGCCGGCGATCCTGACCAGCACCAACAAGCCGGAATGGCGGCGCATGCAACAGCCAGCTGCCAACGGCCATGGCAATGCCCGCAGCCTGGCGGGCTTCTATGCCGGGTTGCTGGACGGCAGCCTGCTCGAATCCGAACTGCTTGATGAGCTGACCCGCGAGCACAGCCTCGGCCAGGACCGCACGTTGCTCACGCAGACCCGCTTTGGCCTGGGTTGCATGCTCGACCAACCCGATGTGGCCAACGCCACCTTTGGCCTCGGCGCCCGTGCCTTCGGCCACCCAGGTGCCGGTGGCTCGGTCGGGTTTGCCGACCCGGAGCACGACGTGGCCTTCGGTTTCGTGGTCAATACCCTTGGCCCTTACGTGCTCATGGATCCACGAGCCCAGAAGCTCGTCCGTGTTCTTGCCAGTTGCCTTTGATCGGGTAATGCGGGTATTGCCCCACCCCTTTGACTATCCTCAATGCCAACGCCTGAAGTGTGTGGGCAAAATTTCTTTCTATTTCATGGTGTATCGCTGATGTCTTCACATAAAACCTTAGCACTCGCCCTGTGCCTGACCGCCGTTACCGGCTGTGCCAGTCATTCTCCGGACGGCTCCAAGGAAGATGGCTCCAGCTGGTGGCCTTTCGGTTCGGACAAGGTGGCCGAGCAGGAAGTGAAAGCAGCCGTCACTGAAAATGTGGCCAAGGCCGATGCCAAGTCCGAAAGCGCCAGCCGCTGGTGGTGGCCGTTCGGTGGTGAGGACAAGCAAGCCAAAGGGCCGGTGGTGCCGAAGATCGATCAGAAGGCCACCCAGGCCTGGCTGGACGAGTACGAGCCCAAGCTGCGTGAAGCCATCAAGGACAGCAAGCTGGAACTGGAGCGCCGCGACAATGTGCTGGCGGTAACCCTGCCGGTGGACAGCTCCTACAACCCTGATCGCCCGAACATGCTGCTGCCAATGACCCTCGGCCCGATCACCCGTGTGGCCAAGACCGTCGAAGGCGACCCCAAGACCGCCGTGCTGGTACTGGGCCATGCCGACAGCAGCGGCGTTGCCGCTGCCAACCAGAAGCTCAGCCTGGAACGCGCCGCTTCGGTATCGGCCATCTTCCGCCTTAGCGGCCTGCAGCGTGACCGCCTGACCCTCAAGGGCATGGGCTCGGTCATGCCACGTGCCGCCAACGACAGCATCGAGGGCCGTGCGCTGAACCGCCGCGTGGAAATGCTGCTGACCCCGCAGAACACCATGGTCGCACTGTTGGCCAAGTACCAGCAGGCCGCCCCGGCACCTACACCTGCCTCGATGGTTGCGGTGCAGGATGCCAAGGCACCTGCAGCCAAGGCCGTCGACAGCAAGCCAGCAGCCAAGAAGCCTGCGGCGAAGAAACCTGTTGCCAAAGCCAAGGCCCCTGCCAAGACCGCGGCCAAGAAAACAGCCGCGCCGGCCAAGGCAGCCGCCAAGCCTGCCGCCAAGAAAGCTACCGCTGACAAGAAAGTAGCTGCCAACAGCCCTGCGAAGACCAACTGATCGTCAAGGAACGCAGCAATGACCCAATCCCTGGCCGATATGCGCCGCGACTATACCCGTGACGGCCTGGCCGAAGCCCAGGCCCCGGGGGAGCCGTTCGCTTTGTTCCACCAGTGGTTTGCCGATGCGGTGAAGACCGAGCAGGTACCGGTGGAAGCCAATGCCATGACCGTGGCCACTGTGGACGGCGAAGGCCGCCCACATTGTCGCGTACTGTTGTTGAAGGGGCTCGATGAGCAGGGCTTTACCTTCTTCACCAACTACGAAAGCGCCAAGGGCCAGCAACTGCAGGCCAACCCTTTTGCGGCCATGACGTTCTTCTGGCCGGCGCTGGAGCGCCAGGTGCGCATCGAAGGGCGGGTGGAAAAGGTCACGGCCAAGGAGTCGGACGACTACTACCAGGTGCGCCCGCTCGGCAGCCGCCTGGGCGCCTGGGCTTCGCCGCAGAGCCGGGTGATTGCCGGTCGTGAAGAGCTGGAGGGCCTGGTCAAGGCCACCGAAGCGCGCTTCTCCGACACCCAGCCGCACTGCCCGGAGCACTGGGGTGGTTATCGCCTGTTGCCTGAGCGCATCGAGTTCTGGCAGGGGCGGGCGAGCCGCCTGCATGACCGGTTGAACTACCGGCTGGTGGATGGGCAATGGCTGCGCGAGCGGCTGGCACCCTGAGAATTTGGGGCCGCAAAGCGGCCCCAGTGATCGATCAGACTACCCCGGATACCCCGCCGCCTCGCGCTCCAACCACCCCGCCAGTTGCTTGCGCCCCACCTTCTTCTGCCGCGCCTGCGCCAACCTTTCCAGCATGAACGCGCGCTTCTCAGGGTCAGCCCCCGCCAGCGACAACGCCAGGTCGCGGTCCATCCAGCGGCGCATGCGTACATACAACCACCAATGGAAATACAGCCCGGCAACGGTGGTGACCACGACGATGAAGTAATCCATGGCTATCCTTGGTCTCAATTGAAGAGCCTCTGGCACAACCGCACAGGCTGTACCCCGGCTGAATGAAAACAATTTTATTACGTTTGTACCGTGACAGCCGTCAACGTGCAGCGTCTAATGAACACCTGACTTATGGAGACTTTACCCATGCGTAAATCCGCTTTGCTGGTGGCGACCTTTACCACCATGTCGCTGCTGCTGGGGGGCTGTGCCTCGAGCCTGACCGGTGACAGCTACTCCCGTGATGAAGCCCGCCGTGTGCAAACCGTGCGCATGGGCACCATCGAATCCCTGCGCCCGGTCAAGATCGAAGGTACCAAGACCCCTATCGGCGGTGGCGCTGGCGCCATCGTTGGTGGCGTAGCCGGCAGTGCTGTAGGCGGTGGCCGTGGCAGCATTGTTGCAGCCGTGATCGGTGCCGTGGCCGGTGGCCTGGCGGGTTCCGCTGCAGAAGAAGGCCTGACCCGCACCCAAGGCGTCGAAGTCACCGTGCGTGAGGACGATGGCAGCATGCGTGCCTACGTGCAGGCCGTGCAGGAGAACGAAATCTTCCGCGTTGGCGACCGCGTGCGCATCATGACTGTTGATGGCACCAGCCGCGTTTCGCACTGACCGTAGCGCGGTAAAACAAAACCCCGACATGGCTGCTGCCAGTCGGGGTTTTTTCATGCTTCAGCCACGTCAACCAACACTGGTTTTGCGGCTGGCCATGGCGATGACGGCGTAGCCGATCACTGCGGCGAAGAACGAGCCGGTAAGAATACCCATGCGGTCCATGCCGGCGTAATCGCTGCTACCCGGGGCGAAGGCGAGCGAGCCAACGAACAGGCTCATGGTGAAGCCAATGCCGCAGAGTATCGCCACCCCCAGTATTTGCCCCCAGCCGGCACCCTCAGGCAGCGCGGCCAGGCGCAGCTTGACCGCCAGCCAGGACAGGCCGAAAACGCCCACGGTCTTGCCCAGCAGCAGGCCAACCGCGATGCCCATCGGCACCGGGTGGGTGAAGCTGTCTACGGTCATGCCTGCCAGCGAGACGCCGGCATTGGCGAAGGCGAAAATCGGCAAAATGGCATAGGCCACCCAGGGATGCAGGGCATGCTCAAGGGACAGCAGCGGCGAAGTCTCGGCGTTGCGGGTACGCAGCGGGATGCACAAGGCCAAGGCAACGCCCGCCAGCGTGGCATGTACGCCGCTCTTGAGTACGCAGACCCACAGGATCAGGCCAACGATCATGTACGGCCCAAGCTTGACCACGCCAAGCCGGTTCATCGCTACCAGCGCCACCAGGCAGGCCGCAGCGAGTAGCAGCGACACGCTCGACAGGGTCCCGGAGTAGAACAGGGCGATGACGATGATCGCGCCCAGGTCGTCGATAATCGCCAAAGTCATCAGGAACAGCTTCAGCGATACCGGTACGCGTTTGCCCAGCAGGGCCAGCACGCCAAGGGCGAAGGCGATGTCGGTGGCAGTGGGGATCGCCCAGCCGGCCACGGCCGCCGGGTTGTCACGGTTGATGAACCAGTAGATCAGTGCTGGTACCACCATGCCGCCCACGGCAGCAGTGGCAGGCAGGATCACCTGGGCAGGTTTGGACAGGTGGCCGTCGACCACCTCGCGCTTGACCTCAAGGCCGATGAGCAGGAAGAACAGGGCCATGAGGCCGTCATTGATCCACAGCAACAAAGGCTTGGCGATATTCAGCGCGCCGACCTGGACGGCGACGGGCACATCGAGCAGCCCGCTGTACAGGTAGGACAGTGGCGAGTTGTTGATGATCAGTGCCATGACGGCGGCGGCGATCAGCAGCAGGCCGCTGGCGGCTTCAAGCTGGAAGAAACGGGTAAACAGGCTACGCACGGGCTATAGGCTCTCCATGAGCAGTTTACGAATGGAACGGGCGTACACCCTAGCCTGTGACGATATGCTTTAAAACAAAAACTATATTCGTTTTTGTTATATGGTGTTGCCGGCTAGGCTGAGTGAAGCCTAGATGCAGATGGGAGGAAAGGGGGGAGGGAAAGTCTGGTGTTTGGGTCGGATATTTCTGATCCCTGTCAGGGCCTCTTCGCGGGCTCGCCCGCTCCCACAGGTACTGCACAGTTTTCAAATACTGTGCAGTACCTGTGGGAGCGGGTTCATCGAGGCGTCGAACCGCCGCGAAAGGGCCCTTGCAGGCGATACAAAATTACAGGCCGAGCATGTCCCGCGCTACCGCCTCGGCGATACGGATACCGTCCACGCCCGCGGACAGAATCCCGCCCGCGTAGCCGGCGCCTTCACCCGCCGGGAACAGCCCCTTGAGGTTCAGGCTCTGGTAGTCCTCACCGCGGGTAATGCGCAGTGGCGACGAGGTGCGCGTCTCGATCCCGGTCAACACTGCATCATGCAGGTTGTAGCCCTTGATCTGCCGGTCAAACGCCGGCAGTGCCTCTCGGATTGCCTCGATGGCGAAGTCCGGCAGGCTTGGTGCCAGGTCACCCAGGGTCACGCCCGGTTTGTAGGACGGCTCGACACTGCCCAGCGCGGTCGACGGCCGGCCTGCAACGAAGTCACCCACCAGCTGCGCCGGGGCCTGGTAGTTGCTGCCGCCCATCACGTAGGCATGGGCTTCCAGACGCTCTTGCAGTTCAATACCGGCCAGCGGGCCGCCCGGGTAGTCGCGCTCGGGGTCGATGCCGACGACGATACCGGAGTTGGCGTTGCGCTCGTTACGTGAGTACTGGCTCATGCCGTTGGTCACCACGCGGCCCGGCTCGCTGGTAGCTGCGACCACGGTGCCACCCGGGCACATGCAGAAGCTATATACCGAGCGGCCGTTCTTGGCGTGGTACACAAGCTTGTAGTCGGCGGCGCCGAGTTTCGGGTGGCCGGCGTACTTGCCCAGGCGCGCCTTGTCGATCAGCGTTTGCGGGTGCTCGATACGGAAGCCGACCGAGAACGGCTTGGCTTCCATGTACACGCCCTTGGCATGCAGCATGCGGAAGGTGTCGCGGGCGCTGTGGCCAAGGGCCAGGACCACATGGCGCGAGTGCAGCTGTTCGCCACTCTCCAGCACCACGCCGGTCAGCTGGCCGTCTTCGACCAGCAGGTCGGTGACCTTTTCCTGGAAGCGTACTTCTGCGCCGAGGGCGATCATGTCCTGGCGCATCTGCTCGACCATGCCGGTGAGGCGGAAGGTGCCGATGTGCGGTTTGTTGATGTACAGGATCTCGTCCGGGGCACCGGCCTTGACGAACTCTTCCAGCACTTTGCGGCCGTGGTGCTGCGGGTCCTTGATCTGGCTGTACAGCTTGCCGTCAGAGAAGGTACCGGCGCCGCCTTCGCCGAACTGCACATTGGACTCTGGGTTGAGCACGCTTTTACGCCACAGGCCCCAGGTGTCCTTGGTGCGCTGGCGCACTTCCTTGCCACGTTCGAGGATGATCGGCTTGAAGCCCATCTGCGCCAACAGCAGGCCGGCGAAGATGCCGCACGGGCCGAAGCCGACCACGATCGGGCGTTCCTGCATGTCGGCCGGGGCGTGGCCGACATACTTGTAGGTCACGTCCGGTGCCGGGCCGATGTTGTGATCCTCGGTGAACTTGTTGAGCAGCTCGGCTTCGTTGCTGGCTTCGAGGTCGATGGTGTAGATGAACAGCAACTCGCTGTTCTTCTTGCGCGCATCGTAGCTGCGCTTGAACAGGTTGAAGCTGATCAGTTGCTCGTCGTGGATGCCCAGGCGCTGGACGATGGCTTCACGCAGCGCTTCGTCGGGATGGTCCAGGGGCAGCTTGAGTTCGGTGATTCGTAGCATGGCAGGGTCCAGTATCCCGGCCATGGGCGGCCGGCGGCTTTACACAAACCGCCAAGTATAAGCTGTAAGCCGCCCCGACTGGCAGGATAAAAGCACCCGGCGATCAGTTGTCGCGCGCGCCGCCGTAGTAGCCGCAGCCCTGCAGCGTCTTGCCGTCGATGCGCAGCTCGGCACGCAGGTGGTGGATGGCGCCCGTGGCGCTGTCTACGCAGCGCTGCGGTGCAACCCACAGTTCCACGTGCTGGCCGTTGGCTTCACTGGTAAGGGTCAGGCCGCCGCCGGGTACTTCTTCTTCCAGAAACGGCAGGGGCAGAGGCTGCTGGCCCACGCGACTGAGCACCATGCCCTTGCCGCTGGCCTTGATGTCCCACTCGGGTTCATGACCATTGGCGCGCAGGGTCAGCTGCTTGAAGTTGGGGTCTTCGCAGGCGCGCGTGGAGGGTTCCAGGCGGTACAGGCGGCGCACTTCCAGCTGGCCGTCGTTGTTGGCCTGCTTGCTGCCGGTGAGGCGGCCACGGACGTCGGCGAACAGTTTGTCGTTGGCGTCTTTGGCGAGGTTGGCGGCCTCCTGCAGGATGCCGGTGGCGCCGACGTCGTTGATCACGAACGTGCGGTTTTCGCTGCACGGCTTGAACAGCAGCTGGCCACCGGCGGCACGCAGTTCGCCCTGCATGCGCGTGGTGCCGATATTCGGGTCGCTTGGCGCGTCAGCCATGAGCTGGCAGCCGGCGAACAGGGGCAGCAGGGCGGTGAGCAGCAGGGTGGGGGTGAGGCGCATGGGGCGAACTCCGGGGATCTTTTCCAAAGAGCTGGCCACGTTACGCAGGGTGTGCGGGGATCTCAAGTCATACACATTCAGCAGGCATGAAAAAGGGCCCGAAGGCCCTTTCCGGATCAACCCCCCAGGTACGCGTCGCGCACCTTCGGGTCGGTCAACAGCGCTTCCCCCGTCCCCTGCATCACCACCCGGCCGTTCTCCAGCACATAGGCGCGGTCAGCGACCTTCAGCGCCTGGTTGGCATTCTGC